>Ga0105051_10007128_pt1 | contig 11775 bp, 16 predicted proteins | sample FRY02_FD_78383 | JGI IMG/M metagenome (GOLD analysis project Ga0105051, IMG submission 78383) | Freshwater microbial communities from Lake Fryxell liftoff mats and glacier meltwater in Antarctica - FRY-02 (megahit assembly) | ecosystem: Environmental > Aquatic > Freshwater > Ice > Glacier...
AGGAGGTTAAAGACGCAGAATTGACTTTTTACGACGCCTATGGCGACGTGGGCACAATGCTCGCCCAGCAGCATATCCTTGAGATACGTATCCGTGTCCTTCAGGACTTGCTGCCTCCCACCACTCATTCTATGCGTTCTTGGTACAATTATGGTTCTTGGGCCACCACTGATGTGTGGGATACCATCTTTGCGACCTATCATGCTGAATCGGTCCTTCGCCTGCCCCTTCCGCTGCAGCCCCATTCGATTTCCTAACCGAGGCCGTCGCTGTTTACAGCGAGCGCACTCGCCGCAATAACGAGTAGTTATTACGCGAGCGCACTCGCCGCAATCCTAACGAGTTGTTAGCGCTTGGTTGAAGCAAAAGAAACAAAAGACAGAAAGGTAAGCATTGGCGTGGGCTGGCGGGACTCTGTGCCGCGGCTCGCGAGCTGCATCGCTGTTTTATGCCGAGAACCGCTACAAATCTGTTTTTGGCTCAACCCAATCAGCTCGCATCTTGGACACAGTTTCCTCATTGTACAAGCCAAGCACATCCAGAATTCTCTCAATGCTGCCCTTACCGTCTGTGCTATCACGAATAGATGCATGACAATACTACCAAAATTAATATTGGCACCCACAAGTCACCCAAATATAACGATTGTATTGGCGATCTGTTCGAAAATTCAACAATTGCAAGCACTGCACGCAAGAGTCCCCGTGGCCCTATCAAAAACGTGTGGCATACGCACAGCGAGACCAGTAGATCTTGACGACGTCTAGGCCGTTCATTAGACCTGTTTGAAAGAGCGCATAGCATTCTGCTTTCAATCTCTCGGCATTATTTATTTTCCTATTCTTGATTGCTTCAAGCTTGTGCAATTCCTATTCTTGATTGCTTTGTTCTTGATTTTGAGCACTTTGGTACCTTTTAATGGCTGTTTGCTATTTTTTTGTTCGTATCTTCTCTCCATGTTTCAGATATATTTTTGACGTCTGTTTCATTTAATTTTATTTCGAGTGCTATGTTCCTTCCATATTCTGGAGAGAGACACGCAGCTCAGAGTCACCCATTACCGTGACTGGACTTAGTCACGTCCATTTCTTGACACGTCCCTTCAAAGTCTTTCTATTCACATGACATTTAGTAAAAGTTCATCTTCGTTCAATCATGTACGCACTTGCATCTTTTCTTTTCAACCTTCTTGTAGCAAGTGATAAAGAATGCCTTTTTCAGGTTTCAACGGTTCTTTTTGCTACCCTTTTGTTTGAAAACACGAGCGGAGGCGCTGAATCGTTTACGGCTTTCAAATTGTATGAATAAAAGTGCGTCTCGTACTGCTCGTCCTTATGCGATGACCTCATCCTAGGTCAGCGTTTTTGCTGTTTATGAGTGCAACCGACAACTCACCTCCGGTGGTCTAAGTTGAAATCTCTACGCTCCCACATCATTTTGGATTTCCAGCTGTTGCTCATCAAAGCCTGCTCGACCTCCGAAGTTCCGCCCGAGGAGTCCGACGCGGACTCCTCAGCCTCCATCACGCCTTTCGCCTCTGTGCTGAAGCCATTGCCAACGAGGCAACTACATTCTGCAAACAGCTCTCTCTATATTGCCGCTTGCAATCGTGTATTTAGTAACCCGGCATCTTTGACTGCGGCTGACCAACGCTGCATTGACACTGCTTGGGACTTGGCCGACGCTGCGACGAACGCTGCGCGCCGAGCTGCAAAGTGCACTGCCGACAGCCTGCACTCCAACCTGCCGCAAGTTCCACGGTACCAGCGCACAAGGCTTTCCACTTCCAACATCTCATCTTGCGATGACGTTCGTTCCCAAGACAACTAAATTCGTTTGGCCCTTCACCAAAGTCGCCGGTGAGCTCAACATGCAGGAAATAAACGCTGCCGCTTACCAGCTCTTCGTCGACGAGGGCTCTCATTCCGGTGTGTATATCTCTCTTCTAGCAGCGGTAGTAGGATTTTTTGCTGCTACGATGCTTTGGCATGCTCAGGGTTATACTGAAACTCCCACTGCAGAGGACATAGATACCTGGACAGAAGACGTCAATGCCGAGGGAAACCCATTCAAAGATGATTATGTATCAGCCATACCGCCAAATGTCGCCCTGCGCAGGAATCTCGCGCGTATGCATGCGCAGCTACTTGAAAGCGCCAGAAAATGAAAAATTTCGGGCGACGACGCAAGAGAGGCTTTCAGCCTCTCTCTTATCATTTAGCTTAATCGCAAACTTAAGCCCGGTCTCATAGATTCTTTTGACAAGCACGATGTCTCGTGCTCTCTCAAACGACATCCCATTGCTCTCATGTCTTTGAAAACTTATTGTTTTCTCGAAGAGGACGACATAGACTGCTCCTGTGTTTTCTCTATTAGTTCCTTTGTTCGAACGTAGAAGCATGCAAGATTATTACCTCGCAAGTCGCTACTGCTGTATCCTACACACGCAAACTATTCACAGCTCCCGACATGACCATGTCGCTACCCGCTCACGCTGAAGCCACGAGCAAAGAAATGGAGGCACTCCAGAACCTATATGGCCTCAACGACAAGGAGGCATTACTCGATCACATTGATGCTTCCAAGATGTTAACATATTTTACTTCTGCCATCGCGTCATCCCACTGCGATAGTGAGGTCAAATAGGTTTTCGAGCAGGCCAATCTCAAGGTACTTAAACAGATGCAGAAAGAAAATTTCTCTCTGTATACGGTATTCGTGAATACCATCATCGCGTCAGTATCCGAAGAGATCACGTCACGCGGCCTTCCCGAGATTCTCAAGGAAATCAAGCCTACATTCAACAAAATTGAAGAAGTTCGCCAGCTCCTCGATGACAAGGGCGACTACGGCAAGAACCGCGGTCGCAGAGGATTTGTTGGACGTGGCTTTCGCGGGGGTGGACGTGGGGAGGACGCGGCGGCCGCGATGGTGGTGGACGAGACGGGGGTGAGCGCGACGGCGGCGGTGGACGCACAGGCGCGACAACGCCTAGACATAAGCCTCCTCGAAACAACTCACGCAATAAAATTCCTCTCAACGAGGTAGTTTGCATTATCTGCGGCGAGACGGGCCATTGGGCAAAGACTTGCGTGAATTTGTATCCCAAGTTTAAAGAAAACACAGACTAATCGCGAGGTGGCATCAGTCGTCAACGCCCGCCAGCTTGTCGACGACCTGCGTCTTCAAGTAAAGCACTAGAAAGCGATTAGCCAGGCCAACAGCGCTGCAAACAGTGATGCAGACAGCGAAGATTAATTGGGAGGAAGCCAAGGAGGATTGTCGGTCAAGGTTACTGCCGCAGTAGTACTTCAACTACTGTGGCATTAAACTGTGACAGCTGTTTCTCGTGTGTCTCTACTTCTTCTATCTCTCCTCTTTTTCCACTCCCATTGTTGTCCCTGTTCCCACAGATCTTTCTGTGGCCCAAATTTCTCAAATGTCAGACATTGCACCCCGTGCCACTACCAAACAAAATCAAAAGATTGAACGAACAGCGAAAATCGCACTCGTGCACAAACAACAGATTGCGTCCTATCTTTCCATTGAAAGTAGTTCCATTCCTGTGTCACGCAAGTTGCCCACGCAATTACGCGTTCATGTTGGTGTGTTCCATTAGTTTTCACAAATGTTCAGTTTACCTCGTGCGGAATCCGTGTTAATTTACGGGGTTCGGATTGCCATCGTTCATCTGCTTCACTAGTTACTGGTTCACAGTGCACATTGTTGCCGATGAACTGGGGACACTTTGTTTGCATCGGATATCCAACTTATTCCAGTCGGCACACCTCTTGTTGAAACTCCTTATGGTTTGGCGGTTCAGTCCCCAGCCCACGTCCTTTGCGTATCTACAAAAAGGAGATGTAATAGTTCAGCGACCAGACTCACTTTCTGGCCTAATAGATTCACAACAAGCCCCGTTGATCACCACTATAAATCTACAATTGACTATTCATTTGAGGATTGGATTGCACCTACAAGTGCCAATCTTTGGAGTTTTAACTCCTAGAATTCCAGTACAGCATTACTCGGAGCAGTTTTGGACACTGGAGCACAGCGTGGTGCTACAGGCGCACGCACAGAAATTCTGCAGAAAACTGGACACACTCTGAATATGCAGCCAGCAGTCGGCCCATCTAAACGAATGACCGGTATCTTGATGTGCACCGAAAGAGTTGATCAGCATGGTGTACCATATGTTCTCGTTATCCCTGATGTCTTGGTGTTCGACCCCGCGATGTCCGACAGTCTTGTCTCTGCAGGCCGCCTCATGGAACTACTGAGTTATCTTTCGAATCCCATCAAATGCAGACAGTGATGGCTTTCCATCCGCACAATTTCCGCTGTATGGAGGCAGTTTAATAACTCCTGACGGCTCCACAGTCATTGTAATGGAATGTATCAACAATGGCGTTTGCAAAAAAGTGGGATATCCCGTAGTCAAAATGCCCTTGCTGAAGACATCTTTGTATTATTTCTGCCGAAGACCTACTCTACCTCTCTGACATTGTCATCACGTCTAACATTCCAAACGTGCAACAGTTTCTCGTCTCTTTCTGAAGACTTCGACTCTAGTATCAAGGCATAGGTGCCCACTTTTCTTTCGAACGAACGCGTTGAAGGACGCCTGCAACAACGCTTCGAAAATATGTGTCGACTCCGCAAACAGTCACTCTTCATTGAGCACACGGGCATCCCAACAATTGGACATTACTCTTGAATCTCGAAGCAAACAGTATCCTGCACAAGCATTTAAAGCGCTATATCTTAGCACTGTCTTGTGATGCTTGCAGTGCAGCTATTGGTAAACGCGACAATAAACGTCTACGGTCACGGTCACGAAAAGACAGAATATTGCAGAACAGAAGAAAATTGCCAAATCTCAGCGCGAACTCTCTGCCCAAAGAAATCTGATAAGATTCCTGTCACCACTTCTAGTTCAGACAATTATGACAAGCTCGACCATCACGGAATCCCTGGCAAACCTCCATATATTCACTGCCCTTATTGATGAGTTTGACTATTCAACTTGACTTCACCTGTAAGCGCCCTGTGGGCAAAACGTGATGAACGAGGACAATTTTCAACTGCCAACACTTGTATGCAGCCTAGCCTAGCCTGCCTTTGCCGGCTCATATCGAACAGTAGCCATTCAATTTGGGTTCAGGGTCACTGGCTATTTGCCTCGAGAACACCCTTTGGTCAAGGATGGATCTTTCGGGGACCGATTCGTTGAATGTCCTTCGAGCAGACAATAAAACACCGCGTATCCGGATGTATTGTATTGTATAGCATTGGGCTCAGAACTTCTGGTCTTAGACTGATGAATTCCCATTCCGAGATCCTTCATGTCTTCTGCGATGCACACCAACTATTCTGAAAGATTTGGTGAATATGCATATCGACGACGCACACGATGACAAGATGGTTGCTGAAGAAACAGCCCTACAAGTCCATACTCGCGCCCAATTACGTGCAGCGCAGACAGTTTCAATTATTGAAGCAACCTCTGCGAGTCCATCCCCAGAACCTACTGCTGACACTATAGTCAACAGAATCAGTCGTGCCGCCACGATCCGCACATGCATCTACACGAGCTCTCCTCAAACATTCAGTTGAATTCATGTTGCCTGCGCACTACAATTGTAACGTGATGTTCGGGAGAAATGCGTGTTGTGGGTGTGGATGCTCTCAAACTGACACAAGTGCAGAGCTGTGGTGTTAATCGTAAAATATCTGTCCCCACAGTCTCTCAGAGATACCACTTTGCAAATGTATTGCACTAGTCTCGAACCAAAACGTGGTCTCGGTCATGGCGTAGATCTCAGTGTACTCACTGCCTTCAAACATACACTCCCTCACGCTAAATCTTTGCATGACATTGGAGTCCGCCAATTGTCCGCTTCAGGTGTCTGTCACTCGCTGCTTAATATTCGATGCTTGACACGTTACCTCAGGTGACAATGAAACATCCGAACAAAGTCCTGCGACATCAGACTTCAACAGTCCTACGACATCTTTAACACAACAAGATCCAATTGGCTACACCAAAGCCACTGCTGATCCCAAACACCACGGTCAGGCCATACGCAGTTCCATGCGCACAGAATTGATCAAAACCTTGAAATGCAAGGACTTTGGAGTCGTGGCGTATTTCCAAATGTTTTGCGCACCTCCCTCTGTCCTCAATATAAAGTTTTCAGCACCCACTTTTAACTGTAAAATTCAGAGAAAGGGGGGCGAATTTGACAATGTAAAGTGCGACTTGTGGTACAGGGTCAGCCAGCACATGAAACCGAAAAACGATGATGGTGTTAGACATTACGATGATGCTTTCAGCCCCGTACCCGCTCCTAGCGGTTTTCGGACCATCCTCAGCTTGGCTACACAGTTAGACATGATCACAGACCATGTCGACATCTCTCAAGCATTTGTACAAGGCGAACTTTTACTCAGTGACGGACACAATGGCAAAGTATACACATCTGCCCCATCTGGCTATGAGGAAGATCCTCTTAACGTGTATCGCCTTTTAAAACCCCTTATACGGAAGCAACGTGCATGACACACTACCATGAGCGCTTTCCTTCAACGTGAAGGGTGCGAAACGGTTGGATTCGAAAAGAGTATGTGTAAAGTCACAGTTGATGGCTAATTAGCATTTACTAATCGACAGGTCCTCGACGCTTTTTGTAAGCGTTTACTCGACACATTTGATGGAACCTATGAGGGTCCACTCGAACACTACCTTGGATGCGAAATTGCCCGTGACTTGGTCGCAGGTACTACACGACTTTCTCAAACTCATTACGCTGAAGAAGTTTTGAGTACTTTTGGAATCTGGGAAAACCTTCCACGCGTCACACCAAGAAAACTAAACACACGTTTGTCAAAAGATGACTGTGACCCTTCCCCCATACCCGATTTCCACAAACGTTACCGAGGTATTGTCGGTAGTCTAGGTTATCTTGTCACAATGACACGCCCAGACCTGGCTTGGTCTTATGCTGAGTTGAGCAAATATGTTCAATTTCCTGTAACAACGCTTTATTGGGAAGCAAGAGGGAACAACAAGGACTCCTGAATTCTAAGCGAGAAGAAGTGGTTCTACTCCGAAGAACGTGTTCTCCTCGAGATCGCACGCTCCTGAAGAAGCGCACAGACAGACCTCATAGATAGTGAGGCGTGAAATAAAGATATGCAATAGGATATGCAATAACAAACACAAATTGCCCAGGGCGAATCACGTACCAGTCGGGTGGGTGGGACCCAGGTCTCGGTACTCGCAAGCGAGTCCGAGCGGACTGAAAACTGTCGTGCTGTGTGAACGGCACAGACAGTAAAACGTGATAGAGAAAGAGCGCTGGGAATCCTTTTGACAGGATTTCCGGTTTACGTGCGTTTTCACACGTGTAGAGGTTCTCTCTCCATCCAGCAGAACCACGTTCGGCCGATTCTCCGTTGGCCGGACAGTACCAGAGTTACAAGAGTCACTCTTGCATGATATCCAATGTGCCATACCAGAGAGTGCCGGTGAGAGGAGGGGTCGCGTTAGCGAGGTCCAATACAAAATATAGGTAATATACAGATGCAATGACAAAACATTGAAGTAAGTAGCATGAACAATGGCGTGGCACGGTGACTTAGAACAGGGCGGGGCAAGGCTCGTGGATGTTGTCATCATTGTGGACTTGGCTCGAAAGCTCGACGCGGGGGATGCGTCTCGCAGAAAGGCAGCGCACAAAGGTGATTTCAACCATCTGTGAATCAGAGTGCGCGCACCAAGTGCAGTGCCGTGCAAGAGAGAGGTCATGGTCGCGCTAGATGCCTTGCTAAAACTAATCAGCGCCATCCTGTGACCTATTTCGAAGGAGGTGGCCGTGCCTCTGCTTTGGGCAGTGCGATAACGTCGATGTAGACCTGAGCAGAACAGAGGCATTTGCAGATGCCGAAGCGCTTTACGATAAGCGCATCTACACCAATAGAGTAGGCTGCGGTAGCGCCGCTTGATCAGAGGCTGTGCCTTGACCACGACACGCCAGATGGGGGTTGAATGTATCGTCAGGATCTCTGACAGCCAGTTACTGATGAGGGACTGTATCCATTGTGCGTCTCTTTATTCTACTTCAAATTGTCGGGGGCGTGGTTTTGGGAATCTTCCCAGCGTTCGAACAGCGTGTTGAAGACACTGGCAGGGTCGTGTTCCCAAGACTGTGCGCGCCAGATTGGGGCTACCAAGTGGCGAGTGACTGTCTTAGTGCGCTCGTTCATCTCCATGTCATCTGTCTGATGGGTGACGTGTGCACATCGCATAAGGATACCTGTGTCTGCCCTGGCGAACAAAGCAAAGGCAACAGACAAACATGCGCATCTGTGTAAGTTGTGGGTGGAATGTAACAGTGATTTCGTAGGCGACGCGGGTAGGGAGGGGGGAACGCACTGCACTTTTGAGGGTATGCGCGACCTCAACTTCGCTGAATCCTTTGCATGCTGGGTGGACGTCGTGTCCCATTGCTGGTGCTGGGAATCCGAAGTCAATGTGTGCCTGATTGATGCCAGACATGTATGGTTGCAGCGAGGCCGCGCGTACCTTGTATTTGTCTTGTAGGTAACCTAAGAAGAGAAACACGGTCGCTCGACTAGCTGACATAGGGCAGAGGGGCTGGAAGCCTCGTCTACCGACAACATCCAATCGTCGGGGCTGATCACTGCTGGCAGGTATGATCTCGTATTTGCAAGGGCGCTTGGTGGTTACTTCATTCAGTCCACATAGCGCATGCACCATGCGCTGTTTGTTCGAGGCTGGTGTGTGCACTCAGGATCGTGAGAGGAAGGACACACCTCGCACTGCCAGGTCTACGTAGGCGCCGCCCGCATTGGCAGCCTTTGGCTAGATCCTTGATGTCGAAGTTGATGTCCTTGGGCTCTGAGATGAGGTGAGGCGCTAATTTGAGCTGTTCATTGGCCTGTCGAACTCGATCTTGACGCCGTGGCGAAGGTACTGCAGCACCTTGGTTGGAGTGTGCTGGTCTGGTTGGTTCCACCATGCGAGAGCGGCTCGCACCTTGGTGGTGTAGAAGAGACCTGAAAAGGTCAGGGCCGTCATTAGTCTGTGTCAGTATCGCCAGCCCAATCAGCATCAACCCGGTGTAGAAGAGACCTGAAAAGGTCGCGAGTATCCGAAAGCGGGAGAACTTTCGGCGTACAAGATTTTCGCTCATAGCGATACAGGTCAAGTTGTCTTGAAAGAAGTCAGTGGCGGTACATTGCGAGTATCCGAAAGTTCTCCGACACATTGATTTCCGTCGATACTTTGTTCGTGAATTAGTCAAATTGAATATTGTTGAACTTATCCCCCTTCGCACAAGCGATTCCTCTGAACGTTGAGCATGAATTGACACGTCAGAGAAAGTGGGACAAGCAAGAGACACAAGAGTACATGCGACACTTTTATGCTCTGAAACTCGACAAGCTCACCTCGGATCCTCGATAGCCTCTTATACTCTTCGATGAACGCGAGGGAGAAAAAAAGAATTTTCAAATGTTCAGTTAGGAACTAAACTTCGAAACTAAACTCTCTCATTCGTGACAAGATCTCGTTCGTAGGCGCTTTAGGCCAAAGTCACGCCAGTGGCGCACGGCGGCAGATCTTGTTCGTAGGCGCTTTATCGCTGTACACACAAAATGGTAGCTGATGCCAGTGCCTTGACAAAAAGTCTGCGCTCGCCAGCTTTTATTGCACATCGCAAAGTTATGTTAGGACAAGTCCCCTTTACTTTGAAATTTTCAGGAGGCTCTCTCACTTAAATGTCTAGAGGCTCTCTCGCTTAGATGTCTAGACTACATGCCTTTGGTACACTACATACAAAATAATGTGGTGTACCAAAAGAAAATTGTGGGGTGATTTCTTGGGTTGCTCAATGTCGATACTTCCACACAACAAAAAAAATAAACAAAATAATAACAAAGGAGACACATAATTTCAAATGTAATACGAGTGACTGCTAAGATAATATCGTGTAGAGGCTGGCGACTCCACCTGGTCTTGCGAACGCAGTTTTCGCAGCGACATGGTGGGCCGCGCTGCCCAATCTCCCTCTGAGCCCGGGTGCTTTTGCTCCTTCTCTTTAGACCAGTTGTCTTAGCGACGCTTGTCAGTTGTCGTCGCTCCCTGCTTGGTCTTTAAGGGGTGCTGTCCGTGTCGTTGCTGATTGTATATGCTCTGCTCTACTCCTGTGACGGGCATATTCGCTTGTTTCGTCAACTGTGACAAAGTTTTGTCACAGGCGACAGCGATAAAGCATGGTGAAGACACGCTTACGAACAAGGGTTGCCGTCGTGCGTCACGGGAAGCCCACGAACGAGATCGGATCACCAACGAGATAGTTTAGTAGACATAGTTTAGGCTCCTTTTTAAGGTTTCAACGGTTCTGTTTAGCACCCTCTTCCTTGAAAACACGAGCGGAGGCGCTGAATCGTTTACGGCTTTCAGATTGTATGAATAAACATGCGTCTCGTTCTGCTCGTCCCTTTGCGTTGACCTCATCCTACCTAGGTCAGCGTTTGTTAATTAGAATTTGGACTGAAGTTTGTCACTACGCGTATTCAGGCCAGGTTTTACCTCGTGCAAAACGTGTACCATCACAATGAGCGACCAACGCTGGACGTACGCTTTTATTGTTCTAGCAAGGCACAGTACCACGGTGTCGTGTCGCTAAGTGCGCATTTTCCTCCGAATACATACACCACAGACGATACTTCGACGCAACGACGTGAACACACACGCCAGTGTTTCCAGCTCTTGAGGTTTCCCCACAAACCACTCTTCACTTCTTCTTCTTTTTTCTTCGAACAGAAGTGTCTTGCTTACGTAATTGCGTCGATACATTTACGACATGGCAATCACAAATGTTCTTCTTCCAGCCACAAAAACTGTTAAACGATAATCATTCCAGAGTATTGACCAGTCTATTGATGCAATCATTTTTATTTTGAACCGCCGTGAGATCATGAGACAACAACACCAATCAAAAAACCCCGGGATTAGACAATTCAGTGTAGTGTCACTTTGGAGAAAGTAGGCAAAGTAGTCAATTCATCACCAAGGGCGGGCTGGGCCATTAGCGATGCAGATTCTTTGGGCGCATGTCCGCTGGGAGTGTCTCGAGTCACATGATTGTCAACCAATGTCTTGAGTGGAATTCACGGTCCCCGATCCATGAAGGAAGCACATGGAATGAAACCAGAGACGCGACTCCACGGCTTCGCTTCTCACGTCGACTTGATCCAAAAAACCCACCTGTCAACACAGTACACCTCACTTTCCCAAATTTGCCAAATTATCTGCAACAACATTGATTAGTTTTCGCCACTGCAATTTCCTCACACAACATTTCACCATTTCATACCAGTGCATTTCACCCCTGGCAGATTGTCATCTTGAGAGAGGGTAGCCCCATAGAGACAATTAATGTCGGTCTCCAAGTGTCGGGCGACACTCTGCTCCTGTCGGGAGACATGCATCATGGATGGAGAAGCTTTTCTGTGTCACACCCAATTTCAACCGAACGCGCCAACAGAACGCGACCAGAGCGACTGGATGCGTGCTTGCCCACGAGGGGCAGAAGTCAGGGGCTTTACTTCCCGACTCCAACATCGCTCTCGCGTCTTCTTAGCACCTCCCAAGCCCATGGTCAGGGGCCCAAGGCGAGCTCATTAGAAAACGCTTGGATGAGTCTGGCCAAAGGCGAGCTCATTGAGTACATGCAAAACGAG
>Ga0105051_10007131_pt1 | contig 11770 bp, 6 predicted proteins | sample FRY02_FD_78383 | JGI IMG/M metagenome (GOLD analysis project Ga0105051, IMG submission 78383) | Freshwater microbial communities from Lake Fryxell liftoff mats and glacier meltwater in Antarctica - FRY-02 (megahit assembly) | ecosystem: Environmental > Aquatic > Freshwater > Ice > Glacier...
AAATAAATAATTAATATCTTTATTAATTTACAATTATAATATTTTGATTGATTATTTTATTTGATTAAAAAGAAAGTAAATATTATAAATAATGCTTCTATCGTCTAGTGGTTAGGACATCAGATTGTGGTTCTGATAACCTGAGTTCAATTCTCAGTAGGGGCATTTTTTATATAAGTTAAATAAAAGTTAATAATTTAATGAAAAAAATGAATATAAAGTTCTAATATATAAATCAATCAGATTCTTCAGTTATACTTTAGCTATTTTTTCTGCCATTTTCATTTTTCTTATTCCCATTATTTTTCTTATCATTTTTTTTTATCTTATCAGAGGAGCTTTCAACTGAGCTATTTTTCCTTTTTTTTTTATCATTTTTTTTGGAATATGAGCTTGAGCTGCTTCTGGAGGAACTAGAATGTTTCCTTCCTCTTCTTTACTTCTTATTGGAATAACTTCTGGAACTGTCATCACTCTTGCTGCTCCTACTTCTTGAATGTATTAATTATACCTATTTCTCTATCTATCCCTGCAATCTTTCATCTTATGTCCTGATTAGGCACATTTATAACATTTTCCAATGGTGTCCTCTTTCCTCTTTTCCTTGCAATATCTGCTGATATGGCCCACTTAATGGCAATTATAACATTCTCTAGTATCCCTTCTGTATGAATTGGATCTGTCCCTGTAAGATTTTCTGCGGGAATGTGATCTACGGCGGGAGGGTGACCGACCTCTCGAAGATCTACGACGAGAATAGGATCGGCGGCGGGAATAAGATCTTTTCCTGCTGGATTTACGGCGGGAATGAGTTCTTTTACGAGAGTAGGACCGAGAACGACGGGATTTAGAATATTCCACTCTTAATTGCTTCCCATAAAGCTCTAAGTTGATGCTTCTATTAAATTATTATTGAATGTGAAAATACACACTCTTATGAGTGTGACTAATCCCTTAATATATTTTATCATTTAAATTAATACTTAATGAAGGCTCGAGTGAAAAATCCCAGCATCATCACGTAATTAAAAACCGCCCAAAATTAAATAATTATAAGCTCTATACTTCGAGAAAGCTTCTTCTGCTGCTTCATAAGTCTCAAATTCGATGAAGGCGTATCTGTCTCGAGATTCTCTTATTTTTATCTCAACTATCTTTCCGTATTTATCAAATGCTTGTTCTATGTCTTTTTGCTTCACCTTTTTTCATTTTTTACTTACTTGAGATGAAATATTCGCTAAAAATAATTTTTTAGTCTTCATATCTTTTGATTTATAATTTGCAGATAATAAATAGAAAATTATTATTTATATCCTTTTTTATATTTTATAATTTTATAATTATTTAATAAATTATTTTGTTTAAAAATCACTATAAAACTAAATCATCTATAAGAGAATATTATCCTGATCGCAAAATAGCATTATGAATTTATTCTTTTTATTATTATAGATTTTTAATATTTTTATTTAATTCTTTTATATCATTTTTATATATCTGTATTTCATTAGAAAAATCTAAAAATCTGTTCTCATTTTTATCAATTTCTTACTATAATTTTATTAAATTACTTTTGCCTCTTCATATTGTTTTTATAAAATTTAGATTCTTTTTGATTAATATTATTAAATCTTTTAATTATTTTAACAAGTTTTATCAAATAGTTATTTATCCATTTAAAAAGTGATAATGATATTTTATAATTCTTCTACTTTAACTAATTATTTTTTTTTAAATGATATTGAATCTTTATTTTCATCTTCATTTTTTATTAGTTCTTCTTTTAATTTTTATATTTTTTATTAACTATTTTGCAATTATTTTTGAAAACTTTTGATTTCAGTATCAGCTGTTTAAAATTTAGCTAATTGCATATTTTATATTTCCATTATATCATCCAACTATTATTAATTTATTTTTTCATATTATGTGTTTTTTTCTTACAATATATCAATATTATTTTATAATTCTTTTAAATTTTTTTAATGAATAATATTTAAATCATTTATTTAATTATACTATTCATTTTTTAATTTTTAAAAAGCTTATAAGTTTATTTAATTTTGAATTTATAGTTCTTAGAATTTTTATTCTAAAATAATATTTTAATCTTTTGAAATTTCCGCTTACTATTATTTTTCAATGATTATTATATTTAATTCAGATATTTGATTAAATTCTTATTCCATTATATCTTTAAAGTTTTTACTTTAATTTAACAAGTCTTTATTAATATCTTAAAGAGATTATTTCTGTGATGTTATATTTTACATTTTTTCTTATATATCTTTGATCTATAAATTTTATTCTTAAATTTATAAATTAAGCTGAGACATTTCATTTTGATAACTTTTTTGTTAAGTATCTAATTAAATTTGAAGTTTTTATATTTATTCGCACAAACATTGATTTTGAGTTAACTAATTTTAAATTAATTATTCGTTTTATTTTAAATTTTATTAAAGATTAAAAATTTCAATTTTTTATTGGCTTATTTGTAAATCTAGTTATTTTGATTTAATTGAACCATTTTAATCAATGGTATGATGGCTTAAATTTTTTGATAAATTTTCATTATCTATTCTTTTAGTTTTAGTTGCTAAAGATGTATTACTATTATTTCTTAAAAAATGCTTATAACTATTATTTGATTCTTAAGTAATTGAATTGTTTAAAGAATTTTTAATCGAAAATTCAGGACTAACATTTGATTATTCATTAATTGAATATTAAGAAGAATTTAACGAATCTCCTTACTCTAAATAAACGCATTTAATAGTAAACTGTATTTTTGCATTTTTATCAGGACATTTTTATAAACTTTACATTTAAAATATTTCAGGTGTTTTTTCATTGATAAACTAAGCCAAATCTAATATAATATAACCAGCTTATTTAATTCCTTTACTTGTTAACAATTAAATTTAAACTAGAGTCTTTTTTTCACTAAACTTTTAATCATTTTAGTTAAGCTTTAACGATACTTAATTTATTAAAGACTCTTAAAATAAGGCTTTTCCTTTATTTAAGAATGGTTTTTGTTATGAAAGTGATATCATTTATGAGCTTTTCCAAGTTATCTATAACTGACAATGAAAACTTATATCTATAGAAACTTCTTAAATAATTAATTCAAATTTAAAGTTAAACGTCATTTATTATAGATTATTTTCTAGAATTATAAATATATAATAAGGAAAATATTTTTATAAAACTAGTTATTTATAAAAATTTGTTATAAAACTAGCATATTAATAAATAAACAAGATTTAAAAAAGCTAAAATTATCAATAATATTGTTATTAATATTTGAAATGGATAATATAGAGAACGAATTAATGCTTGAAAAGAAAGTGCCTAAAGTGAAAAAAGCCCTGACTGATGACGACATTATATAGCTCACAGTAAATTTTATATTAATTTAGTACGAAATGAACGGTTTTCCTCATAATTTGCATAAATAATAAATAGAATAAATTGAATTGTGTCTTGAGGATATTAAATATTTAGACGTTTTTATATAATTCGTTAATGTCAAATAAATCAATTTGGTAAATTGCTTAATCTGCAAAATTCCAAAAGTATTTTTTTTAATTGTAGGATTTATACTTATTAAAAAACTTATTTTCATTAAATTTAAATGAAAACTAGCTCACAATTATTGATGAAGTAAATTTTATTTGACTTTAATTTTTATTAATATTAGGTGAATTTATTATTTTTTAGTTATAATCTTGCTCTAGTTTGTAAAAGCTTTATCTTTCATACAATAAAATAGAAAACCTTTGTGAAATGAAATAACTTACAAATTTGGAAACTTTACATGTTTGTTGTAACTAAATATAAGTAAAAATGATATATTTTTTATAATTTAATTAAAGAATCTTGAAACTTTATCAGGAGCTGTAAATCTAAAAATTCTTTGGATATCTGGAAACAAAATTGAGTACATAAAAAAGTATTTTGATAATTTAAAATTATTGTAAGAATTGAATATAAGCGCAAATAAAATTTGTTCATTTAAAGAAGCTTTAAATTTAAATAGACTTTAGCATTTGAGAAGTTTATATTTCAATGATCCAAACTTTGGTACAATTTTTAATTATAAGGTGAAAATCCTATTTGTAATTTATGTAACTATTAAACTTTCATTCTCTACCATTTGTAAAAAATAACCTTGATGGATAGTTTACTAATCTCTGAAGATACTAAAAGTTTTGCTGAAGTTACTTTTATGAAGAAGAAAATTTATTACAATATGAGAATAAAAACTGTTTAAAGAATTTTTTCTTCTGTTAAAAAACTATTGAAAATTTGCTAAAAAATGAAACTATAATCTCTCAATAAATAAATTGCAAATTTATAACTTTCATAATTTGAAATAAAAGAAGTATAATATAGCCAAAAATTAACTGAAAACTAAAATAAAATATTGTACAATATGAATTGTTTCAGAAGTTTGAAAAGTGATATTGATTTATAATCAAAATAGTAAATACAAAAGTTGATTTCAGAATTGGAAACGGGTGGTAACATAAAGTAAAGATAATTTACTTAGGCTTGAAGAAGGAAAAGGAAATGAAAAATGGTTTGTTTCTTGTGTAGATTTGATTAAATCCAGATTTTATTCGGATGAAATGCAACAATATGGAATAAAGGACATTTAGATAAAGAAAGTGGTTAGAATTCATAATAGATTTTTAAGAAATAAGTTTGAAGAAAAAACTGAAATATTTTAAGAATATTCAAACTTTAACTATAAAAAATGTCTAGAGTATTTATTCTATGGTATTGATCCTAAAGTTCCAAATGAGATAAATAACATAATAGAAGATGGTTTTAGAACTCCAAAAGTTTCATATCAAATATAAAGGAATGTGAAAAATTAGGAATTCAGCCATTTCCAGCACTTTTCAATAGTATTTTGGGAGCAGATTCATCAAGAATTATTCAAGCAAGATCTGATTTCTAGAAGACATTGGATAACTCATCCTAATATATGAAAGAATAAGTTAATCATTTAAAAAGTTTCATGTTAATACCAAGCGGATAAATTCTCATTTGTAAAGTTTTAATGCTCAAAAGCACAAAAGATATTAATTTTCCTTTCTACTATCCTGAAAAAAGTGCAAGTGAAAACTATAATTTAAGTCCGTTAAAAATGATAGATTATGGAATAAACACAACAGTCGTATTAATTATAAATGCTAAAATTTATTTAAATATTTCATAAAAATTCATTTGACTTTTATGAAAATTATATATATTTAAGTATCGAATGAAAGATAATGAAAGTAAACATAAAGTTTGGTTCATAATGGATTCTAGTTTAATATTGCCTGAATATTTAATAGAATTTGACTATTTAATGTTCAGTAATTTCTAAAAAGAGTACTAATTAGTTGAATAATCTATTCGTAAAATATATTATAAAAAGTTTAACTTATTAAAGATGAATTTTTATAACCTTATTCACAATAAGAAATTGATTAAGAATTTGATAAATTATTTGACACTGCAATTTAAAAGTATCAAAAAAAGTATAAACAAGGTTATTTAATGTTTAAATAGAAAACTAAAATTTATATATCTATACATAAGAATTGGATAGACTTGAATTATATAATTTGAAATATTTTTTAGTAAATGCAATTAAATTTTGTATGTAAAAAACTCAAAAAGTATAAATAAATTCAAAAAATTACCTTAGAGATAAAGTTTTTATAATATTAAAAGGCTTTATAATTTGATAATAACAAAAGTTTAAAAGTCGAAATAAATCTACTCTATATTTTCCAAATTAAAGTCAATACAATGAAAAACTTAAAAGTACTTGATTTAAGTTTCAACTAATTAGAAGAGCTGAGTTTCTTAATAGAGTTGAAGAGCTTAGAAATATTAAATTTAAGCAATAATAATCTATAATATTTGGATTACATTTAAATGTTATAATAATTGAAGTTTTTAAATCTTGGAAGCAATAAATTAAGCTCTTTTCAATAACTCCAAATATTATCTTAATTACCTGATTTAACGGACATTATACTTTGGGAAAATAATTTTGAAAGTGCAGATTAAATTTATAAATAATTGAATGATGTGATGAAAAACTTAGAAAGAATTAATTATATTGATTGCCAAGAAATTATAATTTAGAAAAACGAAGGTCATACTTTGTCTTTTGAATTCATAATTTAATAAATTGGACTTGCTCATATTCTAAACCAGAATCAAATGATTTGTATAATATTATATATTATTTTACTATTTAAGTATAACAACATTTGAATCAAATTGAATTTATAAATCTATCTCATTAAAGAATATCAAAAATTGACTGTATGGATAAACTTAATAATTTAAGATACTTAAATCTCAATTTTAACTACATTACAAAAATAGAAAACTTAGAAAATTGCAGAATGATAGAAGAAATTTATTTGTAAAGAAACCTAATTACTCAAATAGAAAATTTAGATAACTTGACTTTTTTGAAACGATTGGAATTAGGACAGAATAAAATTTAGCAAATTAAAAATATAAACTTTTAGAATTTAATGTAACTTTCTCTTGAGGATAATTAAATAACAACAATTTTAGGTATCATTATTATATTGTAGGTTTACAACCATTGCCAAATCTAATGGAGCTATATATTGCTAATAATAAATTAGAAAATATGAAAGACTTAATAATTCTTATGGATTAGCCTAAATTAATAATTTTGGATATATCAGGAAATATATTTTGCAAAGATCCCAGCTATAGAATTTACACTTTGTATAATTTAAAAAAACTAAAAGTATTTAAATTTTTACATGAGGTACTTGATGGAATTTCAATTGAAATTAATGAACAGATGATGGCTAAAGATATTTTCACGGGAAGACTAACTGAGGAAATATTACTTTAAAGATTAGATGGATACACGCCCTAAACGGTCTAGGATTTAGATTTATCAAGTTGTAATTTAAGGTAATTACTCTTATTTCTTTAGAGACTTTGATGATATTTTTAATGAAAACTATTTCCCTAAATTGAGATAGCTCAATTTAAGTAAAAATATTTTCCAAAATCTCAAAATATTTGGAGAAATGAAAAAACTTGAAACACTAATACTATCTTAAAATAAAATTGAAACATTATTTATAAATCTAAACATGGAAGTACTTGTTGGACTTAATGGATTATAAGTATCATTATTTTATAAAATAGAATTTGGAAATTTTGGATCTAAGTTTCAATTGTTTAAAAGATTTGAATGGATTGTAGTAATGTAATCTCAAAAATTTGACAATGTTAAAAATTAACAATAATGAATTGACAAAAATAGAAAATTTAGAAAATTTAAAAAGTTTAAAGGATTTGGATTTAAGTTGCAATAAAATAAGACTAATAGATCCGTATAATAAAATAAATTATAGATTTTCATTTTAAGCAGGAAATCCTATTTAAACATTGAAAATAGAAGACAATGGATTGAAAATGCTTTCAAATTTATCGAAGCTTACAAGATTGCAAAATATATTTGCATAAAATAACAGATTCAATGACATAACTGATATCGAGAAAATATTGGAATTATAAAGTTTAAGGTACAATATGAAAAAATAGAAATTTGCAATTGAACAACAGTACTCTTTCAAGACGGCCTGGTTATCGTCAAGCGATAATAAAACGGTTTTAAGAATTACGTTATTTGGACGGGAGGGTAATAAGTAATGAAAGTAGGAAATCCTGTATGATGAAAGAGAGAGGACAGACTCAAACTAGATTATCCCTTAGGTTCCTATGTTCACTGATAAGTAAATTATTCCTATCACTATTAACTAACTTTCGCAACCAGTTATATAATAGAGCTCTAAAGTTCACAAATTTTTATATTCAGATTTAAGTTAAGTTGAAAAGTCTTAATCTAGATGGAGTCTTTCAACGAACCAAAATCAATTAGGAAAATACTTCTTATTAAAACATATTTAAAAAATGAAATTGCTATCTTATTATAAAATTATTATGTAAATTCTAAATTGGTGGGATTCTATTTTTAATCAATCAATCAACTTTCTAAATGAAAACCATCAATTATTTTTTAAATCTAATGAATAAGTCAAACATTACCTGCAGCTTAGAGTAGGACAGAATAATAACAACATCAAAATAAACTTTTAATTTTAAAAAAAATAACTAGTTATATATTTAAATTTAAGAATAATTTAATATAGCCCACTTTACTATTCAAATCTAATAAAAAACATGTAATGCATTTGAAAAAATTATTAAAAGATTTATAAATTTTCGAATAAAGCAAGTTTATTATTAAAGATAATATTTTAACAGTTGATTTAAAAAATTCTAATATTTTGGATAAATTCTAAAACTTTTTCAATTTATTAGATGATATAATGATCGATTAAAATGACTTAAATATTAAAATCTAATTAAAAAATACTGTAGAATAATTGCTATAAAAAAAAAGTCTGTGTTTTTATTAAATAATGATGGAAGGTTTTGGAATCTATTTTAATTATTAAGGAAATTAAAATTTTGGAAATTTAATTCACTTATTATTGCAAAAGATAACTGATTTGGATTTGTAATACTTATTTATTATAGTTCATTCTTATAAGAAACAGAAAGTTCATCTTTTTAAATAAGTTTCAAAGAAATATAAAATTTAAATGAATTTTTAAAATCTTGTGGTATTTTTGATTTATTTAAAAAATTACTTTCAATAGAGGACTATTTATTTAAAATCAAAATATTCAAAACCTCATTAGGGTAAATATTTTAGTCACTTTATTTCTTTGATAATTTATCAATTTAATTTCAAATGAAAGGATATGATTTAATTTTAAATTTTGAATGCATGCAAAATTTGAATTAAATAATACCTATTTTAAGAGATGAAGATTTAAACTCTGATGAAGAAAATAATCTTATACATTTATAAGCCAAAAAATATATTTAGTTATAATAAAAATAAAATTATAATTAAAAGAATAAAATATATAATGAATTATAAGAGGAATAATTTTATTAAGGTGTATTACTTACTTAAACTGATATAGTTGATTACAGAAAATAAACTAAAATATATGATAATTAACAAAATCAGTTAATTATAAAGATTTAAGCAAATGCTAGAGGATTTATTACTAGATAAAATATTAAGAATTTATAATAAGAATAATAAAATTAGTTGTAAAATGATTACATATAAATAGAGAAATGATTTGAAATATTATAATAATATATTATTTTATAACCATATATTTTTAATAGTATTATAATTTATTTCTTATTAGCTAAATTTAAATTAAGTAATGATGTTATTTCGTCGGGCGGTCTTAGATATTATGCTGAACGACAAAGATATCTGATTGTTAAACTTATAAATTATAAATTTAAAATAATTCAATTATTTGATTCTGCTTTTGTTTTCTATACTGCTTTTTCATATTTTTCTTTATCAAAAACAAGCAATGAATTTTTAAAGTTCTTTTTAAATAATAAATACTTAAAGATTTTATTTTCTCTTTTAATCAGATTCTTATGATCTTCTTTTTTTGATGACATTAGGATCTTCAAAATGCTATTTTTCTACGAATTCAATAGAGCCTAAATTGATAAAATTTACCTGAATTGATACTGAATCTCAATAATGTTGGATGAGGTCCATCCATAAATACCAACCCTAAATGAGCTTTACACTGAAAATAATATAATTTAAACATTTGAACATTCACACCTTTTATTTTCTTTAGCTTCCAAATATTAAAGGCGGTTTATGTTAGTTGTATCAGGAATATATTTTTCTTCCTCTTCCACTATGGAAAGATTATTTGTTATATGGTTCCAAAATGAAGCCATTCCTGAAGATGTCATAAATTTCTAATCAGACCTAAAATTTATCACTTAATATAACTTTAATATAAAACTAATAATATTATGAAAATAAGAAAGTTAAATTACTTAAAAAGGTGTTAATTACAATTTACACAATGATAATTTCCTACATCTTAAGTGAACCAATAATTTCCTGTAAATGGTCTTTCATGTCCTTTTGCTTTTGTTAGCCATTATTAATGAGGAGTTAATTCACTAAGATCTTTTTCAATTAAAACTGGCTATTAAGTAACTTCCTTTATTTTTTTACAGAAATTAAATATCTAGTTTCTTGTGATTCTTATCAATTTCATAAATAAAATTAATATAAATTTTATTATAAATAATCATTTATCTTTTGTATTTTTTATAAGTTATAAAAATCTCTCTGATTCTTAGATATTTTTATCAGGCTTAATACTACTTTTAAAGCTCAACCTATTTAAAATCTCTTCTTCTGCCTTTTGTCTTTAAATTTGCTAAGAATTTGCTTAATATTAATTTCTTTCAATTTATCTAGGAACAATTGTATTCTTTTTTAAATTTGCATAAAAAGATTTTACAACGTCTTAATTTTCGACTGGCTTCACTATTTTTAAACTATATTTTACTGACTGGAATTTCTAACTAACTTTATCTTTGTAAACCACCAATTTTATCTTTTATTTTTTATAAAAATGTTTCATTATCTTCTGCTACTATTTCATCTCTATGAATTATGCTTTTTCTTTCCAAGTTATTTATGAAAAAATCTTCATAGTTTAAGTCATCAGAGAAATATGGGAATGTTTAGGAAATTAATTCTTAAGAATCATACCCGATTGGAATAAACAAATTATTCTAAGATAAATCTGCCTTTGATAATAATTAAAATTCAAAAATAAAAAAACCTTGAACTTTTAATTTGAATTTGTTATTAAGCAAAGTAAGTAATCGTACAAAACATCAACATTTGTCTCATTTTTGCAAGAAACCGTTATAAGCCCTGCACCATATTGAATACTTTAACTTCTCAAAGTGTATTAAATAAAATTTAATTTATTTTCCCCTTCTTTTTCTATTTGAATGTTTTCCACTAAATCACCTTTTGATTAAATTATGATTATTGGAAATCCAAAGTTTATTTCTAAAATGCCTTAACTAAGAGTTTAATTTATCTTTATTATTAAAGAGTTACTTTTATGTTTTCTTTTTAATTATTTTCCTCATTTTAGGATGGCTCTTAATAAGCCAACCAAAATTATTTCATTTTTTCTCGAATGACATCTAATTATGCGAGAGGAATTTTCATTTATTACAAAAATTCAGAAATTCCATCAAACCAGTTTTCTAAAACATCTTTGAAATGTTGAGGTTGGGCACAGTCTAGAACAATAGCAACAATTAGTTTTTGGAAGAAATGGTCATCTTGATAGACTTATAGAATATCTCTATTATTTAAAATAATTTTAAAAAAGAGAACTTTTAGTAAGGATTATCCAAAATATAAACATTGATTTTGGCTTTATAATCTTCAGTTTTAATGTGCATGTAGGTGTAATCAACGGCTGAGAAACATTAATTATCCCCTAGCTAAAATCTGAAATCCTGGTAATTGTGTGTAAAAGGTGTTTTTGATATTTTCTAGAGGTTATTTACCAAAGTACGTTTTCCACTATTTTTTGAACCAAAAACCAACAATGTCCTTTCTATTGTTTTATTATCTTGAATAGTCTTAGATAATAGATCATTCCATGTGTTCACTTGTACTGTCATTTTATTTATATTTATTAAAATATAAAATTTTATACTTTCTTCAAAAACCTATATATAAAATATTCAATTTTTATAATCAATTATTATGATTGCAAATTTTTAGGGGTTGGGGTTGGGGTTGGGGTTGGGG
>Ga0105051_10007135_pt1 | contig 11767 bp, 10 predicted proteins | sample FRY02_FD_78383 | JGI IMG/M metagenome (GOLD analysis project Ga0105051, IMG submission 78383) | Freshwater microbial communities from Lake Fryxell liftoff mats and glacier meltwater in Antarctica - FRY-02 (megahit assembly) | ecosystem: Environmental > Aquatic > Freshwater > Ice > Glacier...
AATCCTACTACAACACACAGAGGAAACACTCCTCCCTCGGCTACCAAACACCCGCCGAGTTCGAGGCTCAATACAACTCACTCAACTAACCAACAAACGGTCCAGAAATCGATTGCATCTCAACGGCTCCCTCCTTCGCTGAAGCTACGGCGGGCAGGCCGGACAGGGCGGTTCCAATCAGACTCGGGCCTTCCTCCTTCGCCAAGGCTTCGGAGGACACCTCGGCCCGTAGTGCAGCTTGATCCAGATGGTCCTCACGTTGGGTCCCCCCTGCCTGTCCGCCATAGCTGCAAGCGACGGCGGGCTCCTCAAGCCAACGGCTGTTAAGCGCGTGTCGCACCAGCGACATCTGGCTCATCCGCCAACCTGTCCCGCCATAGCTTCAGCGACGGCGGATAGCCTTTACGGCTCCGCGACGCCTTGTGCCCCTCGCTCGGAGCAATGCCCAAAGCGAGGTTCTCCGGATCAAGGATCTCCTCGATCATGGTTCTTGCTTGAGGGGCTCCATGCTTCCCTCCGTCACGGCTCTCAAGTTCACCTCGCACGCTGGCGTCTTCGGTTGGCTTGTCCGTCACGGGGTCGATCCCCTCCTCATTGGTTCGGTCCTTCATCGGGTGAATGCGGCGGGCGAGCCACCGCCCTCTATCACCTCATTTTCCGGAGGAGGAACATGGAAACTAGCATGGCGTGAGCGGAGCGAGGGCAATGCGGGCCCGCTTCCCCGGTTTCCGGAGGAGGAAACCGCAAGTCAGCATGGCCGGAGCGGAGCGCAGGCAACCCTCCGGTTTCGTAGTTTAAACGGGCATCTTCCAGCCCCCGGCTCGTTTCCTCGACTACTATGACCTTCCGGCTTCGTCCTCTCGGACTACGCCGGGACAGGCTGCTGCTCTCCTCGGAAACCACCGCGTAGCCAAGCGGGCGAAGACGGGCCCGAGTCGGTCACCCTTCCCGAATAACACCGAAGGCTTGTAGGAGTTTTGGACAGGAGTGGATGCGACGTGCCCCGAAGGGGTGAAGGGGGGGAGTGGCCCCCCTGAATCAATTGCCTTCAGATGGTAGTTTCTTCATTTTCATGTTTGAGGCTTCAAGAATCTTTGCCAGAGTGATCTTGGAGGACTCTTCCCAGATCAAATTACCCAAGACCAATCACGAACACTTCTCCGCCCACGGCAGCGGTAAGCGTCAAACCGCAGGCTGCAAATAGGACGTTGCCTTCGATCTACTCTCCGGACTCCGGATACTGGATACTGAATACTAATTTCCGCCTCTCCCCTCCGCCCCTCGGCCTCCGGACTCTTCAAAACATCCCCCGCGCCCGCGCCAAATCCTTCCCAATCTGCACCTTCAGCGCCTCCACGCTCTCAAACTTCTCCTCCCCCCGCAAATACGCCCCGAACCACACCTCCATCTCCTGCCCATAGAGATCCCCCGCAAAATCAAACAGGTGTACCTCCAACAATCTCCGCTCCGCCCCCACCGTCGGACGCATCCCCAGGTTCCCCACCCCCTTCCGCAGCACCCCACCCACCTCCGCCTGCACCACATATACCCCATCCGGTGGCAACTGCTCATCTCCCACCTCAATATTCGCCGTCGGCGTCCCGATCTTCGCCCCCAACTGCCGCCCGTGCGCCACCACTCCATACACCGAAAACTCCCGCCCCAACATCGCCGCCGCCGCCGCCAAATTCCCATCCCGGATCGCCTGCCGGATCCGCGTGCTGCTGATCCGCTCCCCCTCCATCATCACCGGCGCCACCGCATCCACCTGCACTCCGGCGTCCTTCCCCCACTCCCGCAAAAACACCGCGCTCCCACCCCGATCGTGCCCGAACTTCCAATCCTCCCCCACCGTCACCTGCCGCAAATCCGGAGCGCAGCCAAACAACTCCTCCGCAAACTCCCGCGCCTCCCGCCGCGCGAACTCCGCCGTGAAGGGCAGCACCACCACCACCGACACCCCCAGCGCCTCCAACAAGCGCTCCTTGTGCTCCAGGCTCGCCAGGATCCGCCGCGGCGCCTTCCCCGGTGCCAGCACCTGAATCGGATGCGGCTCAAAGGTCACCACCCCCGCCACGCCCCCACTCTCCCGCGCCCCCGCCACCGCCGCATCCACCACCGCCCGATGCCCCAAATGCACCCCATCAAACACCCCCAACGCCAGGTGAAGGGCTCCCTCCACCCCCCCCAACTCCACCAATGACCTCAACCTCTTCATCTCTTCCCCAATAACAAATAACTAATAACCAATAACGGTCGCGAAGCGACTAAGCCCCCCTCATCAACGAGATCTCCGCCAGACTCACCATCGACTTCAAGAGCTCCTCCCGCTCCCCGTTCTTCAACTGATCGATCGAAATGGTCCGCTCCAGATTGAAACGACCCGAACGCGTCCGTCGCAGTGCGCTCAAATGCCCCCCGCAGCCCAGCTTCGCACCGATGTCGTGCGCATAGGTCCGCACGTAGAACCCCTTCGAGCAGTTCACCACGAATTCAATCTCCGGCAACGCCACTCGCGTGATCTCATAGCTCGTCACGTGTACCGGCCGCAGCGCCCGCTCCACCTCCTGACCCTTCCGCGCCAGCTTGTAGAGCGGCACCCCGTCCTTCTTGATCGCCGACACCATCGGCGGCATCTGCTCAAAGGCCCCCGTGTATTCTTCAAACACCGCCCGGATCTGCTCCTCGCTGTAGTCCCCCACTTCCGCCTCCACCAAGACCTCCCCCTTCGCATCCTGCGTGTTCGTGGTCTGCCCCAGCGTGATCGTCCCCACGTATTCCTTGTCCTCACTCATCAGGAGGTCCTGGATCTTCGTGGCCCGCCCCACCACCAGCATCAACAGCCCCGTCGCCATCGGGTCCAGCGTGCCGCAATGCCCGATTTTCCTGATCCCCAAACTCCGCCGGGCAATCGCCACCACGTCGTGCGAGGTCATATCCTGTTCCTTGTCCACCAAAAGGACCCCACTGTGTTCAATCTCTTGTCTATGCATGATCTGTTTGAAAATCGTTAGATGTCCCCCGCCTCCACCGCCTTCGTCAGCACCGCCAACACCCTTGGCATGACCTCCTCCACCGGCCCACCCTGCCGCGCCCCCGACGCCAACACGTGCCCCCCGCCTCCAAACGCCGCACACACCTCGCAGACATTCACCTTCGTCGTCAGCGACCGCATCGATATCCGCACATCCCCGTCCTTCAATTCCTCAAAGAACACACAGGCCACCACTCCGCGGATGGCCCGCATCACGTCCACCAATCCCTCGCTGTCCCCCGCTTGAATTTTCAAGCGATCCTTCACCTCCTGCCGCAGCACCCACCACGCCACCCGCCCGTCCCCACTGCGCTCGAGTGTGCCCAGCAACTCCTTCAACAACTCCACCCGCCGATACGGAAAGTCGTGGTAGATCGCCGAGTTGATTTCCCCCACCGCCACCCCCCGCTCCACCAGATCCGCGGCCATCCGCAGGGTCCGCCCCCCCGTGTTGGAATACTGGAATGATCCCGTGTCCGTCGACACCGCCACATACAGCGCATCCCGCGCCTCATCCGGCAGCGGCAGCCCCAACTCCATCGCCAGGTCATACACGATCTCCCCCACCGCCGCCGCCCGCTCATTCACATACACCAGATCCCCATACTCCTCGTTCGAAACGTGATGATCGATGTTCACCCACAACGGCACCTCCGCTCCCGCCGCCAGACAGCGCGCCCCCAACCGCGCCTTGTTCGCCGTATCCAGGGCAATGAACACTTCCGCCTCCACCGGACTCCCATCCGACACCACCACATCCTCCCCTCCCTTCAGAAATTGCAAATTCTCCGGCACTCCATCCTCATTCAGCACCACCACCTTCTTTCCCATCGCCTGCAGGATCGCCTTCAGCGCCACCACCGATCCGATCGCATCACCATCCGGCCGACTGTGACTGCACAGCACAAACGACGCGTGCTCGGAAAGCACGGGGCGGAGATCGGCGAGAGAGATTCGTTTTCCCATAAGACGGCTCGAACGTGCAGCGGGGTCGCGGATTCTGCCGATCAGCCCCCCTTCCGCAAGCAAAACCAATCAACTTCCCTCCCCATCGATTCAACAAGGGGAGCAATCTGGGCGATTCCCACCAAAACCCCCAACAATCACCCCCCACATCTCCGGGAAATCAGTGAAATCAGTGAAATCAGTGGTCGCAATTCCTCGACTTACTCCCCTGTCTGGGCCGGATCACCCCAGTGAATCAAGGTCGAGGAGCGCGGCACCCCCTCATCCAGCCACTCGCGATGGCTCATCCCCTTGCACCACCGGGCCTTGCCGATCCAGCCCCGCAACAACGCTTCCGGCTCCTCAAGGCCCTCAAGATCCAGGAAGGACCGTAAACTCAACTCCCCCCAACCCGCTTCCTTCTCTTCTTCAACGGCAACATCCTCCTCTTCCGCCTCCTCACGATCCAGCAACTCCTCAAGGTCCTCCACGTCCTCCTTCTCATCCAACGGCTCATCCATCTCCTGCCGCGCCCTCGGATCCAGCCCCTTCAACTGGTCCCGGTTCGCCAGCCCCACTTCCAGCCACGCTTCGCAAAAATCCCACCACGACGCCATGTGCACCTCCACCAGCAACCCGGATCCACCAACCTGATCCGCCTTCCCCTCGCGCATCGCCTTGTCCACCTTCGCCGCCAAGGCCTTCGAACTCCCCACGATGAACAGCTCATCGCTCACCGACAGGCTGGGTAAAAAATCATCCGTCGCAAAAGGCATCGGAATGAAATGCGTCCGCAGATCGTTCGTGTCCGCCGACATGGTGTCCGGAAATGGAATCGGGGTCTCCGCCGCCTCGGAAAAAATCCCCAGCAAGCGCACCCCCGCGTCGTACCACAGCTCCCAAGTCGCCTCCAGATCAGCACGGCTCTTCACCGGCCGCATGTAGGCCACCCGCGGAATGCGCCCCCGCTTCAGGGTCTCCTCCTCAAAGCCCACGATCGGCGGAGCCTCGCCCTGCAGATCGATCAGCAAGGCCGCTTCCTCGCCCAGCGCCGTCCGAAAATGATCCCGATAGCCGGCCCAAAGGTTCTCCATCGCCTTCAGGAAATCCCTCCGCATCAGTTCCGCCAACCGTCGCTGCCGCTCGGCCTCAGGCAACTCCTCCCCGTCCTCTTCGGCCCTGTCCTCCAACTCCTCCGCTCCTGCATCCATCGCCTCGGAGATCTCCTTCCCGATCAACCCCACCACGTTCATCGCTTCCTCGAACTGCTTCACGCTCTTCTCCCCGTGGCTCGCCCGCTCCTTCCAATGCGCCCTCAAAAACGGCTGCTCCTCCCATTGCTCCAACGCCGCAGCAAACACCAACGGCGTGCTCAAATCCAGCATCTCCCCCTGCCAGCCGCCCCGCGTCTCCAAATGCAGCCCATCCTTCAAAATCAAGGCGCCCACCGTGTCATGCGCCTCACCTGCCTCCTTCTCCCCGCTCAATCGCGCGATCTCCCGGATCGACTTCGCCATCAGCGCCCCCGTCCCCAGCCGCTTGCTCTCCTCCAACCCCGCCGCCACCCCCTTCCACACCGGCACCCAGCTCTGCAGCTTGTGCAGCGTCCCCGTCAACTCCCCCTCCATCCACGCCATCCCCAGCACCGTCCCACTCTCATACTGCGTCAGAAAATCGAACGCCTTCCGCGCCGCCAACGACTGCTCCGCCGCCCCCACCGTCTCCACCGATTGCTCCCCGAGCCCGATTGAAATCACCACGTAGTTCCCCACCTCCGCACAGGCCACCACCAATGGTAAATCCTTCGCTATCTCCCGCAGTTGCTTCCAGTGCGCCTCCCCGAACCCTTTCAGGTCCGCCCCCGCGGAGGCCTTTTCCAACATCGAATCCCACTCCAGTTTCAGACCCTCCCACCGAACCCCCTCCCTCGTGAACTCATGCTTCACGAAGGGGCTTCCCTCCTGCACCACACACTCCAACCACCCCTGGACCCCGGCCAAAACCTCCTGGCGATTCTCGTCCACCCTCCCCCCAAACTGCAGCGACAGGACCGGCTTCCCCCCCGCCGCAGCCATCTGCCCCTCCATGAACGCCATCAACTCCCCCACCAGCTCCTCCGTCTGCTCCTCATCGCCTCCCATGAAAAAATTCCCGTCCGCCGCCCGCTTCACTATCTTCTGCAACATCTTCGGATAGACCACTTCCTGGTAGTGCACATACGGCTTCATCCACCAATCCAGCCCCCGCGCCGCAAAAAACACCTCCCGACCAAAGAGCGGACGCACAACCTTCTCAAAATCTCCCTCCACCCGCCTCTTCCACTCTTCCACCGTCTCCAGATCCTTTCCCGCCGCTTCCGCGATCTCCTCGAGCTTCAGTCGCTCCACCGCCTCTTCCGTCTTCAGGTCGCTGAATAGATCCCATACGAACTCCAGACTCCGCGCCTCCACTTAGACCTCCGTGTCCTCCGGCAAATACCGCGCAAACCCGGCATCCTCCCGGCTCCACTTCGGCGGCACCGGCACAGATGCAAGAACCGGCAGCCCGCTCTCCACGGTCTCCACCCCGCCTTCCGACAACACCTTCGTCTCCACGAGCAATACCGGACTCTCCCTCTCTTCTCCCGCCGCTCCATTCTCCTCCTCCGCCTTCGACTGACAGCTCACCAGCAAGGCTGACGCCAGAGCGACTCCCACCGCCCCCACCAGGCAACACCTCCACACATCTCCCAATTTCATACCAACTCCCTAACCCCACCGCTCCGTCACGGCAATTATTTCTCCCTCGAAATATTCCAGCGGCAACCCCCATCCCCGAGGGATCCAAGCCAAGAGTGCGGGGTCCGAGCCGCAGACCTTAGGCCGCAAAGCCTTCGCCGCTGCCTGCGATCCCTCTCCCGCGTAGCGGCGCCCCTGCGGGGCGTCGGCGGCTGAACCCCCGCCCCGCCTCCAGCCCCCCTACTCCTCCTCGTCCTCAGGCGGCGCGGTCGGCAGCTTCGCCACCTCATCCAGCAAGTTCACCACATCCACCCCCCGCTCCACCGAAGCATCCTGCACAAACCGCAGAACCGGCGTGTTCCGCAACACCACCCGCTTCGCCACCCGACCCTGTATCAGCCCATGCTGCTTGTTCAGCTTCTCCAGCACCAACCCTTCCCCCTTCCCCAAAATGCTCACCCACACCTTCGCGTCCTTCAAATCCGGCGCCACCTCCACCGCACTCACCGTCACCAGCGATCCCGGAAACTCAAATTCCTTCTGCACCACGGAACTAATCTCCCGCTTCAGCAGTTCGTTTACTTTGTCCAATCGCCGCGACATCGTCTTGTTCCCCAATTACCAATCACCAATCACCACGGCCAACGGCCAACGGCCAACGGCCGTCACAACGTCTGGCTCACCTTCTCCAGCTTGTAACACTCGATGATGTCCCCTTCCTCGTAATCGTTGAAGTCGCCAAGGCGGATCCCACACTCGATCCCCACCTTCACCTCCTCCACTTCGTCCTGATGGCGGCGCAACGTCGACATCCGGCCATCGAAGACCGGCTGCTTGCCCCGCAAAACCCGGGCATGCGCCTTGCGCACCACCTTGCCGTCCGCGATCACACAACCCGCCGCACGACCCTTCTGCACCTTGAAGACCTTCTTCACCGAGGCATGACCAAGGATCTTCTCCCGCGTCTCCGGCTCCAGAAGACCGAGCATGGCCTCCCTCACCTGGTCCAGAAGCTCGTAAACTATCGAGTAAAGCTTCACCTGCACGTCCTCGCGCTTCGCCGCCTTCACCGCGTTGCTCTCCACCTTCACGTTGAATCCAAGCACCACCGCGTCCGCAGAACTCGCCAACAGGATGTCCGACTCGCTGATCGAACCCGCTCCGGCATGAATGAAGACAGCCTCCACCTTCTCGGATTCGATCTCTGCAATCGCTCCCTTGATCGCCCCCACCGATCCCTGCACATCCGTCTTCAGGATGATCTTCAGCTGCGCCTTCTGCGCACCGTCTCCGACCATCGCCAACAAATCTTCCATGCGGCTCTTCCTCGGTCCTGCCAACCGACTCTGACGACGCTCCAGCTGACGCTCCTCGCTCAGCTTCTTCGCCGCCCGCTCATGCTCCATCTCCACCAGCTCATCCCCCACATGGGGCAGCTCCGCAAAGCCCAGCACCTCCACCGGAGTGGCCGGTCCGGCCTCCTCGATAGGCTGCCCGTGGTCGTTCAGCAACAACTTCACCTTCCCCGCAAATGGCCCGCAAATGAAGGCCATCCCGATCTTCAAAGTCCCCGTCTGCACGATCACCGTGGCCGTCGGTCCCTTGCCCGCCTGGATCGACGCCTCGATCACCGCCGCCCGGGCATTGGCCATCGGATTGGCCTTCAGCTCCAGCACCTCCGCCTGCAACGCCATCAACTCAATCAGCGCATCCATCCCCTGCCCGGTGACCGCCGATACCTCCACGCACTCAATATCCCCTCCAAAATCACTCGGGGTCAGCCCCTCCTCCATCAACTGCGTCTTCACCCGCATCGGATCCGCACCCGGCAGGTCACACTTGTTGATCGCCACAATGATCGTCTTCTCCGCCGCCTTGGCGTGCGAAATGGCCTCCCGCGTCTGCGGCATCAGGCCGTCGTCCGCCGCCACCACCAGCACCACGATGTCCGTCACATCCGCACCCCGTGCCCGCATCTCCGTGAAAATCGCGTGCCCCGGTGTGTCAATGAAGGTAATCGGCCGCCCCTCATGCTCCACCCGGTAGGCCCCGATATGCTGCGTGATCCCTCCCGCCTCGCCTTCCGCCACCCGCGCCTTCCGCACAAAATCCAGCAGCGAGGTCTTTCCGTGGTCCACGTGACCCATGAAGGTGATGATCGGTGCACGCAGCTCCATCTTATCGGTCGGCACATCAATCTCCGCCACGGGCTCCACAATGACCTCCTCCACCTTGTGGACTCCGCCACCCTTCTCCCGCTTCTCGCGCTCGAAGATAAATCCGTGCTTCTCGCAAACCTGCTCCGCGATGTCCGGCTCAATCGCCTGGTGCAGAGCAACAAAGACCTCCAACCCGATGAGATCCTTCATGATCTCGAACGTTTTCAGGCTCATCTTCTCCGCCAGGACACTCACGATGATCGGCGGCTTGATCGATATCACATTGCCATGCACCACCGCATCCGGCTGCGCTTCCTCCGGCACATCCTTGCTCACCGGGCTGCTCGTCACGAACTCCGGATCACTCGGCTCATCAAGCAGCTTGGAAATCGGCGCGAACTGGTCCTTGCCCGACTTCGAGGTCTTCCGGACCGCCGCACCCTTCCTGCTCCCCGCCTCATCCTCCACCCCGAGGTCCAACGCCTCACTCTTGTGATCCGCAACCGTTTTCACCTTCGACGCCTCCTCCCTCTGGCGTGAACGCCGCGACGGCTTCTTCTGATCATCGATCAGATTCAGCGTCTCTTCCTTCTTCTTCTCCGTACTGTCGCTCTTGTCAGCCATGTGGTTCTCGGGTCCGGGTCCGGGTTCCTGCTGGCTGCTTGCTCCTTACGGAGCATCAGAGCTGGAAACCCATCAAAATCATTATTCTTCAGTTGTTGCTACAGATGCCGTGCTCGCCTCTTCCTCGGGAGCATCGGATTCTTCAGCCGCAGGCTCTTCCGCCGCGACCTCTTCTGCCACCGCCTCGGGCTCGGCCGCAGCCGCTTCCGGCTCGCCTCCTCCCGTTGCAATACGTGCTTTCTCGAGGACCGTCTTGGCCTCCTCCTCGCTGATCTCCATCGCCGCGGCGATGTAATCCAAAGGCATCTGCACCACCAAATCAGGCGTCGCTCCACCGGCCCGGAACAGCTTCTCCGCAAGCTGCGGCTCCAAGCCCAGTGCCCCGGCCAGCCCCGAAGCCGCATCCGAAACGCGGGCCACGAACTGCTCGTGCTGGCTCTCATCCTTGCGCACCTGCACGTCCCAATCGACCAGCTTCGCCGTCAATCGCGCGTTCTGGCCGCGGCGACCGATCGCCTTGCTCAAATCTTCCTCGTCCACCGTCACGTGCACCACCTTGTTCTCCTCGTCCAGGGTGATGGAACGGATGATGGCCGGTTTCAGCGCGTCGGTCACAAACTCCGCCACGTCGTCGCTCCAACGGATGATGTCCACCTTCTCATTGTTCAACTCGCGCACGATGTTCTTCACCCGCGCTCCGCGCAAACCAACACAGGCCCCCACCGGGTCCACCTTCTCGTCGTTGCTGTAAACCGCCACCTTCGTCCGGTAGCCCGCCTCACGCGCCACGCCCCGCATCTCCACGGTGTGGTCCGAAATCTCACTCACCTCCGCCTCGAACAAACGACGCACGAAGTTGGGATGGCTCCGCGAGAGAATAATCTCCGGCCCGCGCAGTTCATTGTCCACCGACACCACATAGGCCCGGATGCGGTCCCCCACGTTGTAATCCTCCGTCGAGACCCGTTCCCGTGAAGGCATCCGCGCCTCGAACTTGCCGAGGTCGATCATCACGTCATTCTTCTCAAAGCGCCGCACCGAACCACTGACGATGTCGCCCGCCCGGTCCTTGAACTCATCATAGATCATCTCCTTCTCCGCCATCCGGAGACGCTGCATCATCGTCTGCTTGGCCGTCTGCACCGCAATGCGGCCAAAGTTCGCCGGAGTCACGTTGAACTCCACCTTGTCGTCCAGCTCCGCCGCAGCCTTCACCTTCCGCGCCACCGAAATGGGCACCTCGTTGAACTTGTCCTGATGGTCATCATCCGCCACCACCGTGAGGGTCGCGTAAATCTTCGTGCCACCCTTCTTGGTGTCGATTTCAGCCCGCAAAACCTCAATGTCGTCCGCTCCCGCAACCATTTTGCGGTAGGCCGATAGAAAGGCATTCTCAAGGGCCTCGATCACTTTTTCGCGATCGATGCTCTTTTCCTTTTCGTAGTAGTCGATGAGGGCGACGATGTCGTTCGTCATGATGTTCGGTAATTTAGACGCAAAAGAGTGGGTCTTGTGAACCCACCCACTTAAAGCGTTAAGAGTTGTTCTGAGGCCGCTGCTATAGGACCGCCCCGCGAGCAAGGCAAGAGAAAATCCCCCGCCCTGCGGCCCCGAACCCCCGTCCTTTCCCCGGAAATCAGCGATTCACACCGCTCTCCCCCTCAAGCGGCCTCCACTCCAGCCCACGGAGCTCCGCATCGGTCTGATAGCTCGCCACTCCCAGAGGGGAGACCAACTCAATCAATCCCGGCCGCAAACCGATCTCCCGGCCCGCCGTTTCCACCGAGACCACCTGCTTGTCGTCGATCCACGCCTCCAACTTGTCCTCCCGCACCACCATCCGGATCGCATACCAGCGCTCCTTCTCAAACTTCTCATAGCTCGTCGTCTCGTTCTCCGAGGCATCCAGCCCCCCGATGCTCGAAATCCCCACCGTCGCCCCGCCCCAACCACCCACGATCAGCGTCACGCAGCCCTCCTTCCCCCGCACCGGCACCGTCAGCCCACAGAAAAAGTCGTCCCCCAGCATCTTCCGCGCCTCCAGGCGGATCTCATAGGGGCTCACCGGCAGCGCCCCCTCCCAGCGCACCCCCGTCAAATCCACCCCTCGGGTCATCATCAGCGTTCCTTCGTTCCAGGCCACCTCCCCCTCCCCCCCCAAATCCCCTGCCCCCCCCCCCCCCCCCCCCCCCCCCCGGGCCCCCCCAACCCCCCCCGCCCCCACCAAACCCCCAAATAAAAAAAAAAAACCGAAGTGCCTGACAACACAAAAAAAAAAACAAAACACT
>Ga0105051_10007145_pt1 | contig 11759 bp, 9 predicted proteins | sample FRY02_FD_78383 | JGI IMG/M metagenome (GOLD analysis project Ga0105051, IMG submission 78383) | Freshwater microbial communities from Lake Fryxell liftoff mats and glacier meltwater in Antarctica - FRY-02 (megahit assembly) | ecosystem: Environmental > Aquatic > Freshwater > Ice > Glacier...
CCAATAATGTCTTCCAACTGCAGCATGACTGCCGAGTCGATGATCAGATCGTTGGGCACTTCCTGATAAGCAATGACTCCGACGTCCGGCGTTGTTCTGGCCAGCAGGCGTTTCAACGGGCGACGAACCTTCTGATCGACGAGCAAAGCCAAAGGTTGCTGGCGGCGTTCTGAGTCCTTCGCCGCCTTGCCAACGGCTTCGATCAGGCGAGTTAACGGCCCGGCTCCCAGCGCCAACTGATCCTGGTGCAGTGACTGTCGCATGCGAGTGTCCAGTTTGGGTTCCATCGCAATGACTCGCAGCCGTCCGTCGGTCGCGCGGAAGCGTTCACAGACCAGGCGACCAAGGTCGACACGCACATGGTCGGTCAGCTCTTCGCTGGTCTTCGAATGAGGTGCATGATTGACGATAGACTCAAGGATCAGAGTAATGTCGGCCAAAGGAATACGATCCTCGGCCAGCTGAACAAGAACCTGATGCAGCGTTCCCATGCGAATCGTCTCCGGCTTAATCTCATCAACAATGGTAGGAGCAAATTCACGAGCCCGATCAAGCATCTGCTTGAGCGCCTCGCGTGTCAGAAGTTCATGGGCAAAGCGTTTCAAAACTTCCCCAAGGTGGGTAATCATCACACTCAATGGATCCACAACCGTGCAGCCTTGAATCTCGGCCAGACGGCGGCTTTCCGCATTAATCCAGCGTGCATTCAGGCCAAACGCCGGTTCGGTCGTCTGTTCGCCGCTGACCGTGACCTGACGGCCTTCCGGAAGAATGGCCAGCAGTTGTTCAGTTCGTAGTTCTCCGCCGGCCACTCGTCGCCCGGCGACCAGAACTCGATATTCTTCCGGCTGCAGGCCCGTCAGATTGCTGTTCACGCGGATCGGTGGAATCCACAATCCCTGCGACCGTGAAAATTCCCGCCGCAGTGCCGTGATGCGTTCTGACAAACCTTTGACGCGTTTGCTTTGAATAAACGGAACCAATCGAGCGCCCACTTCAACGACAGCACGATCAGTCAGCAGGAACTCGTCCAGATGACGCTCATCATCAGGTGCCGATGCCTTCTCAGGATCTGTTCCTTCAGGTGCCGTTTCTGTAACAACCGGCGGTGATTTTCGGCGGGCGATCATGACCATGCCAAGAGAGATGCCAAGAAATGGCAGCTTTGGAAGTCCGGGCATCATGGCGATCAGCCCCAGAATACCGGCACCGACCCAGATGGAACGTCGGGAAGTAAACAGCTGGCCGCCAATTTCATCACCCAGGCTGTCATCGGAGGTGGTCTTCGTGACCAGAATACCGGCGGTGGTCGCAATGACCAGAGCGGGAATCTGAGTGACCAGACCATCGCCCACGCTGAGGATCGAAAATGTTCGGACGGACTGCGCGAACGACATACCGTTCACCACGCCCATGATGATCCCACCAACGAGGTTAACTCCGGTGATGATCAGACCGGCGATCGCATCGCCGCGAACGAATTTACTGGCACCGTCCATCGCCCCGTAAAACTCTGTCTCGCGAGACAGTTCATCACGACGACGACGGGCTTCCTTATCGTTGATGCTGCCCGCATTCAGCTCGGCATCGATAGCCATCTGCTTCCCGGGCATCGCGTCCAGAGTAAATCGAGCTGAAACTTCTGCGATACGTCCGGCACCTTTGGTGATCACCATAAACTGAATGGTGACAAGGATCAGAAAGATCGTCAGACCGACGACCAGTTGTCCACCAACGACGTAGTTCCCGAAGGCCGTGACGATATGCCCTGCATCACCTTCCAGCAGAATCAGGCGTGTGGTGGCGACATTGAGCGACAGCCGGTACAGCGTGAGCAGAAGAAGAAGTGAAGGAAAGACAGTCAGTTCCAGAGCCCGCTTGGCGCTGAGAGTTACCAGCAGCAGCAACACGGTCGCCGCGAGATTGGCCGCGAGAAGCAGGTCCAGCAGCCATTGAGGCAGCGGCACCAGCATTACGACCAGGCCCACGATCATGCCGAATGAAAGCAGAGTTTCGCTCTGCTTCATCCAGTGCTTGGTGAGGGGTGTTCCTGGGAGTGCCGGCGTTGACATGGAATGACTGCAACCTGAATGGAGACTGGACCAGGAACCTGGAAACAGGATGGCCTGTTAACCGAACACGACATGATCTTCGGGTATTAGTGAAAACTCATACTCAGTACTCTGGCGATCAGCTGCCATCCGTCGACGAGCACAAACAACAGAATTTTGAACGGCGTTGAAATGACCATGGGCGGCATCATCATCATGCCGAGCGACATCAAAATGACGGACACGACGAGGTCGATCAGGATGAAAGGGATGTACAGACAAAAGCCCATGATGAAGGCGGTCTTCAGTTCGCTGATCACATAGGCCGGTACCAGAACCTGCATCGGTGTGTCCTGCGCGGTCTGAATGGTTGAGACTTTGGCCATGCGGGCAAACAGTGCGATGTCTGCTTTGCGAGTCTGCCGGATCATGAAATCATGGAGTGCTGCGGATCCATTTCTCCATGCGGTCTGGCCGTCGATCGTTTCGTCCAGATAAGGGCGAACGGCATCCTTTTCAATTGTGGTCAGCGTAGGGCCCATAACGAACATTGTCAGAAACAGTGATAAGCCAAGAATGACCTGGGTGGGTGGAATTTCCGTCGTGGACAAAGCGCGTCGTACAAACGACAGAACGATGACAATGCGCGTGAACGCCGTCATTGTGACAAGTGCGGCAGAGATCAGTGCCATCCCGCCCAGAAACAAGGCGACCTTGATCTGCGGCGAGAGTCCCTGAAATCCATCGGACTCAAAGATCTGTTGAATTGTTTGTGCGGAATCCATTCCGGCAGCCAGTTAAGAATGTGTTGGTGGGAAAGTGTCGCGGAGGTTGTGAAAATGAGGAGGGATTTGTCATTCGGTCGTCACCGAAAACTGAGGTCGATGTGCGGATGCCTGGTAGCGTTGACTCGCGTTGTCGCTTTCGGAAATCTCGCGTTCCATGTCCGAAAACTCGTCATGAAACGAAGAAGACGCGATGACCAGTTGCTTAATGCCGCCAGCGTCGGAAGCCACGAGGGCGCGATAGCCGGCCATTTCAATCAGTGAAACCGTTCGTCCCGGTCCAAGCGACAGTGTTTCCAGGACACGTGACCGCGCATTTGACGTTGGCAAAAGACCGCGTTGACGCTGATACCGGCGGACGCCCAGAGCGGCCAGACTGAACAGACAAAGAGCGATCACGATCCATGCGACGGCTCGCATAAGAACCTGCGTCGGGCTGGTTTCGATGGACACCTCAGCACCACGCTCGCCCAGCGGTTTTGCTGAGGCTGCGGAATCCGCAACAGGCTGCTCGCCCGTCAGATCAAGAAATACGCCAGGTGATTTTTCTGCGGTCGAGTGACTGGCCTTCGTGACCACAGCCGTTTGTTCAAACTCGGCTGCGTGCTCAGATGCACTGTCGGATGTGAACTTATTGCCTTGATCTTCATCGAGTGCTGGCTCGGGCTCAACGGCGGGCGTTGGACGAAGTGGCTCGGGACTTGAGTTCTCAGAATAACGGGTTGCCGGAGCTGACTGATAAGTCGCGCGACGCACGGGCGGGGCCGCTTCGGGGACAACGGCCGTCGAACTGGAAGAAAGCTGCGTGCGATCAGCGAAATTTTGTCGCGCCGACGCATCGGTCGAAGCACGGCTGACTTCAGAGGAGAACTGCGAGCCGTCGGGAGTCCCGGACGGAACTCGCTTTTCAGACCGTGTCTGCTGGGCGATCCGCTGCGCCAGCCTGGGGTCGATCCGTGATCCTGATTCCCGTGAAGAGGACTCAGAACGGTGAACCTGACTGGCTGTACCTGGACGCTGCTGGCCACTGGCCTGAGGAACGAACAGCACCACAACGGCAACGCCGCAAAAGAATCCGCACGCGTTCGACAGCCAGCGCGGATGCCGCTGGGCGAATCGAGAGAGCGTGGGATGGGATGACATTTCCGAAGGCTGCATGAAAGGTCTCGTCCGTGAGTCCCTGGTGATCCTGAAGTTCAAATTTCATTTGAGATTTCAAATCTGATATTTGAAATCTCAAAGGAATGGCTAACGCTTCATTGCTGACGAACGAGGCTGGTGGTCGCGGCCTTCGTCAGAACTGACAATTTCTGTAATGCGAACGGCAAATCGGTCGTCAATGACGACCACTTCGCCGCTTGCAATTCGCACTCCCTGAGCCATCACATCGACTGGCTCAGAGACGGCGCGGTTGAGTTCCACAACTGCGCCTTCACCCAATTTCAACAGTTCACCGATCGGCATGGTGACTCGACCAATCTCCACAGAGATTTCGATGCTCACTTCTGCAAATCGTTCCAGCGGCATTGCCGTGCTGGCTCGAGTACGCGACACCTGCGGAAACTCAACTGGATGTGCTTCTGGAACGGAGGGTTCTCCGCCTGGCATAATCTGGTCGAGCGCCGATTCGGTCGCTTCGAGGGTTTCGGCAGACGATTCGTTCACGCCTGTCTCCTCAGTCTTTCCGGGACGCCAAAATTCGGAACCCCTGTCGCTGCCCCAGCCGACAAGGGAAACCCAACCACTGTAGACGACCGGAAATCCTTGCTTCCAATGGACTTCCAGCCGACTGATCAAGTACTAATGTGTCACCCACAGCCAGGCGATTCATTTCGCCCAGCGTCAGTGTTGCCTTCCCCAGTCCGACCGTCATCGTGATCGGCAGGCCTTCTGCCAGTGCTCGCATCTGAGGCGACACGTTTTGATCGGCGGTTGAGGGAATGGCTGTTTCGTGGATCCCGATGGAGGCCAGACCTGCCTGCGGCATCAACATCACAAATGTTTCTTCGCCAACGGATGTCGTAACAACCACGACAACTCGGACCAGATTCTCACGCGGCTGGAAGATGCGGCTTCTCAGCGGACGTACGATGACCTGATCAAGCTCCACTGGCAGAGGAGTCACTTCAGGCCAGCCCTGACTTAAAGCACGAGCAATTTCGCCGAACAGCAGTTCGACCAGTGACAGTTCAGCCGCTGTGAGCGCTCGCTGTTCGGGCCATGTCTCACCCAGCGTTCCCAGCATTTCACTGACAAGCGTCAGAACAATGCGATTGGAGAAGGCGACCATGCTGTCAAATTTTTCAGGCCCGATCTTCAGAAGGGCAGCGTAACCCGGGTCCGGAAGAGCCTGCTGAGCCTTTTGAGCAATCGAAGAATCAATTCTTGCCGGCTGCAGTGTGATCCGTTCTCCTGCCAATGCCTGCCAGTATTCCTGGAGCATCGAAGTGGACGTTGCGTTCCATGAAGACAGCGCGCGATTCGCCGTGCCTGCCAGTCGGCGCGGTGCAGTGAAGTCTACGCTTGTAAGGTTATCTTGATTGGTCATTGAACGTTGAATTCTTCAAACAGAACGTCGTAGATCTGGTCGTAGCCGTCAGGACAAAGAACACTGTTGAAGTGATCGCGAATTTCGCGACGCAGCCGGTTCTGTCCCGCCGCGCCCCGAATATCTTCCAGGTCAAGGTCCGAGATTTTACTGAGCAGCCAGTTGCGAAGCAGAATACTTTTCGCCTCCACTCGTTTCTTGAAATCTTCTTCCACAGCCTTTGGGATCTGCATCGGATGGCGACTCGAAGGTACCGTGACATTCGGCCTTCATCGAGATTCACCACGATGCCCTGATCTTTACCCGGGGCAGCGAAGGGAACGAAGACAGTTTCTTCTTCCTTAGGCAGTGTGAATGCTTTAACCTTCTTTTGTTTCTTTGTCGAGGTGCTGTAGCCAGCGGCAGCATTTGCCGGTGCTTCAGCATGATCACTGCCAGCTTCTTCAGAAGCGTGGTCTGCTTCTTCGTCACCAGCTTTGTGCGGTGGGCTCGCAAGCATGAATGGCATTGCGCTCCCCAGCCCTGCGCTGATCACGCCTACCGCAATCCATGGCACCAGACCGGCAGCAGAAGATTTTCCCTGGCCTTCTGCGGGTGCTGCTGCATCGTGTTTTGCTGGATCTGACATGACAACAACTCATCTTATGACTGTTTGCAGTTTGTCGGTTCGTTACCGTCGAACTCGTACTTACCCTTCAAACAAAGCAGCGCATGGCCGACATGACGGCTGACAACTGCCCGTGTCTCATCAATCGACCATTGTTCCCGGACGACGTAGCGGATTTGCCGGTCAGGTAAACTATGACGTCAGCTGTAATGCGATTCATGAAGGATGCACTCCACTGGACCAGTGGTGAAACCCCGTATCAGAGTACAACACATTACGAACGAGGGTAAACACGCAACAATGCTTCACGCAGAGACAATGGAGACCCGGGGCAAGGATGACACTGACAATTTTGCCTGTTAGCATTCTGATCCTGCCGTCCTTCGTTGCCTTACCGTCTTAATGCCGCACCGCAAGTCGAGAGCTCACTATGTCTGCGTTTCGAAGACACATCCCTGTGACTGCGACCGAAACTCGTGAGTCGCAGGGCGCTAGCCGCGGGTTGGTCGCCCGCAAAAAAGCGGCGGCTACCGCCTTGTCGCTGACGGTGAAAACACAAATCGAGTACCATTGGCCGCTGCCATGGATATGGTGTAGTCTGATGACGTTTTGCTTCGGCTTCTGCGGCCCATTGTCTGCCCAGGAATCTCTTGCGCCGCACGCGCCGGTGGATTTCAATCGCGACATCCGGCCGATCTTGTCCAACCACTGCTTTCAGTGTCACGGGGCTGATGCCGAAGCGCGCGCAGCGGATCTGCGGCTGGATGATCGCGGGGTAGCTGTAGCGCACGGAGCCATCAATCCGGATGCACCGACCAGCAGTAAGCTGCTCGCGCGGATAACTTCCCCGGAGCCTGGCGAAGTTATGCCGCCACCAGAAGCCAACAAGCCATTGACCAGCCAGCAGATTCAATTGCTGCAGCGCTGGGTTTCGGAAGGGGCCGAGTATCAGGAGCACTGGGCCTTTCGTCCGATCCGCAATTCGCCGGTGCCGCAAGTCGGCGATCGATCCTCGGTTCGTAACGAGATCGATGCTTTCATTCTTCAGCGTCTACAGCAATCACGGCTGTCTCCGGCGGTGGAAGCTGACCGTGCAACGCTGATTCGACGTGCATCGCAGGATGTCATTGGGCTTCTGCCGACGATCGAAGAAGCGGACACGTTTATCAACGACACTTCGCCGGACGCATGGGAAAAACTCGTGGACCGGCTGTTGCAAAGTCCTCATTACGGAGAACGCTGGGGACGACACTGGCTGGATCAGGCACGCTATGCAGATTCCAACGGCTACACAATCGACGGACCGCGCACCATGTGGCCGTGGCGCGACTGGGTCATTGCAGCCCTGAATCGTGACATGCCTTTCGACGAATTCACCATCGAACAACTGGCCGGCGATCTTATGCCGAATGCGACGAAGGCTCAGCGGGTTGCTTCCGCCTTCCATCGCAATACGATGATCAACGAAGAAGGCGGCGTGAAGCCCGACCAATACCGACACGAAGCTTTGATCGATCGAGTCAACACCACGGGGGCCGTCTGGATGGGTCTGACTGTCGGATGCGCTCAATGCCATACTCATAAATTCGATCCGATCACGCACGATGAATTTTATCGGCTGTATGCGTTCTTCAACGGAACTGCCGATGCCAACAGTGTCGGCGAAACCGTTGAAGTGCGTGCGCAGGAAATGTTTGGCTGGAGCGATGCACAGCTGAGCCAGTTGCAGGAACTACAGAATCTGAAAAAGGAAAAAGCGGATTTGGAAAGGAACTCGCCTGACCAGCCGAATCGTTCGGCTCTCGCATGGAACTGGCAGGCGGCAAAGGTTTCTGCTGTACGAGCGTCAGGCAGCCTCATTCTGAAGATCAATGAAGACAGTTCATTGCTGGTGAAGCCGCTGGCAACGGCCAACGATACTCTTTCTATCACCTTTTCAAGACCTGATGTCCTGGACACAACTGCGGCCGTGACGGCCATTCGTCTTCGCACGCTGACGGACAGCAGCCTACCTTCGGGCGGCCCCGGAACAGCCAGCAATGGCAATTTTGTGCTGACGGATATCGCGTTGAAAGCGGGCAGTACAGAAAAGCGATTTGAAAGAGCCTGGGCGGATCACAGTCAGCCCAAGTATCCGGTAGCTGATGCCATTGATGATCTGGCGACCACTGGCTGGGCCATTAACGTTGATGCTCAGCAGGCGGAGCAAGGCGTGAAAATGAATGCACCTCACGATGCCATTTTTCTGACCAGTGAACCGATCACTTTTGTCGACAATTTGCTGACCGTGGTGATGAAACATGATCTGAACAAGAACTACCTGGTCGGCCACTTTGCAATCGATTTCTCCACGGCCGCGCCCGACATGAACGACCAGGGTTCAAAGTCGGCCGAGCGACTGACGCAGATCAAACAGCGGATCAAAGAACTTGAAACCTTGCTGCCGGCCAAAGGAGATCCTGTGAAGCAGATGGTGATGAAGGAACTGGAAACGCCGCCGGAAACTTTTGTGCTCAAGCGGGGCGATTTCCTTCATCCTGATAAAGAACATGGCCGCCTGTTGCCCGGAGTTCCGGCCGCGGTCAATTTGTCCGCGCCGCAGCAGGCTTTTTCCAGCCGCCTGGATCTGGCTCGCTGGTTGGTCTCAGTCGATAATCCGCTGACAGCGCGCGTGACGGTGAACCGAGTCTGGGCGAAGTATTTCGGACGTGGTCTGGTCGAAACAGAAAATGACTTCGGCTTCCAGGGAACACCGCCGACGCATCCGGAACTGCTCGACTGGCTGGCGGCCGACTTTATGGAACACGGCTGGTCGATGAAGCATTTGCATCGCACCATTTTGAATTCCGCCACATATCGACAAAGCTCCGCGTTAACCGACGATCCACAGGGTACGGCCGCAGCAATGGCTGATCCCGATAACTATCTGCTGACTCGACAGACTCGTTTTCGCGTGGAAGCGGAGATCGTGCGGGATCTGGCCGTCGTGGCAAGCGGCCTGTTTGCTCCTGCAGTAGGCGGCCCGGGAGTTCATCTTCCGCAGCCAGAAGGCATTTACGATTTTACGCAGAACAAAAAAGACTGGCCCACGGCCGTTGGACCTGATCGTTATCGACGCACGATGTACACGATGTTTTATCGCAGTGCCCCGTATCCCTTGCTGTCCACATTTGATGCGCCAGACTTCAGCACCGTTTGCACTCGGCGAGTTCGTTCCAATACTCCGCTGCAGTCTCTGACCGTGGCAAATGATGTGGTCTTCACCGAACTGGCCGAAGGCCTGGCTCGCCGGACCCTCACCAACGCCGAACTGACAACCGATGAAGCCCGTTGCAGCCACATGTTTCGCGTCTGTCTGACTCGTTCACCGGCCCCGCAGGAAATCGACGTGCTGCTGGATTTCTTCAGCCGTGAACTGTCTCGCTTTCAGTCAGCACCTGAGGAAGCGGCCAGATTTGTGAAGCCTGAAGAATCAGACCGTGCGACGGAAACGCTGGCCGCCTGGACCAGCGTAGCGCGGGCTCTGTTCAATACCGATGAATTCCTGATGCGAAATTAGTCAACAGAATTCGATCCCGTGGCCTCGTGTTTTTGTCCGATGTCAAAGGAGGTCTCCTTGATTCGTGCGATCGTAATCGTGGCGATTCTGTTCGTCGTTCTTCCTTCCAGTCTGTGGGCTCAGGACACATCCAGCTCAACCGCGGTCGACGAACTGAACGCGTGGCTGAACGATCGGCCGCTGAATGACGAAACGCTTCAATCCCTCGAGCGTCAGCCGTTTGCATCGGTGGCAATAACAAAGGACGACTGTCAACGGGCTCAGGACCTTCTGTGGGAAGCTCGTACAGAATTCCTTCGGAAGGATCGCGCTCCCGAAATGACAGCGCGCCAGCTTGTCATCGGGGATCTGAACATGCCGTTCTGGTACACAACTTTTGGCGACGCGCCTCCGGAAGGACGAAGCCTGTATATTTCGATGCATGGCGGGGGCGGTGCGCCAGCAACGGTTAACGATCAGCAGTACGAAAATCAAAAGAAACTCTACAAGCCGAGTGAGGGCGTGTATCTGGTTCCGCGTGCCCCAACGAATACGTGGGACCTGTGGCATCAGAGTCATATTGATTCGTTCTTCGAACGCTTGATCACAAACATGATTGTGTTTGAGAATGTGAACCCGGATCGCGTTTACATCATGGGCTACTCGGCTGGCGGGGATGGCGTCTATCAACTGGCTCCGCGAATGGCCGATCAACTGGCTGCCGCGGCCATGATGGCCGGGCACCCTAATGAGACCCGCCCTGAAGGTCTTCGCAATATCGGCTTCACGATTCACATGGGGGCCAACGATGCGGCCTACAACCGAAATCGCCTGGCGGCTGAATGGAGCGAAAAGTTGAATGCGTTGCAGGCCGCCGATCCGGATGGCTATCAACATACAGTGACCATTCATGAGGGCATGGGCCACTGGATGAATCTGCAGGATTCAGTCGCCGTTCCATGGATGGCCAAATTCCGCCGCAATGTATGGCCCCAGAAAATTGTCTGGGTGCAGGACGATGTTCTGCATTCACACTTCTATTGGCTGAAGGTCGCGGCAGACTCCGCAAAAGCCGGCGACGAAACGATTGCGACCAGCGATGCCAACACTCTGCGCATTGAAAAGTCATCGGCGAAGCAGTTGACGATTCGCCTGAGCGATCATCTGCTGGATCTCGATTTGCCAGTCACGGTTATTCGACCGGATGCACGTGAGTCCCAGCATTCGGTGAGCCGCACGATCGGCTCAATGGCCGCATCGCTGGCCGAGCGGCACGATGCTCCGGGGATCAGCACAGCCACAATTTCCATCGACGTTGTTCAGTAGTTCGGTTTCATCGGAGGCAGTCTCATGACAGACACGGATCGAATTCCGACTCAGGTCGGACGAAGAGCATTCCGCCCGAAGAACTGGAATGGCTCAAGGCAGATCTCGAGCAGACTCAGCGGCCTGTCGTTGTGTTCGCTCATCAGCGACTGGCTGTCAGCGACAATCATGGTGTGAAAAACTGTCCGGCCGTGCGGCAGATTCTGGAATCCTCCGGCAAAGTGCTGGCCGTGTTTCAGGGGCACAGCCATCAGAACGATCTGACGGAGATCAATGAAATCCACTATTGCACTCTGGTCGCCATGGTGGAAGGCAGCGGCGCCGCAAACAACGGCTATTCCGTCATGGAAGTCTCCAGCGACCGATCAATCCGCGTCACCGGATTCTGCAATCAAAAAGCCTACGACTGGTCGCTAGCTTAACGACTGGATCGCACTGATGGCAGATTCACGTGGAGGGCGACTGCGAACGATTTTCAATTTGCATCCCGTGGCGGAGCTTCGGCACGAGGTAACGGAACGCCTCTCAGGAGGACTCATGGTTGTCATCCTGAGCAAAGCAACACCAAATTCTGTCATCCTGAGCAAAGCAACGCGCCGCGAAGGATTCCGCGTTACGCAGGCCCGTGGGCGAATTTCTTCGCTAATCGCTCAGAATGACAAACTGATTCGCTCAAAGGGACAAACCAATGCCCTCAAATTCGGGAGCTGAAGATTCTCGCCCTGGACACAGCAGAACCACCAGATGAATGCTATTATGGTGCCCGCGTTGTGGGTAGCATCCCAAGGCCAGCGCACACTTAAGTACCTTTGATACCAAGGACTTCCATCAGGAAGTCATCATTCCAACCACAGATTCTGCGTTTCATGGCGAGGCTTTCTTTGCCAGGATGTTGCTTCAGCAG
>Ga0105051_10007146_pt1 | contig 11757 bp, 8 predicted proteins | sample FRY02_FD_78383 | JGI IMG/M metagenome (GOLD analysis project Ga0105051, IMG submission 78383) | Freshwater microbial communities from Lake Fryxell liftoff mats and glacier meltwater in Antarctica - FRY-02 (megahit assembly) | ecosystem: Environmental > Aquatic > Freshwater > Ice > Glacier...
AAATCCATCTCTAAACTGAAAGTGACTTCCAACCTTGATGTTTTCGCTCAAAAATGAAGTCATTTGCTGATGCAAACTCCGTTTTGAGCGGGTTTGTACCCACAGATTCTGCGGAAGAGCCTTGTTGGAAGGTTTGAGGCTCCGCTAGCAGTCAATTTGGGTAACTTTTGGCTGAGGCAACCAACATCGTTCGGTATCCGATTTGTTCAGTCGTGCAACCAAACACTGCGACAAGCAAGTCTTTCAGCATACGCTCGTTGACACGCTGGTGTGGATGTGGCGGGGTTACCGCGCCGAGTGATGCACTTTGTTTCAACCCAAGCTGGACAGCGCCACTTTGGCGTTGAAAGTTCCTGAGGATGCAATGGATTCAGACTGATATCTGCGTAGCCCTGGTCATCGGACACGATCACCACAATGTTTATTGCGCAGCATTTACGATGGGAATACATGGCAACTCGAACGCGATGAGGAGCACAAGGCAGCTATTTTTAAACACAATTGTTTCCTGAAACAGGGTTTACGTTACGACACGACTTGAGCTCACGGCGATAGGTTTAGCCCTCGTGATGATCTTCAAAGTAATCGTTGTTGAAGTCACAAATCATGGGAAACGCAGTCATTGATTCGTGAGCGAGCTGTCTTTCCCCTTGCCGGCGCGGAGACGTTCGGCCAGTCCCGTCACCACGTCCGCTTGCTCGGCTTGTTCGCTCAAGTTTGAATTTTCTCCACCATCGCTGCGATGGTCGTAAAGCATCCTGGCAAAAGGCTTGGAATCGCGGCGAGAGTATTCGGTGAAGCGATGCTCGTCGGTGCGAATCGTATCGCCCGCGGTAAAGCGACCGATGGCTTGGTCTTTCCACTTCTGCGCCGGATTTTTCATCAGCGGCACAAAACTCCGTCCTTGAACATGCTCAGGAACAGGAACGCCAGCGAGTTCACAAAGCGTCGGATAAATGTCGATCAGCTCGGTTAATGCCTCGGTCTTTAAACCACCTTCGAAGCCAGGTGCGTGGATGATCAGAGGCACGCGCATCGAAGTCTCGAAACAACTGTGCTTGCACCACAGCGTGTGCTCGGCAAGATTCCAACCATGGTCGCCCCAGAGAATGACAATTGTATTTTTGGCAAGATCCAGTCTCTCCAACTCATCCAGCACGCGACCGATCTGTGCATCGGTGAAGCTGACGCAGGCGTGATAACCACGGATGAGATTCAGCGCGAGGTCATCGGGCAAACGACCTTGTTTGGGGACGCTTTGGTACGCGCGAAGTTCACCGGAATTATGGATCGCTTCATCAGGAGCATTCTCGGGTCGATGATCATTCTCTGGAAGCTTAATATTTTCCGCCGGGTAGAGGTCCCAGTACTTCTCTGGCGCGATGAACGGCAAATGCGGCTTGAAGAATCCGGCGGCAAGGAAGAACGGCTGATCCATTTCTTTCAAACGCCGCAAGTCCGCGATCGTTTTGAGTGCAACTTGTCCATCGGCAAGATCATCATCGGAAAGCGGTGAGATCTCGAATGGTGCACCGCGCTCTTTTGTTGTTTTTTGCGTTTTGCCGGCAGCCTTTGTTTTGCTCTGATTGGCATTCTTTTTCGCTTGAGCTTGCGTTGGAAGCAAGCCGATTGCGGGCTGTCCCGGTCGCCAAGCAGGCTCAGACCAACCCACGGCGCTGTCCTCAGGATGATGAAGAATCTTGCCGTTGGAGATGGTGTAGTAGCCGTTCCGTTTAAGCTGCGTGTTCAGCGTCGTGATGCCGGGTGCGTCTTTCTCCGCATAGGCCAGGTGGGTCACGAAGCGGCTTGGTGCAGGGCGAATGCTGGTCATCAAACTTGCTCGCGAAGCACCGCAGGTTGGCACCATGCAATAAGCTCGATTGAACAACAAACCACTCGCCGCCAGACGATCGATATTGGGCGAGTGCACATGCTCAACGCCGTAACAGTTCAACTGCGGACGCAAGTCATCAACAGCGATAAACAAGATGTTCGGACGCTGAGCTTCAGCACTTCCTGGATTGCTTATGAACCAGAGAGAAAACCCGAGAAGCATCAAACGCATTGGATCAAGCGTTTTTACGAGTGTCATCGTGAACTTCCAAAATTGAAAAGAGAGTTGGATATCGGTTGGCGCGGGATCTTCCCAACCAAGAATGAGCGTGCAAAAGCGGTCCGTCGATCATCGGTCAACGCTCGCCAGACGTCTGAGGGCTCCGCTGACCTGGGATTACTTTCATAACGATTACATGCTTCCTGGACTTGCTAAGGCCACAAGCACGAACGAAGTAAGTTGCGAGGCGATTAAATTCGATGTGCAAGATCAAGACACAAGGTATCATGCGACGCCCTAGATGTCCAAAGTCGGCAACTTGATTTACATTGAGCGGACAAGCACCGTCGTTCAACGCATCCCCTCACGCCCTCTTCCTCGCGAAGGCAATGAACTGATGTATCGGACTCCGCGAAGATGCCCAATCGCTTGGATCATGGTAGCGATTTCGGTAACGGCGATTTTTGCCGCTGCCACTAATGCGAGCCCGCCCAATTTTCTGTTGATCTTTACTGACGATCATGGCTACGGAGATGTTTCGACATATCACGAATCCGATGTGCAGACGCCGAACATCGACAAACTGGCTGCGCAAGGAATGTTGTTCACGTCGATGCGAGCCAACTGCACCGTTTGTTCACCGTCGCGAGCCGCATTGTTAACGGGCCGATACGCCGATCGCGTTGGGGTTCCTGGAGTCATTCGAACTCAAGCCGAAAATTCGTGGGGCTACTTTGATCCGTCCGTTCCGACGATTGCGAACGAGTTAAAAGCGACCGGTTATCACACCGCAATCATCGGCAAATGGCACCTTGGACTCCAGTCGCCCAACACACCCAACGAACGCGGGTTTGATTTCTTTCACGGTTTTCTCGGCGACATGATGGACAGCTATCTTGATCATCGACGGCACGGCAACAATTACATGCGTCGCAACCAAGAAGTGATTGATCCACCGGGACACGCGACCGATCTATTCTCGGACTGGGCCGCGGATTATCTCCGTGAGCGAGCAACGGAGAAAGACAAACCTTTCTTTTTGTACCTTGCCTACAACGCACCGCACTTTCCGATTGAGCCGCCCGCTGATTGGTTGAAACGGGTCCAAAAGCGAGCTCCTGAGTTGGATGAAGCGCGAGCGAAAAATGTTGCATTTGTCGAGCATCTTGATGCGGGCATCGGTCGCGTGTTGAAATCGCTAAAGCAAAGTGGTTTGGCGGACAACACGGTCGTCGTGTTCACGGCCGATCATGGTGGCTCGCTGCCACATGCACAAAATAATGATCCGTGGCGTGACGGTAAGCAGAGTCATTACGAGGGAGGCTTACGAGTACCTTTTATCATTCGTTGGTCGGGACATGTGGAAGCTGGGTCACGCTGTGATTACGCCGGACTGAATTTCGATTTATTCCCGACGTTCGTCGAGCTTGCCGGCGCGAAACCGTCAGCCGAGTTGGATGCCGTCAGCCTCGTGCCATTATTGAACGGCGATCCGATCACCGGTCAACGTGACCTGTATTTCACGCGTCGCGAAGGCGGACAAGCTTATGGCGGAAAAAGTTATGAAGCGATCATTCGCGGCGATTGGAAGCTGTTGCAGAACGATCCTTACCGTCCAATGGAGCTTTACAATTTGAAAACGGATCCACAGGAAACCAATGACCTCGCGAAGACGAATCGCAAGATGGTGAATGAACTCTCGGAAGCATTGCGGTTACAGATCCAGCGTGGCGGCTCAACAGCTTGGCAAAATCCGACACGCTGACAATCATTAATTATACTCCGCTTTGGCACTCCGATCACCAGAAGCGGCTCGTTTGAAGACCTTCCGAATGCGCAGATGCATGAAGTCGAATCTTGACTTTGTCCAACTATAAACCGCTCAATCCATCAACCTGCAGCCAACCACATGAATGTCCTTTTCAATGTTCGCATTTTTCTTTCGCTCTTTGCTTACTTAGCTTCGTCAGCGATTGCGTCATCTTCAATCGCTGACACGCCGCCAAACATTCTTTGGTTCGTTGTCGATGACATGTCGCCGAATTTTTCTTCTTACGGCGAGACGACGATCGAAACGCCGAATGTGGATAAACTTGCTTCGGAGGGCACTCGTTTCAGTCGTGCTTATGTCACTGCGCCCGTCTGCTCGACATGCCGTTCGGCTCTGATCACGGGCATGTATCAAACGACGATCGGATCCCACCATCATCGCAGCGGTCGTGGAGAGATAAAGATCAACCTGCCAGACGGCGTGCGGCCAGTGCCGGAACTGTTTCAACAAGCGGGCTACTACACCTGCATCGGCAGTGGACTGGTGGACAAGGATTTTCGGGGCTTGCCTTATGGCGATCGCGCAGGAAAAAGGAAAGGTAAGAAAGCCGCGTCGAACTCGGCCGGTCGTCTTGGCAAGACCGATTACAACTTTGAATGGAACGCAGCGATGTACAACAGTCACGACTGGGCTGGGCGTGCGGATGGTCAACCATTCTTCATGCAAGTGCAACTTCACGGCGGGAAATTGCGTGAAGGAACGCCCGAGGCTCGCGCTGCGTTTCGTGAGCGTACCATTCGCGAACTGGGCGGTGCCGTGGAACCAGACCAGGTCACGCTGCCGCCTTACTATCCCCGCGATTCGATAATTTTGGAAGATTGGGCCGCCTACCTCGACGCCGTACGGATGACCGACAAACATGTGGGCGAGGTGATTGCGAGACTTGAAAGCGAAGGTTTGCTTGAGAACACATTGATCATCTTCATGACTGACCATGGTATTAGTCATGCTCGAGGGAAGCAGTTTCTTTACGACGAAGGCACACATGTACCGTTCGTCGTTCGCGGCCCCGGGATCGAAAAGAATTCCATGCGAAACGATCTTATCGAGCAAATTGACATGGCGGCTTTGTCACTCGCCGCTGCCGGAATCCTGATTCCTAAGACAATGCAGGGACGAGACGTGTTTGCAACGGATTACCAACCACGAGACGCCGTTTTTTCAGCGCGTGATCGATGCGATGAAACCGTGGAACGCATTCGCAGCGTGCGTACAGAACGCTTCTTGTATGTTCGCAATTTTCACCCAAAGCGTCCGCATCTTCAGCCCAATGCTTATAAGGACGGCAAAGCGATCGTGCAAACCCTTCGAGCTTTGCATGAGAAAGAATCGCTTTCCACAACCTCGGAGGTGTTGCTGTTCAGCCCCACTCGGTCAGCCGAGGAATTGTACGAATACGCAAATGACCGTTGGCAAGTCGCCAATCTCGCCACGCAGGGAGAATTCATGACCGAGCTTGAAGCTCATCGTGCGAAACTGGACCAGTGGATGAGCGATACCAAGGACAAAGGTCCCGAGTCGGACGCGATGTACGATAGCGACATGGCGGAGTATCTCAAAAAGGACAACGCCGAGGTCGCAAAGAACATCTCGCTCATGAAGCAATGGGCGAAGGAAGGCAAGTAGTTTCCTCCGTTGATTGACGATATCCGAGCACTGCATTTGCAATAAACACGGCCAGGCTCGCATTCATGTTTTGCTTCATGAAGACGGCGATTTTGGCACCAGCGCGGTTATTATCAGCGAGCCACTGCAGACGAGCGAGACTCACCGAAGCGAAGGCGATTTCGTATCGTCCAAAAACACGGTTGATGCAAATCATGGTCGCCACGATGGCGAGTTCCAATCCCCACATGCGAACTCTTTTGCGTCATCCAACCTTGGACGAACCACGTGACGCTCTTTCCCAGTCTAAGCGAATATGATTCGCTCGACGCAAACTGCGAGTTGAGAACCGTCTAAGCAAGAAATTTATAAACCATTGCCGCCAGAGCACCGCCCGTGATCGGACCAAGGACTGGAACCCATGCATATTGCCAATCGCTGTCTCGCTTGCCTGGAACCGGCAAAAAGGCATGCATCAATCTTGGGCCTAGATCACGAGCGGGGTTGATCGCGTAGCCCGTCGTCCCGCCCAGCGATAAGCCGATCCCAAAGACCAGCAAGGCTACGGGAAGGTATCCGAGTGAGCCGAGCCCGATGAGCGGATCGGTATCGACCGGCTCTCTGTTTTGCATCAAGCTGGGTGTAATCATCAAGAAGATCGGCAGGATCAACGCAAAGGTTCCCACGACTTCGCAAAAGAAAGCTTGCGGCAGATTTCGAATGTTGGGCGCCGTGCAAAAGCAGGCCATCTTGCTATCCGCATCATCGGTCACTTTAAAATGCTCGCGGTAGAACAAAAACACGAAGCATGCACCCGCCATTGCTCCGAGAAGTTGAGCGATCAAATACCCGGCCGCTAATTCGATACCAAGCTTTCCAGCAATCAACATTGCCACCGTGACCGCTGGGTTCAGATGCGCGCCGCTAAAATCATTTGCACAGAAAGCACCGATAAAGACCGCGATGCCCCAACCGGCGGCGATCACGATCCAGCCACCGCTGTTGCCCTTGGTCTGAGCAAGCACCACGTTGGCGACCACACCATTGCCAAACAAGATCAGCAACGCGGTTCCGATAAACTCTGCAATATAAGGTGACATCACTGGGTTCCTAAAGGCGTAGAAAAAAGTTCCGTTCGCGCCGCGTCAGACAAGATAATGCTTCGCGATCCATTCAAATTGGACTAATTGTTCTGTGCACCACGCATCATCTTTCCCAAGTTCAGCCGCCATGATTTGAGCAACCTTGGGAGCGACCGAGATGGCAGCGGCGGTATTTAAGAACAGGCATCGGCTTCGTCGTGACAAGACGTCTTCAACCGTGCGTGCCATCTCGTGGCGAACCGCCCAGACAACATCCGCAGCGTGAAGTGAAAGCGACGGGTGAAGCGGTTGGACGAGATCCTTTGACTCGGTCTCGAGCCGCTCGATTTCCGCAAGGTCCGATCCGTAGAAGGCACGAGGCGAATTCGATGGCTTTTCAACATAGCCATGCAGATGCAACGTTTTTGTCTTGCACTCATTCGCTTGCAAGCCTACCGCTGCGATCACGCGATCGACGCAATCCTCCGCCATCTTTCGCACCGTGGTCCACTTGCCGCCGGTGATGGTTACTAAGCCCGAGGACGAAAAACGAATCACATGGTCGCGAGACAACGACGCGGTTCGAGCTGATTTATCACCTTTGACCAACGGCCGGATACCTGTGAACACACTCAACACATCATCGCGTGTCGGCGTTCTTTCCAGGTACTGCGCCGTGGTATCGAGCAGGAACTGAATCTCACCCGGTTGAGCCGTTGGTTCTAGCGAAACTTCGGTGATCGGCGTATCCGTCGTTCCCACGACGGCATGGTCATGCCAAGGAATGATAAAGATGACTCGTCCATCGGACGTCTTGGGAACGATCATTGCGGTATTGCCAGGAAAAAAAACTCGTGGCAATACGATGTGAATGCCTTGGCTGGCGGCGAGCATCTTTTGACACTCGTTGTCGTCCAGCATTCTGATCGCGTCACAGAAGGGACCCGCGGCATTGACGACACTGCGTGCAGCGATCTCGAACGACTCCATGGTTTCCTGGTCGGTTGCCACAACGCCGCTAATGTTTCCAGCGGCGTTCTTTTGGAAACCTGTCACGGCCATGTAGTTCACCAGCGCCGCGCCGGCGTCGTGCGCGGTCCGTACCATGCTGATCAGCAGTCTTGAATCATCGAATTGTCCATCATGATAAATCACACCACCGCGAAGGACAGAGCGTTTGATCGTTGGCACCAGCCGTTTGGCTTCGTCGGTTGACACGCCGTGGGAGCGACCAAAGCTTCTTCGTGTCGCAAGTAAGTCGTAAGCCTTTAGTCCGACGCCATAGAAAAAGCGTTCCCACAGATTTCGGCATGGGATCAAGAACGGCATGTCGTGAACAAGGTGCGGCGCATTGTTGAGCAACAACGTGCGTTCGCGAAGTGCGTCTCGTACCAGCGTGATGTTCCCCTGCTGGAGATATCGCACGCCGCCGTGGACCAGTTTTGTGCTGCGACTAGAGGTTCCTTTGCCGAAATCGGATTGTTCCAGAAGCAAGGCATCAAGCCCGCGAGTGGCCGCATCGAGCGCAATGCCAACGCCAGTCGCACCGCCGCCGATGACGACGATGTCCCAAGGCGTTGACCGATCGCGAATTCGATGGATGCAGTGATTTCGTTTCATGATGCGAGCGTCCTACCGGTAACTTAAGGAGTTTCCCACGATCGTGCTCGATCTAAGGCGGCGGCCCAGCGTTCTCGGCGTTTGGCCACCTCTTCCACTGGCATCGATGGCGTGAAGATACGATCCGTTTGCCAGACTTGTGAGATCTCGTCGAGGTTGCTCCAGAAGCCGCTCGATAACCCCGCCAAGTAAGCAGCCCCGAGTGCGGTTGTCTCGATCACTTTCGGACGAATAACAGGAACCCCGATGATGTCGGCTTGGAATTGCATCAACAGATCGTTTGCCGCCGCACCACCATCAACTCGCAGTTCCTCGATCGCGACGCCGGAATCTTCGATCATGGCATCAAGGACTTCAGCAACTTGAAAGGCGATCCCTTCCAAAGCCGCTCGCGCGATGTGTGCTCGCGTGGTTCCGCGAGTCAGGCCGACGATCGTGCCGCGGGCATAAGAATCCCAGTGCGGTGCGCCCAGCCCAGCAAACGCGGGCACCAGATAAACGCCATCGGTGTCTTTCACCGTGGCCGCGAGTGATTCGATTTCCGAAGAGGATTTAATGATCCCAAGACCATCACGAAGCCACTGGACAATCGCACCGGCGATAAAGATGCTGCCTTCGAGTGCGTATTCACGCCGGTCACCCGTGCTGCAGGCGACGGTGGTCAATAACTTGCAATTTGATTTCTTCGGTTCGTTTCCGATGTTCATCAACATGAAGCATCCGGTCCCATAAGTATTCTTGGCCATCCCGGGCTGCGTGCAGTTTTGGCCAAAAAGTGCCGCCTGTTGGTCACCGGCTGCGCCGCCAAGTTTGATCGGTTCGCCGAAAAGTTTTTTATCCGTTTCGCCGTACAGATGGCTTGATGGAAACACTTCGGGCAGCACGGACTTTGGGATCTCGAACAGCTCTAAAAGTTCGTCATCCCACTGGCAACGCGAGATATTAAACAGCATCGTTCGCGAGGCGTTCGTGACATCCGTCGCATGAACACGGCCACCGGTTAATTTCCAAAACAGCCAACTATCCACGGTCCCGAAAGCGAGTTCGCCGTTCTCGGCACGCTGCCGCGCACCGGGAACGTTGTCCAACAACCAGCGAAGCTTGGTGGCACAAAAATACGAATCGATGAGCAATCCCGTTTTTTGCTGCACGCGATCGGTGTGGCCCGCATTTCGAAGCGAATCGCAATACTCTGCAGTGCGTCTGTCTTGCCAAACAATGGCATGATTCACGGGCTCTCCCGTCTTGCGATCCCACAGCACGGTCGTTTCGCGTTGGTTCGTGATTCCGATCGCGGCTACGTCACGTGCAGTCAGTCCGCAATCCTTGAGAACCTCGCGAGCGACGTCGAGCTGCGTCTGCCAAATTTCATCTGCGTCATGTTCGACCCAGCCGGATCTTGGGTAGTGCTGCGTGAACTCACGTTGGGCGACACCGAGTATGGAACCCGCATGATCGAAAACGATTGCGCGAGAACTAGTGGTGCCTTGATCGAAAGCCAAAACAATAGACATCGCAATTCACAAGTAGGTGGGATCGACGATTAGATTGTCGAAAGCTTAGCGGCACGCGTCACGCTTCGCACATGAGGTCACCCGCATGTGGAAAAAAACTTTGGATTCCGAGTTGTTGATCGTGCGATGCAAAGTGCCTTCAGTCCGATCGAACACGGAGCGCAGGCCTTCGCCGCAACAAATCTCCACGACGATCTTCGTTTGACTTACAATGTTTAACAGCGTTCGCCGCTGACGAAGTTGCGATTTCGTTGCGACTCCCGAAAGGCAGCGCAGAACGTGTCGCGATACCTGCCTGCGCTTCCTTGTCCCCCTCCTCGAAACACTCACCTACCACCATGAAAAAGCATTTGCTCTTCATCGCGTTCGTTTCATTCATGGCGTCAATCTGTGAGCCAACTTATGCGGCAAAGCCAAACGTTCTGTTCATTATCTCCGATGACTTGAACAACTATCTTGGCTGCTACGGGGATCCTCGCGCTAAGACGCCGAACATCGACAAGCTCGCGGCACGCGGGGTGAGATTCGACCGTGCCTACTGCACCTTTCCACTTTGTGGACCGAGCCGGAATTCAATGCTGACGGGGCTTTACCCCAACAGCACCGGCATTCTTGCCAACGCTCAAATCTTCCGTCAAACGATTCCGTCCCACATCAGTTTGTCACAAGCGTTTAGGCAGGAAGGCTATTTCGCCGCTCGCATCGGCAAGCTCTACCACTACAACGTGCCGAAATCGATCGGGACCAATGGGCATGACGATCCCGGTTCATGGGAGCTTGAATTGAATCCGGCGGGAGTGGACCGCATGGAAGAAGAGCCCAAAATTTTTACGCTCACGCCCGGCCAATTCGGAGGCACGTTGAGTTGGTACGCTTCGCCGAAAGATGACGCCGAACACACCGACGGAATGATGGCCGCGGATGCAGAGTGGGTGCTGGAGCGATGTGCTCGCCAAAAAAACCGACCGTTCTTTCTTGCTGTTGGCTTCTTTCGTCCTCACACACCTTACGTCGCTCCGAAGTCTCCCTACTTCGCCATGTATCGTGAGTCGGACATGCCCGTGTTTCCGACCGTCGATAAAAATTTACCGGAAGTACCAGTCGCCGCACTTGGCAGTTACAAGAAAGAGCAGGATCAGTTGACGGATGACTTGCGCCGACAATGCGTGCAAGCCTATTACGCCAGCATCAGTTTTATGGACGCACAGGTTGGCCGAGTTGTCGATTCGCTCGATCGACTTGGACTTGCAGACAACACCATCATCGTCTTCACCAGTGACCACGGTTATCACATGGGCGAACACGGCTTGTGGCAGAAGATGAGTCTGTTTGAGGGAAGCTCACGAGTCCCGATGCTGATCGTTGCACCCGGTGCGAATCAAGGAACGGTCGTGAAAACGCCGGTGAGCCATCTTGATCTGTATCCGACGCTGGTTGAGCTTGCTGGTGTAAAAGCTCCGAGCAATCTCCAAGGCCAGAGCCTTGCACCGATGTTGAAAGATTCATCAATCCAGGGACGCGGCTGGGCACTGACGCAAGTCGTCCGCGCTGGTTCTGGCAAGCAAGGAGCGAACGCCAAGAAAGGCACTGGGGACCAAAAATTCTTCGGCTACAGCTTACGAACGCCACGCTGGCGCTACACCGAGTGGGATGAGGGGGCACAGGGACGCGAGCTTTACGATCATGACGCGGATCCGGGCGAGCTGACAAACCTCGCCGGCAAACCTGAACACGTAAAGACGGTTGAAGAACTTTCGCTGAAGCTTCGCGAAGCGGCAAAGAATACGTTCCCAACCTCCGGCGAGACGCCCGAGCTAAAGGTTGGCCTTTGGGCACCAAATCTCACCGAGCCATAACGGCGCAGCGTCAAATGACATTCGGTGATTTAGATCACCTGTCACACATTTTTTTAGCTGTATTGCTGCTCCCGGAGGTTCTTCTTGGATTTTAGTGGCAAGGGTGAGGTTCGATTTCGGTCTTTCGACCTCGGAACAGGGCGGTGGATTTTTGCAGGCATCCGCTCCTGCGTCCCATGATTTGGCAGCAGACGTT
>Ga0105051_10007149_pt1 | contig 11753 bp, 10 predicted proteins | sample FRY02_FD_78383 | JGI IMG/M metagenome (GOLD analysis project Ga0105051, IMG submission 78383) | Freshwater microbial communities from Lake Fryxell liftoff mats and glacier meltwater in Antarctica - FRY-02 (megahit assembly) | ecosystem: Environmental > Aquatic > Freshwater > Ice > Glacier...
AAAACGAAAACGGCTTCCGGAAAAAATCCCGGAAGCCGCGAGGTTTTGAGTTACAGCGAGGAGGTTACAGAACAGGAAGCAGTTCTTTCCCACCTCAGGTCGACGTGATTACCGTACCATTCCAAACAGACCAGCAAGGCTGCTCTTCTTTGACTGATTGTTGTGCAGTCGTGAAGGGAAGAAGGCCTGTGGATCAGCCGGTGGAGCTGGTGCAGGCACTGCTTCTGGTGCTGGAGTTGGCTGGACTGATTCAGTAGCTGGAGCTGAAACCGGTGTTGTTGAGTAACCCGTGGTTCCACATCCAGTGCTGCCACATCCAGTGCTGCCACATGTGCTGCCGCAACCAGCGTCGGTGCACCCATCACAGCATCCGTCAACAATTTCATATCCACAAGCTCGCAGAGCCTGTGATGCTTCACGGCGAACCCATCGGTCGCAGTCAGCCAGTGAGCATGTCAGAGCAGAAATCACGCATGGGTTGCAGCAGCATCGGTTACGGCGAACCTGGTCACCGATCTCGTCTGCAGCTTCGCGGCGAACTCGTTCGTCAGTGTCGTTCAGACCGTAGACGAAAGCGTTCATAATTTCTGGATGGCAGCAGCAATCGTACTTGCGGCCAAGTTTGTCCAGAGCTGACTTGCGATCTTTCGCATAGCAGGCAGTCATAGACTTGTAGATCAGCTTTGCAATTTCGCAGCTATCGTCGTTGCAGCAGTCGCATGTCTCGCCACAAGCGTCGCTTCCGCAACCTGTGCCGCAGCCGTTACCACAAGTCGCTGGGGCACAGCAGCTTGGGTCAGCGTTGCAACCATTGCCACAGCCGTTGCCATTGCCACAGCCGTTGCCATTGCCACAACCTGCACCACAAGCAGCTGGAGCACAGCAGCCTGGGTCAGCGTTGCAACCATTGCCACAGCCGTTTCCGGAACCTGCACCGCAAGCAGCTGGAGCACAGCAGGTTGGGGCGCTGTTGCAGCCATTGCCACAACCATTGCCGTTACCACAACCGTCGCCATTACCACAGCCAGCTGGGGCACAGCATGAGTCTGGAGCACAGCAGTTGTCGCAGCAAGGCGGTTTAATGTCTGAACATTTCCGCTGGTACGTGTACACATTCGTGTGGCACGGACGAGCTATCGTCGGTTTACAACAAGCTGGCTGACAGTCTTCAGCACAGCCACAGCTTTTACATCCACCAGAACTGAAAAGCCCGGCGTTTGTCGAGCCCATCATTCCGGCCAGTGCAAAAGCCGCACTGAACATACTAATCCATTTCATCTTCGCATTACTCCTTTTCAAGGAAATCGTTCCGTCAACCACCCTGATCGCCAAACATCCGTTTCATTTGACTTTTCAAAATTCGGCAAACCGTTGCCGACTCCCTCGACCTGCGGCGGGACCTTCTTCTCAACCTCGTTAGCACGTCGCTGCTACTCAGAGTTCGGACATTTGGAGAGGCGTTGCAATGGAGGATTTCTCACTGGCATCTTTGGGTAGCCAGGATCTCCGTGATCCCGGCATACCTCTGCAGTCCGAGGGATGCTAGACCTATCGTCGAACGAAATTCGATGTCTTGAATTTCCAGAGCTGTTTGGCGGGCAAATAGTTTTCGCGTTTCTTGCGTTCAATCTATCGATCGTATCGGCTGGAGAACCTGCATGTGAAAGCGCCGCCGGAAAACTCAACCCGCCCTCCCAGGTCATGTCACAATGGGAAATCCACACAGAAGTTTTCCGGACTCGCCGGTTCTCTCGCATTTAACGTGGCACACCCTGTGACGCACCAATCTGCAGCCGAAATCGAATATCAGCGTTTGCCAAAACGCGAAACGTAAGTCTGCCGCCGGTCAGACAGCGTTAACTTAATGGGTTTTCACAACCCGAAACGTCAGTGAGGGATAACATTACCTGCATTTTTCGCAAAGCATCCCTCGCTGACGCAGCGGGTTCTGATTAAATCAACACGCTGCAGAGGAACCAGAGAGTTGCGACGAACGAAATACTAATGGGATGAACGAAAGGGTCGGGAGTCGTTTTGGGAGAGTTGCTTGGAAAAAACGCTGACGTTTCCATCAGAAAAAGTCTCCCGACCCTCTGCGAACTCAGCCATGATCATGATCATGGGAACCGTCACAATCATGCCCGGACTCCCAGCAGCCAAACGGATCTTCCAGCCGAGACCAGGACGATGGACCGGATTTCATTTCACTCTCGGTGAGCAGGCACGCATCCAAAGCCTTGCGAGTTGCAGGAGCATCCAGATCCTGACCAATCAGAATCAATTCCTGACGCCGATCACCCCAAACTTCATCCCAAACAGAATTCAGTTCCGCCATCAATTCCGGATCTTCGCTCGGCCACTCTGCTCGAGGCGTTTCTGCCCACCACGCCCCGCCAGGTTCAGCTGCCAAAACTTGTCCAACCTGGGACCAGAATCCAGCGATGGAGTTCTTAGTCGCTAACCAGAAATACCCTTTTGAACGCAGGATATTTGGAGCGAACTCGCCGTCCATCCAGAAGTCCCAGAACCGTTGAGGATGAAATGGCCGACGAGCGCGATACACAATGCTGGAAATCCCTAATGCATCCGATGAGCCAGTTTCGTCACTGGACAATACCGATTGCCACGCATCAGCAGCCGCTGCTGAATCCGCTTGGTAGAGACCAGTATTGATCGCGTCCGCTGCAGATACTCCACCGTGCTCGATATCCAGTACTCGAGCATCAGGATTCAACTTCCTTAACACTGCGAGAAGCAGACCGACCTCTTCTTCTGAAATCAGATCCGTCTTGTTGAGCAAAATGACATTTGCAAATTCAATCTGTTCGATCAGAACCCGCGCAATGTCTCGATCATCTTCAATCTCCGATCCAGGACCGCGATCACGAAACTCCTCGACGCTCTGAAAGTCATCCTGGAAATTTTGGGCATCGACAACGGTGACCATCGTGTCAATGCACAGGCCACTCAACTTTTCAGTGTCATCATCGTTAAGCGAAAGAGCTTCGGCCACCAGCGTCGGCTCAGAATCGCCCGATGCTTCGATCAAGAGATAATCGAAAGCCCCCGTCGCAGCCAGATTCATGGCCGCGTTCAGCAAGTTAGCACCCTGAAGATCGTTGCTGACAACTCCAATTTTCAGGCCCGCGCTATTCTTGACAAGATGCTCAATTACGGCAGTCTTGCCAGCACCCGGGAATCCAGAGACGATCGTAACAGGCAGGCTATTCATGGTAATCTGAGAAAAGAGCGGGGAATCTTAGGTTTTCGGATGCTGCGGCAGTCTACCAATCACAATTCTCAGGCTGCCCATTGCGGCACAGGAATTGATCTCAAAGTCTCACCTCTGCGAAGCCACAGGTGCCGCCAACAGGGATCTCAACCCACATTCAAGCATTCGCAGATCAGCGGCAACACAGCAGAGTCTGGAGCACGCCTGAACCTTCCCATCTTGCCATCGCAGGTGAATAACTGAACAAATGCTCTGTTCCTCTTGAGGCGTTTTCGGAAACCGACCTAAACTCCGCCGTTTCCCGTCATATGAATAGTCCCAACACAAGATCTCGATAAGTACGTCAGGCTTTCCAGCCTGACATGAAGTGGACCGAGTCTGTAAGAGGTCCAGGTCAGCCTGGAAAGGCTGACGTACTTTGTCTTGGGGACTGACTGGCTTTAGATCACTTTGCGCGGATCCCAATGGCGTTTCGTCCGATGACAACCCTGCGAAATGCAGTGACAGCACTTGTGCTGTCAGTTGTCGCATTGGTCGGCGCGGAATTCTGGCTGCGCGCAAAAACTCTGCCAGCGGTTCAAGGTGTCACCGCTCAGGCGACCGTCGCCGATCAGGCGTTGCTCATTCCTTCTGCCACCTGCCATCATGAACTGCGGCGTATGCTGACGACGGATCATCGCGCGAGTGCCCGCAGCGGCAGTCTTACATTCCGAATAAATTCATTTGGCTGTCGCGGTCGTGAACCTGAAATCCCAGCGACAGCAGGGACACTTAGAATTCTAATCCTTGGTGACAACAGTATCTGTGGCACCGAAGTTGATGAATCTGAAACAGTTTCGGCTCGACTGCAGCAATTTCTGACGAAGCAGACAACCAGACCACTGGAAGTCGTCAACGGCGGCATACCTGGCTATTGCCCTTTGCTGGCGTGGCTGAAGTTTGAACAGGACCTGGCAAAGCTCAAACCAGATATCGTAATTCTTCATGTCGATATGAGCGACATTGCGGATGATCTCTGCTATCGCAGTCTGCTGTTGAGCGAGAACAATCACGCCGTTTGTTCGCATCCCACAATGCGTCTGAAGCCTAAGCCAGAAAATGCCCTCGCGCACTTCATTAGGGAATCTGCAATGGCGAGCTGGCTGTTTGCAGAAGCCCGACAGCAAGGCCCCGAGATGTTGTCCATGGCGAATGCCGCATCCAATGCAAATGAGTTTGCGTGGATCACAGATGATCCGCCCGATGTTCGTTTGCAGGTTCGCCATGCGTTGGAGCCAATTACACGATTGAAAGAAGCCGTTGAAGCATCTGGAGGACAATTACTGGTCACAACAGCACCCGTCATGTGGCAGGTCGTTCCGGCCGCCGCCGCGCTGGAATTGAGTCGCCGATACGGCATTCGCGGTACGACCCCATTTCGCAGCCGATTTCCTTTCGAGATTCTGCAGGCTTACTGCAGCCATGTTCAAGTGCGGTTTTGCGACACGTCTCCCACGTTTTCCAGCGGCAAAGATCCGGCAAAGCTCTTTTCCACGGAGACTCCGGTCCTTTCACGCGTGGGAATGGCGCTTTACGCCCGCGAAATCGCTCGTTATCTCATAACAAATCCACCGTCTGAGTGGTGAACTGCAGGCAGTCACAAAGCCTACACTCGACCCGAAAAATACGTTCTTCAATTGGAATGAACTCACTTAAAGCGTATATCTCGCACCGAAAGAATTTTTCAAGCCGGTCAGTACAGAAGGTCCATCGAACATGAAGAGTGCTTTTGAAGCCGCAGAACAATACTTTGAAGAAGCGGCATCCGTACTGGATCTGTCCTCCAGCATGCGAACACTTTTGATGACTCCGGAAAGAGAAATCAAAGTTCAAGTTCCCATCAAACGTGATAATGGTGAGATCGTGACGTTCATCGGATATCGCATCCAACACAACAGCGCGCGAGGCCCGATGAAAGGTGGCCTGCGATATCACCACGAAGTCAATGCCGACGAAGTTCTGGCACTGGCTTCACTCATGACGTGGAAAACTGCCGTTGTGGATCTTCCCTACGGTGGTGCCAAAGGCGGCATCGCTGTCAACACAAAAGATTTGTCCGTCGATGAACTGGAACGACTGACTCGCCGCTTTGTCGATGAACTACAAGATCTCTTCGGCCCTGACAAAGATATTCCGGCGCCGGACATGGGGACCAACGCGCAGACGATGGCATGGATCATGAATCAGTACGAAAAATTTCATGGCTTCAGCCCGGCCTGCGTGACCGGAAAGCCAGTTGAACTTTATGGAGCCGAAGGTCGCGAGGAAGCCACTGGTCGCGGGGTCGGCACACTGACGCTTGCCACACTAAGAAAGATGAAACGACCTCTCGAAGCGGCCACAATTGCAATCCAGGGATTTGGCAATGTCGGATCGTTCACAGCCGCCTACCTCGAAAAAGCAGGCGCTCGTATCGTCGCAATTTCTGATGTCAGCGGCGCTGTCCTCAACCGCCAGGGGCTCGATATTACGGCAGCGCTGGAATGGGTCAGGATCAAGGGTAGTCTTGCCGAATTCCCGGGCGGCGAAAGCATCTCAAATCATGAGTTACTGACACTGGATGTTGATGTTCTCATTCCTGCAGCACTTGGCGGAGTTCTAACGGAAGAAAACGCCAAAGATGTTCGAGCGAAAATGATCATTGAAGCGGCAAACGGTCCGGTAACTCCGGAAGCCGACGCGATCTTCCGCAAACGAGAAATCCCCGTGCTTCCGGATATCCTTGCGAATGCTGGCGGTGTCACCGTCAGTTACTTCGAATGGGTTCAGAATCGACAATATTTTCGCTGGGATCTTCGCAGAGTGCGCGACGAACTGGAAAACACCTTAACCCGCAGCCTTGATCGAGTTTGGGCAACCGCCGAAGAGAAAAAAGTTCCACTGCGGACTGCCGCTTATTTGCTTGCGATCGGCCGCGTTGGCCGTGCAGAAATCCTTGGCGGAATCTGAACCGCATGCACTTCGTGATCGATTTAGTGAGCCGCAAAGCGATAGCTGCGTGATGATATAGTCTCTGCCAAGATTGCTTCCGTTTAACCCGACTCGAAGAGGAGGCGGAGCACTCATTGCCTCCTCTTCGAGTCGGGTTAAACTATTAATTCAACATCCGCATCTAGCAACTCGCGGCTCAAGTCTGCGAATGAATTAACACCCTGTCCTCCTGAAATTCTCTGTCCAGTTACTATGATGACCAACCCACGACAATACTCTCAAACCCTCGCTCAAAACGCTCGCAACGCCGCTTCAGCACTCGCACCCATCGCTGCGGGTCGCAAAAATGCATGGCTGCATCGCGTTGCCAACGCACTGCGTGAGGACTCGTCAGCGATCGTTGCTGAGAATGCCAAAGATCTTGAAGCGGGCACACAATCCGGTCTGAGCGCCGCAATGCTCGACCGACTGAAACTTACCCCCGACCGCATCGAATCCCTTGCCAAAGCCGTCGAACATATCATCGCACTACCAGATCCTGTGGGCGAAGTGATCGAAGGCCAACGACGTCCAAACGGCTTGTTCGTCAGTCGCGTGCGCGTCCCACTTGGTGTCGTGTTCTTCATCTACGAATCTCGGCCGAATGTCACGATCGATGCCGCAGCCTTGTGCGTCAAAAGCGGAAATTCCGTCATTCTCCGTGGTGGCAGCGAAGCGATTCACAGCAATCGAGCACTCCAGGCTGTCATTACCAGAACTCTCATTGCCGAAGGCCTGCCTCCGCACGCCGTGCAACTTGTCGAATCCACGGATCGTGAAATCGTTGGACACCTGTTGTCGATGGGCAATCTGATCGACGTGACTATTCCACGCGGCGGCAAGTCGCTGATTGAACGAGTCGCACGCGAAGCCACGATGCCCGTCATCAAACACTTTGACGGCGTTTGCCATGTCTACGTGGATGCGAACGCTGATGAACAGATGGCCGTTGATATTACTCTCAACAGCAAGTGTCATCGCCCGGGTGTTTGCAACGCCGCAGAAACATTGCTGATTCACAAGGATGCCGCGTCACGGCTGTGGCCTCGACTGGCAAAGGAACTTCAGAGCAAAGGAGTAGAACTACGCTGCTGTCCGGCCAGTCTCAAAATGATTTCGAACGCAAAAGCAGCCACAGACGAAGATTATGCCACCGAATATCTTGACTTGATCTTGTCTGTGCGAATCGTGGACTCCATCGAACAGGCAATCGAACATATTCGCCATTTTGGATCGGCACACACAGACGCCATTGTCACAAATTGCGTCGTTTCATCGATGAAATTTGAAGCCGAAGTCGATTCGGCCGCCGTCGTCATCAACGCCAGTACGAGATTCAACGACGGCGGAGAACTCGGCATGGGCGCCGAAATCGGCATCAGCACCGACCGTTTCCATGCCCGTGGCCCTTGCGGCCTCCGAGAACTCACCAGTTACAAATTCATCGTCCGCGGCGAAGGTCAGATTCGATCGTGAGAACCGTCCCGTAATGTACGTCAGGCTTTCCAGCCTGACAACCAGCAAGATGAAACCAAGCCAACCACTATCCCCCACAACGGCACCTTGAGTCAGCCCGAGCCCAATACCTATGAACACAGTAGCAACCAGTGCATAAAGTGTCGAAGAATACCTGACGAAACGCAGATGTCCGGGCCGATACTTGGCTGATGCCTTCGAAAACAGGTTAACTTGGTTTTCTCAGCCGCTAAATTGTTCTCGAACCGTTCACATGCTGCTTTACAAGCCGGACTGTATCACGCTATACTCCCCGGCTCTTTCCATAGAAAATCTATACAAACGTTCATTCGCCTCAGTGTCAAATAACACCTTGGCAGACGTTTCGGAGTTTGAAAAATGCCAAAACAGAAGACTCACAAGGGAATGAAACGCCGCTTCAAGGTAACGGCGACGGGCAAAGTGACGCATCGTAATGCGAACCGAGGCCACTTTCTTAGCCACAAAGGTGGCAAGAGAACTCGCCAGTTGCGTGGCGACAACATCATCATCAATGCTGAAGCGAAGCTCATCGCAGCCGCGATGGCACCGGGAATGTAACTTCGACGTGAATCGTCGCACACTGATAGCCACGTGAGCCATCAGTGGAAGTATTTTAACTCAATCTGTTCTGTTAGTTTGGTCGAAGGTTCGGTCCAATGCGTGTTCGCCTCGGGAAAGCCCGTCACCGTTCAAAGAAACGTTTGTTCAAAGAAGCACGCGGCAACGTTGGTGGACGCAGTAAGTTGCTGCGTACCGTCAAAGAAACCCTGGTGCGTGCTCGTGCATTCGCAACCCGTGACCGTCGCGTCCGAAAACGTGAATTCCGGGCTCTTTGGATCACACGTATCTCTGCAGCAGTGCGTGAACTCGGAATGTCATACTCCGTATTCATCAATGGCCTGTTGCTGGCTAACGTCAAGCTGAATCGTAAGCAGTTGAGCGAACTCGCGATTTCAAACCCTGAAGTTTTCAACGAAATCGTTGAAATTGCGAAGAAAGCGCGCAGTGCGGCCTCTGCCGCCTGATCCGATCGCAAGACAAGTGAATTCCTGATTCGGGCGAGCCTGCTTAACTGCGGGTCTCGCCCGTTTTCGTTGGCAACCAAAGTAGACATCACTCTCCGAGTGATGATTGCATCGTAGAAGAACTGACTATGGATATCCTGAACGCATTTAACGAATTTGAAACCGCCGGTCTGCTGGCGATCAATTCAGCGGCCGACGTCGATTCGCTGGAAAAAGTGCGTGTTGAATTCATGGGCCAGAAAAATGGTCGCGTTCGCGATCTGCAAAAGCTCGTTGGAACAGCAACGCCCGATCAGAAACCCGCAGTTGGCAAACGCTTTAATGAAGTCCGTACCAGCGTGTCAGCCGCTCTGGATGCCCGAGCGGAGCAAGTCAAGTCACAGGTCACAAAAGCGGCCTCAGACTTTGACGTTACGCTTCCTGGTGAACGGCCTCGCATTGGCCACTTGCATCCAATCACACAAGTCATGTCTGAGTTCCGTGAATTGATGGGACGCTTCGGATTCACCGTCGTCGATGGTCCGGAGATTGAAGACGAACGCCACAACTTTGAAGCTCTGAACATCCCGGAAGACCACCCTGCCCGCGATCCGCTCGACAACTTCTACGTCGCCTGTGCATCTGTCGCCGCCGGTGGGCCAGTGCTGCTTCGCAGTCAAACTTCGACGGTTCAGATTCGTACGATGGAAAACGTCAAGCCACCGGTGCGGATTGTTTCACTTGGTCGTGTCTATCGCCCGGATACCATCGACGCGACGCATTCCTGCATGTTCCATCAGATGGAAGGCCTGATGGTCGATCGCAATGTGACCATGGCTCAACTCAAGACAGTCCTCAGCCTGTTCGCCCGCAGTTTCCTGGGCCCGGATGTTGAGATCCGATTCCGTCCATCATTCTTCCCATTCACTGAACCTTCGGTCGAAGTGGACATGAAATGGGGGGACAACTGGATGGAAATCGGCGGAGCGGGAATGGTCGATCCGAATGTCTTTGCCGCCGTCGGCTACGATCCGGAAGAGTTCACTGGCTTCGCCTTCGGCCTCGGCATCGAACGCTTCTGCATGAAGCACTACGGCGTGGATGATATTCGCCGCTTCTACGAAAACGACATGCGATTCCTGTCGCAGTTTTGAAAGCGAACACGCAGCCCGAGTTGTCGATGATCAGAACTCCACACAACGGATACGAATCAATCAGACTGTGTTGGTAACCTTGCTAAGAGTCCGGGAATCCGGCAGCTCCAGGAAATGCGCCCTCGATAGACTCTCCATTGAAGATCCACTCATGGGAATCACAATCCATTTTTCCGGCTCGATCGACGATCTTCAGCGCGTTGAAGAAATGGAAGACCGCGTGACCGATCTGGTCTTTGCGCTGGGCGGGAAGGCGACGATCTGGCGGTCGTATGCAGATCATGATCCCACTCGCGTTGTGCGAGGCTTGTTGGTAGACATGGCACCGGGTCAGGAAACGTTGAGTTTACTCATTTCTCCCGAAGGGCACCTGACGCCGCTGTTTCAGATTGAAGATGCCGAGAAGCAACCGTTCCACGAGCCGCCGTATTGTTCCGTAAAAACGCAATTCGGTTCGATCCAGGGTCATGTTGCAGTTGTGCTTCTGCTTGATGCTTTGAAACAACGCTATTTCAGCACGATGGAAATCACCGACGAAAGTGGCTACGCTGAAAATCGAAACATTGCCGATTTGAAACACAAGCAAGAGTTCCTGGCCGGCGCGATCCGCGCGCTGGCCGACGGGATCAATGCCCATCAACTCAGCCCTGAAGCTGCGGAAGACCCGAACATCGTGGCATCGCGCATTGAGCGAATTGCCAGGCTGGTTCAACAAAAGATGCGGGGTGAGTCAGCGGCACGTAATCAGAACACCGAAGATCCATTGGACGTCGAGAACGACTTCGACGCTCCCCTCGAAGATCAGGTCGCCGAGATGGACGTTCTTCGACGAAAGAACAACCTGCGCAGCGAACGAATGCTCCGCCGCATCACCGAAGCCACCGCTTCAGGACAGACCGTTGAAGAAGCGTTCCGGCTGGCAATGGAAGAAGAAGGCCTCGGAGATTTCCCATCGAGCGACAGTGACTCAAGGTCAAACGACGACAACTGGGATGCCCGCCAGGAAGGGGAACCCTGGCAGGACGTTGAGCCATGGCAGGAAAGCCTGCCCTCGCCTTCCTTCGCCGCAGCAGACGAATTACAGCAACGGGACACCCATCCCGCCGTCATTCAAGCTCAGGAGTTCCTGATGCAACTCATGAATCTGGATTCCGCTCATTCGCCGCACGATTCATTTCTTTCAGTCGCCTGTCGCGGTGCTGGCGACATCATGGGCGGCCTGGCACAAGCAACTGGCAGCGAATTCGATTCCCGCATCGACCGCGCGATTGCAATCACTCAACTCAAGCGAGCCCTCACTGGCCACGCCTTCGCCCAAGGTGCCGTGTTCGGTTTGCGCAGTGCCAATGCAATCAACCAGGAAACATCCGCTCAACTGCACGTCCGACTTGCTGCGCTGCTGGTGACAATTCACGAATTGTCCGCCGCCGCCTGGGACGAAAATGGGTTTGATTGAGTATTGGTTGAGCTCGGTGCAGCTAAAGTAGACATCACTCTCCGAGTGATGAATCCTGTGACCCGCGAAACGCGGGCTGCGTCACTCAGAGAGTAACGTCTACTTTGCAAAGTCAATCCAACAAACCACGCTTGCGCAGCGACGCCTTAAGTTGATTGAGCGTCGGATACTTCTTTGCCAGGTGCGCTGCGTGACGGCGAGCGATCTTAGTGATACTCAACCGTCAACGACCTCCGAGACACCTCCGCCCGCGACGACTGCCGTTCCGCAAACTCCAGCTGCTTGTCATTCAGCGGACGGTCAATCGCTTGAAACTCGACGTATTGATATTCGCTCATGAGACAGTAGTACTTTCCAATCAAGAACCTTTGTCATCATCTCGATGAACCCAAAGCCAGATC
>Ga0105051_10007154_pt1 | contig 11748 bp, 10 predicted proteins | sample FRY02_FD_78383 | JGI IMG/M metagenome (GOLD analysis project Ga0105051, IMG submission 78383) | Freshwater microbial communities from Lake Fryxell liftoff mats and glacier meltwater in Antarctica - FRY-02 (megahit assembly) | ecosystem: Environmental > Aquatic > Freshwater > Ice > Glacier...
CAGCATAACCGCCACCGCCACCGCCGCCAAAGTTACCACGTGGGCCACCGCGCTCATCACGGCCACCAAAATTGCCGCGTGGGCGGTCTGACGTTGGTGCAAAGCGCTGCTGTGGCTCCAGGCCCGCAATCACGCTGGCTTTAAGATTTTGCTGCGAGTAATGCTCAATGTCCTGAATCTTGCGGCGGTCACGAAACTCGGCAATCGTGATGGCATTACCTTCACGACCCGCACGGCCGGTACGGCCAATGCGGTGAACGTAGTCTTCAGCTTTCATTGGCAAGCCGTAGTTGATCACGTGGGTGACCGTCGGCACATCGAGGCCACGCGCAGCCACATCAGTAGCCACCAATACCTGTAAGCGGCCATCACGGAAAGCCATCAAACGGCGGTTACGCAGGCCCTGGCCTAGCGCACCGTGCAGTGCAACAGCGCTGAAGCCGTCTTGCACCAGGTCATTGGCCAAACCGTCGCACTCAACCTGCGTGCAGGTAAACACAATGGCTTGGTTAATCGTCGTGTCACGCAGCAAATGATCCAGCAGTTTACGCTTGTGCGTCATGTTGTCAGCCCAATGCAGTGACTGGGTAATGGACGCATGCTTTTCGTGCGGCGAGTCAATCTCAACACGCTGCGGCTGGCGCATCACGCGGGCGGCCAGTTGCATGATGCGCGGCGCAAACGTGGCGCTGAACATCATGGTTTGCTTGCGCTCAATCGTCAACTGGTTGACTTCGGTCAGGTCATCGGCAAAGCCGAGGTCCAGCATGCGGTCAGCTTCGTCAACCACCAAAAACTGCACCTGGTCAAGTTTGATCTGCATGCTGCGTTGCAAGTCAAGCAGGCGGCCCGGCGTAGCAACCACCAGGTTAGCGTTTTGCAGCTTGGCAATTTGCAACTGGTAAGGAATACCACCAACCACGTTGGCAATTCGCAAGCCGCGGCAATGGCGAACCAGGTCAATCGCATCGGCGCAAACCTGCTGCGCCAGCTCGCGTGTCGGACACAAAATCAATGCGCCTGGCGTGGCGGCTTTGAAGTTGCGCAGGTTGGTTGGATCTTTGCGCTTTGGCTTTTTAGCGGGCGCTTCGCCGCGCGCAATCGCCTCGGCAGACAAGCGTTCAAACTCGGCACGCTCAAAGCGCTCGGCCTCTTCTTGCTGCTTGAGCAGCGTGTGCAAAACAGGCAGTAAAAACGCAGCGGTTTTACCGCTGCCGGTCTGGCTGGACACCAGCAGATCGGTAAATTTTGCTTTCTTGTCAACGTTCTCATCATCCAGCGCCTGCATGGCCTTGGGGATGGTTGCCATTTGCACAGCGGTGGGCTGGGTAAAGCCCATATCCGCCACAGCTTGCAGCAGCTCTTTGGCCAGGCCCAGTTTTACAAAGCCGTTGGGCTCAGCTGCAATGGCGTCCAAAGATGTTTCCAGCACGCTAGCGCCGTCGTTGTTTTCAACGTCAAAGTTTGCTTCGGCAAAAGAATCACCGCGAGCCTCAAAAGAATCAGTCATGTTTTTTCTCACTAATCACCTGCAAGCACGCCAATGCTTAATTTAATACGTGAAGCAGCAAAACTTGCACGGCCCGCTGTTGCAGGCCGCTTCGTTCATGGTTAACAAAACATCAACCATCAAACGAATATACGAATCAGGTCAAAGAATTTGCCTGAAGCGGTGACTCAATCAAAAGAGTCCACAAGTGTGAGGTAGATGTACAAATGATTCGCACCCGTGTGCTGAACCAAGCCAATGACTATAGCACAGATTACGGGTTTGTACTAAACAGCTTTCGCTCGGGCGATAACATCTAAAGCAGCTTCACACCGGTTTTAGCCTGCAACGCCTCCCGCGTCACGCCATCGGCTAATTCAACAACCTTCAACCCATCAGGCGTCACGTCCATCACAGCCAAGTCGGTGATGATGCGGTCAACCACGCCTACACCCGTTAACGGCAGCGTGCACTGCGGCAGGATTTTCATGTCTTCTGTGCCGTCTTTCTTGCGTGCGACGTGCTCCATCAAAATGATCACCCGCTTGACGCCTGCTACCAAATCCATAGCGCCACCCATGCCTTTGACCATCTTGCCTGGAATCATCCAGTTGGCCAAATCGCCTTTTTCACTGACCTGCATCGCGCCCAAAATGCTCAGATTGATTTTGCCAGCGCGAATCATGCCGAATGACTGATCAGAGCCGAAAATGGACGACCCTTTGATGGTTGTCACGGTCTGTTTGCCAGCGTTGATCAAGTCGGCATCGACCTGGTCTTCCGTCGGGAAAGGGCCAATGCCGAGCATGCCGTTTTCAGATTGCAACCACACCTCGATGTCAGGGCTGACGTGGTTGGCCACCAATGTGGGTATGCCAATGCCGAGATTGACGTAAAAACCGTCTTGCAATTCTTTGGCAGCGCGGGCTGCCATTTGATCTTGTGTCCAGGCCATGATGAAGCTCCTTTTAATGTGTTGGGGACAGAGCAACCGGGCGCTATGCGCGTCCGTTGGTCTTTCCCGCAAAATCGTCTATTGCGTGATGGTTCTTTTCTCAATGCGCTTTTCCGGCGTTGGGTTACACACGATGCGGTGAACGTAAATACCGGGCAAGTGAATCTGGTCGGGCGGCATCGCACCAGTTTCAACCACTTCTTCCACCTCAACAATACACACCTTGCCCGCCATGGCAACAGCCGGGTTAAAGTTGCGCGCCGTCAGGCGGAATTGCAGGTTGCCTGACGGGTCAGCGCGCCAGGCTTTGACAAGCGACACGTCGGGTAGCAGTGCGCGTTCCATCACATAGGTTTCGCCGTCAAACTCGCGCAGCTCTTTGCCCTCAGCCACAAGTGTGCCGACGCCGGTTTTGGTAAAAAACGCGGGAATACCTGAGCCGCCTGCACGCAGCTTTTCAGCCAGCGTGCCTTGCGGCGTGAATTCAAGCTCAAGCTCGCCTGCCAGGTATTGCCGTTCAAATTCCTTGTTCTCACCCACGTAACTGGCAACCATTTTTTTAATTTGGCGAGTCTCCAGCAACCTGCCCAAACCAAAACCGTCAACTCCGGCGTTGTTTGATATGACCGTGAGGTTTTGTACGCCGCTGTCTTTGAGGGCATCGATCAAGGCCTCGGGTATGCCGCACAGGCCAAAGCCGCCCACAGCCACCAGTTGGCCGTCTTGAACAACGCCTTTCAGAGCGTCATTGGCGGAGGGGAAAAGTTTTTTCACGAAAAATCTCCTTTGTGGTTCATCAACCAAAGCATAAAGCAACCCGACACGGTACTACGTGTTGAAAAACGCAAACCTCAAACTGATGGGGGGACAGATTCGGCAAGCAATGCGCGCGCCAGTCGCCCGACATCCTGCTGAATTTTGCCAACATCTGCGGTGGCAAAACTAAGCCTGAAGGTGGCCGTGTCAGGATTGGCTGCATAAAACGGCACGCCTGGCACAAAAGCCACCCCTTGTGCAATGGCACGCCTGGCAAACTCACTGGCATCCGAAATTTTGCCGCCCTTGCCCGTCAAGCGCGCCCAAAAGAACAAGCCGCCTTGCGGCTGCGTGAACTCTACTGCGTCGCCCAGCTCGCGCGTTAACGCATCGCCCATGGCTTTGGCTCGTTCCGCGTAAACCCTGCGAACGTTGTCTAACGTTGCTGGCATGCGGCCTGCTTTCAGGTACTGCGCTGCAGTGGCCTGGGCAAAGGTGCTGGTGTGGGCATCGCTGAACTGTTTGCACATGGTGGCCTTGGCAAGCAACTCGGGTTGCGCCACCATCCAGCCGACGCGCAGACCAGGGGAAAGCACTTTTGACAGTGAGCCGCAGTAGGCTATCAAGTCGCGGCTGCCGGGTACGCTGCTGCTTAACGCGATTAATGCCGGCGGCGGTGGCTCGTTAAAGTACAAATCGCCGTAAGGATCGTCTTCAACAATCAACGTGTTGTATTGAACGGCCAGCTCAAGCACTTTTTTGCGGCGCTCCAGGCTCAGCAGTGCGCCACTTGGGTTGCCGAAAGTGGGGATCAAATAGACAAACTTGGGCTTGTGCTGGACGATAAGTTGCTCCAGCTCGTCAGTTCTAACGCCGTTGCCGTCACACGGCGCGCTGATGAGCTCGGCCCCGTATAGCCTGAAGCACTGGATGGTGGCTAAAAACGTGGGCCCTTCAACAATGACTTTGTCCCCCGGCGAGATCATGGTTTTACCCAGTAAATCAAGCGCCTGCTGGCTGCCGGTGGTGACGATCAGTTCTTTAGACGCTGCGCTCACCCCCTTGGTCCCCATGAAGTTTGCCAGCTCCTCGCGTAGCGGCCCAAAGCCTTCGGTTGCCCCGTATTGCAACGCAGCCCCAGGATCTTGCGTCAACGCTGCGGTTGATGCCTCTTGTATGCCATGGACATCAAACATGGCAGGGTCAGGAAAGCCGCCGGCAAAACTGATGATGCCGGGCTTGCCCAGCAGCTTGAAAAGCTCGCGGATGGCAGAGGTTTCGACATTGTTCAGGCGGGAGGCGAATTGAAGGGGCATGGCGTTGGCAGATAAAAAAATGTAACGGTAGATGTTAGCGCTTGCTGGCGCAGGCTCAAGAATTTCCTGACAATAGGCCATGAACAGAGACTCCATCCACGCATTTTTTGCAACCCTGCAAGCCGCCAACCCGATGCCTGTGACTGAGCTTGAATACACCAGCGTATTTGAGCTGCTGACCGCCGTGCTGCTCTCAGCCCAAGCTACTGACGTGAGCGTGAACAAGGCTACGCGCAAGCTCTTTCCGGTGGCCAATACACCTCAGGCCATGCTGGATTTGGGCTTGAAACAGCTTGAAGAGCACATCAAAACCATTGGCCTTTTCCACAGCAAGGCCAGGCACCTCCTGCAAACCTGCCAGATGCTGGTTGGGCAGCATGGCGGTTTTGTGCCGCGCACGCGTGAGGCACTTGAAGCCCTGCCAGGTGTGGGCCGTAAAACCGCTAACGTGGTACTGAACTCTGCCTTTGGCGAGGCGACGATGGCAGTGGATACGCACATCTTTCGCATGGGCAACCGCACCGGCCTGGCACCGGGCAAAACGCCGCTGGAAGTTGAACTGAAACTGCTCAAACGCATTCCGCCAGAGTACCTGGTGGACGCACACCATTGGCTGATATTGCATGGCCGCTACGTCTGTACCGCCAGGTCGCCGCGCTGCTGGGAATGTGCGATTAGCAGCTACTGCGACTACAAGCCGAAAAGTACACCACATTAAGGTTGCTATTTTTTCAGGAGCTGCACACGCCCGTATTTATTGGGCTGCAGTTATTTTTATATTTTTAAAAGCGTAAAACAGCCTAGAAAAGACTTTTTAGGTGATTTCAGGCCTTTTTTGAGGCCCAAATCCACAGCCAGATACCGCCTGCGATCATCGGCACGCAAAGCCACTGGCCCATGCTCATGCCGAGCTGCAAAATGCCGAGGTGCGCATCGGGTTCGCGGAAGAATTCTGCGATGAAGCGGAACACGCCATAGCCGAATAAGAACGCGCCAGATACCTGGCCCATCTTGCAGGGCTTGCGAGCGTAAAGCCACAGGAGAATAAAAAGCAGCAAACCTTCCAGCAAGAACTGGTAAATCTGCGACGGGTGGCGCGGCAAATCTCCGCCGCCCCTGAAAATCATGCCCCATGGCAAGGACGGATCAGCCACCCTGCCCCACAGCTCACCATTCATGAAATTGCCAGCCCGGCCCGCCGCCAGCCCAGTAGGTACACAGGGCGCGACAAAGTCCATCACCTGCAGCCACGGCCGCTGGCGCGTGCGCGCAAACCACCACTGCGCCAGAAACACGCCAATCAGCCCGCCATGAAAGCTCATACCGCCCTGCCAGACATAAAAAATCTCCAGCGGATGACTGGCGTAGTAGGCTGGCTTGTAAAACAGGCAGTACCCCAGCCGCCCGCCAATCACGACACCCATCACGCCCAGAAACAGGATATCTTCAACATCACGCCTGTTCCACGCACCGGGCCCGGTGATGGATGCGTATGGCTGGTGCTTGAGGCGCAGCCTGGCTAGAAAAAAGAACAGACCAAAAGCTGCCAGATACGTCAGTCCGTACCAGTGGATGGCTAAAGGGCCGAGTTGCAGGGCGACGGGATGAATTTCAGGGTGTATGAGCATGGGTGCATTTTGCACGGTGGCCGCGCCCTGCCTGCGTCAGGAAATTCCGCTGCTTCTGCCGTTCTCGCTATTTTTCGTTATTGCGCGCTATTTGCATGCGCGATAAAGGTGACAAACCGTTCCAGCACCGGGTTGGCGCGCGCAGCTGGCCAGACCAGGCTGGTCTCACAGACGGGAACGGGTAGCCGACCCTTGCCTGCTTTGGTGGTCCTGGCCTTACCTTCTCGCATGCTGCGGTACACCACACCCGGACGCTTGAACTGCTGCACGCTCTCAGGTACCCAGGCCACACCCAGCTCTGCGGATACAAGATTGACGATGGTCTGCATTTGCATGGCCTCCTGCGCGACATGTGGCGATTTGCCCGCCGCGTGGTACATCGCAAAAATCGCGTCGTAAAGCGACGGCACGATGCGGCGCGGAAAAATAACCAGCGGCTGACCCAGAACGTCTTTCAGGCCCAGATCTTTTTTTCGCGCCAGTTCACCTTGCGCAGGCATGGCCAGCACCAGCTTTTCATCGGCGATGCGTTGGACGGCCAGGCCGGGCGGGGCAAAACCTGGCGAATGCAGCATGAAACCCGCGTCAATCTCGCCGCGCTCGAAGGCCTGCAATTGAACATCGCCGGTAGCCTCTATCAGTTCCAGGTCAACACGCGGGTATTGGTCACGAAAGGTTCTTACCCAGCGCGGCAGAAGGTCAAACCCGACGGTCGACACAAACGCCAAACGCAGGCGTCCGACCTCGCCGTTTGCACTGGCTCTTCCATAGGCAGGCAAAGCCTGTGCCCGCGCCAGCAGGTCACGTGCCTGCGACAGCAGCGCAGCGCCGGCAGCGGTCATCTGTACGCTGCGTTTGGTGCGGTCAAACAGCCGTAAGCCGAGCACGCCCTCTAGCCGCGCAATAGCCTGCGTGAGAGGTGGCTGCGTCATGTGCAGGCGGATAGCAGCGCGGCCAAAGTGCAGCTCTTCGGCCACAACAACAAACTGGCGCCACAGACGCAACTCAATCCACGGTACTGTCGAAACAAATCTCGCATCACTCATATGCTGTGCATATTAATACAACCTTCAAATTAGATTAGAAACAATAAGTCAAAACACGCATACTTGGCTGCTTAACCAATTACCCACGAGATACGCCATGGAAATAAAAACCATTGTCATGAACCCGCGCAGCAAAAACATTACGGAGGGCAAGTCCCGCGCGCCGAATCGTTCCATGTATTACGGGATGGGCTACGTTGAAGGCGACTTCAAGAAGCCAATGGTTGGCGTGGCCAACGGCCATAGCACCATCACTCCGTGCAACAGCGGCTTGCAAAAGCTCGCCGATGCAGCTGTTGCAGGCATCGTCGAGTCGGGCGGCAATGCCCAGCTGTTTGGCACACCCACCATCAGCGATGGCATGGCGATGGGCACCGAAGGCATGAAGTACAGCCTGGTCAGCCGCGAGGTGATTTCCGACTGCGTCGAGACCTGCGTACAAGGCCAGTGGATGGACGGCGTACTGGTGATCGGCGGCTGCGACAAGAACATGCCCGGCGGGCTGATGGGCATGCTGCGCGCCAACGTGCCGGCCATTTATGTCTATGGCGGAACGATTATGCCGGGCTACTACAAAGGCCAGGAACTCAATATCGTGAGCGTGTTTGAGGCTGTGGGTGAAAACGCCGCCGGTAAAATCAGCGATGAAGAACTCACGCAAATTGAACGTCACGCCATCCCCGGCACAGGCTCCTGCGGCGGCATGTACACCGCCAACACCATGAGTTCGGCTTTCGAGGCGCTGGGCATCTCCCTGCCCTACTCCAGCACCATGGCCAATGTGCATGACGAAAAGGTAACGTCCGCACGCGAGTCGGCCCGGGTTTTGGTGGAGGCCATCAAAAAGGACATCAAACCGCGCGACATCGTCACCCGCAAGAGTATCGAAAACGCGGTGGCCGTCATCATGGCCACTGGCGGCTCCACCAACGCGGTGCTGCACTTTCTGGCCATTGCCCACTGTGCAGGCGTGGAGTGGTCGATCGACGATTACGAGCGGGTGCGCAAAAAAACGCCGGTGCTGTGCGACCTCAAACCGAGCGGCAAGTCACTGGCGATTGAGCTGCACAAGGCAGGTGGCATTCCACAAGTCATGAAAGTATTGCTGAATGCTGGCCTGCTGCACGGGGACTGCATCACCATTACCGGCCAGACCATCGCCGAGGTGCTGAAAGATGTGCCCGATGTGCCACGTGCCGACCAGACGGTGATTCGGCCCATCACAAACCCGATGTATGCGCAAGGCCACCTGGCCATCCTCAAGGGGAACCTGTCGCCTGAGGGCGCAGTGGCCAAGATTACTGGCCTGAAGAACCCGGTAATGACTGGCCCAGCTCGCGTATTTGAAGACGAACAGTCCGGTCTTGAAGCGATTCTGGCGGGCAAAATTGTGGCTGGCGACGTGATGGTGCTGCGCTACCTGGGTCCCAAAGGCGGCCCTGGCATGCCGGAAATGCTGGCCCCAACGGGCGCACTGGTTGGCGCAGGTTTGGGCGAAACCGTGGGCCTTATCACCGACGGGCGCTTTTCCGGCGGCACCTGGGGCATGGTGGTGGGCCACGTCGCGCCCGAAGCAGCCGTGGGTGGCAATATTGCCTTTATTCAAGAAGGCGATTCGATCACGATTGACGCCAGGCAATTGCTGCTGCAGCTGAACATCAGCGACGAAGAACTGGCAAAACGCAAAGTAGGCTGGGTAGCACCAAAACCCCGTTACACGCGCGGGGTGCAGGCCAAGTTTGCGTTCAACGCATCAAGCGCCAGCAAGGGCGCGGTGCTGGACAATTATTGACAGCCAAACTTACTGATAGCCGAATCGCAACTTATTTTTTGTCTTTTCTAGGCAGCATGCGCATCTGTGTACGCTGCCTTTCAAGGCGGTGTTGCTTGCGTTTCTCCATCAAATCCATCTCAACACGCTTGCTGTAGCCAGAGCTGTCTGCCCAGGCCCACCAAACTACCGCCATGCCAAACGGTGACAACACGGCCCACCAAGGCAAACTGGCGACTGGGCCATACTCAAGGTATTTCATGACCAATGCGGCAATGCCAATGAGTAAAAAGTACATATGAAAATCCTGCTTTCAATGAGCTTGTACCAAAAAGTGCCGTGTGATGTAGTTTTGAAGGTGACGCCGCCCGTCAACCCAGGTCACTACAATGTCGTTAACCCACTGTACCCCAACTTGTTACGCACTCAAGAGGACAATTCATGAAACGCATTCTTGTCGCAATCGCCGCTTTGGCTACTGGCTTTGCAGTATCAACGCCAGCACTGGCCGATATGGCCCTGGCCACCGCCAAAAACTGCATGGCCTGCCATGCAGTTGGTAAAAAACTGGTTGGCCCATCTTACAAAGACATCGCCACGAAATACGCAGGCCAGGCCGATGCTGTCGACAAGCTGGCAGGCAAGATCATCAAGGGCGGCTCTGGTGCCTGGGGCCCCGTACCGATGCCAGCAAACGCACAGATCAACGACGCCGATGCCAAGAAACTGGTTGCCTGGATTTTGGCTGGCTCGAAGTAATTTTTAAAGCTTCAAACATAAAAAAGCCCACTCGCAGCGGGCTTTTTTTATGTTTGGCTACTTATAGATTTTCAGACAGCTGGTCGAGAATGGCAGGGTTTTGTGGTCACATCACATCGCTTCGCGATATGAGTGTCCCCCAACCCTGCCGCAGCTATGCTGTTACGGCTTCGCCGCTCTCAATCACTGTCTTTCAGACAGCTGATCGAGAATGGCAGGGTTTTCAAGCGTCGAGGTGTCTTGTGTGATGGCCTCACCCCTGGCGATGCCGCGCAACAGGCGGCGCATGATTTTGCCGCTGCGGGTTTTCGGCAGATTGTCACCAAAGCGGATATCTTTGGGCTTGGCGATCGGGCCAATTTCCTTGGCAACCCAGTCACGCAACTCCTTGGCAATCGCTTTAGCTTCGTCGCCGACGGGGCGCGAACGTTTGAGCACCACAAAAGCCACAATCGCTTCGCCGGTCAAGTCGTCGGGCCGCCCGACAACGGCGGCTTCAGCCACCAGCGCCGAATGCGAGACCAGCGCGGACTCGATCTCCATCGTGCCCATGCGGTGGCCGGAGACATTGAGCACGTCGTCGATACGGCCCGTGATGCGGAAGTAGCCATTGTCTTTGTTCCTGACAGCGCCATCGCCCGCCAGGTAAATCGTGCCGCCCATTTCTGGCGGAAAGTAGGCTTTCTTGAAACGTTCCGGGTCGTTCCAGATGGTGCGGATCATCGACGGCCATGGGCGCTTGACGACCAGCATACCGCCTGCGCCGTCGGGAAGGTCTTTGCCGGTCTCATCCACAATCGCCGCCATGATGCCGGGCAAGGGCAGTGTGCAGCTACCGGGTACCAGCGGCGTAGCGCCGGGCAACGGCGTGATCATGTGGCCGCCAGTTTCAGTCTGCCAGAAAGTATCCAGCACAGGGCAGCGCTCGCCGCCGACGTTTTTGTAATACCACATCCAGGCTTCAGGGTTGATCGGCTCACCGACTGAACCGAGGACGCGCAGGCTGCTTAAATCTGAACGTGCTGGATGAATTTTTTCATCGGCCTCAGCAGCTTTGATCAGTGAACGGATAGCCGTGGGTGCGGTGTAAAAAATCGACACCTTGTGGCGCTCAATCATTTGCCAGAAACGGCCTGCATTCGGGAAGGTCGGTATGCCTTCAAAAATCACCTGCGTCGCGCCGGCGGCCAGTGGGCCGTAGGCGACGTAGGTGTGGCCAGTGATCCAGCCAATGTCGGCGGTGCACCAAAACACGTCGGATGCCTGCAAGTCAAATGTCCAGTCCATGGTCAGCTTGGCCCACAGCAGGTAGCCGCCCGTGCTGTGCTGCACGCCCTTGGGTTTGCCGGTCGAACCGGACGTGTACAGGATGAACAGCGGATGCTCGGCACCGACAAATTCGGGTTCGCAGGTGGTCGGCTGGGAAGCGGTGACCTCATGCATCAGGCTGTCGCGACCGGCCACCATGTCGCAGGCCGTGGGTGTGCGCTGATAGACCACCACGTTTTTGATGGACTCGCAGCCACCCATGGCAATGCCTTCGTCCACAATCGCCTTGAGCGGCAGTTCCTTGCCGCCACGCAGCTGGTAGTTGGCGGTAACAACGGCTACCGCACCCGCGTCTTGGATACGCTCTTGCAAGCTCTTGGCTGAAAAGCCGCCGAACACGACGGAATGGGTGGCCCCGATGCGCGCGCAGGCCTGCATGGCCACCACGCCCTCCACCGTCATCGGCATGTAGATGATGATGCGGTCGCCCTTTTTGATGCCCATGGCCCTGAGCGCATTGGCAAACTGGCTGACTTTGGCATGCAGTTCTTTGTAGGTGACATTCACGACTGCACCGTCATCACCCTCAAAGATAATCGCTTTTTTGTTCTCGGTCGGTGTGCCTAGATGGCGGTCCAGGCAGTTGTACGATGCGTTGAGCTGACCGTCTGCAAACCAGGTGTAAAACGGCGCATTGGACTCGTTGAGCACCTCGGTGAAGGGTTTTTTCCAACTCAGGTTGTCGCGTGCCAGCCTGGC
>Ga0105051_10007159_pt1 | contig 11742 bp, 9 predicted proteins | sample FRY02_FD_78383 | JGI IMG/M metagenome (GOLD analysis project Ga0105051, IMG submission 78383) | Freshwater microbial communities from Lake Fryxell liftoff mats and glacier meltwater in Antarctica - FRY-02 (megahit assembly) | ecosystem: Environmental > Aquatic > Freshwater > Ice > Glacier...
CGGGGCTTAATAGTTAGTGTTGCATTAGAAACTTGAATGCAAGGTATCATTTTGTGGCGTATAATACCACTAGTGTTGCGATTAGATTATTGAATGAAACTTTGTTAGAATATAATTATGAAAAAATTTCTACCTTTTGCACAACCACTATTTGGACAGGAAGAAAAAGATGAAGTATCGGCTGCTTTAGATTCTGGGTGGGTTACTCTTGGACCCAGAGTCAAAAAATTTGAAGAAAATTTTGCAAATTATGTAGGCGCAAAACATGCGATAGCCTTGACTTCTTGTACTGCTGCACTGCACCTGTCATTGATCGCTCTTGATATTGGGTCGGACGATGAGGTCATTACGAGCCCTTTTACCTTTGTTTGTAGTGCAAATGTGATTATTCATGCGGGTGCAAAGCCTGTATTTGCTGATATTGACCCGATTACATGGAATCTAGATCCCACTGCCGTTGAAAAAAAAATCACTAAAAACACAAAAGCAATAATACCGGTACATTATGGTGGGCATCCTATCGACATGGATGCTTATGAGAAAATTTCTGAAAAATACCATGTTGCTATCATTGAAGATGCTGCACATGCAGTAGGAGCCTCATATAAAGGAACTCGTATTGGTGCTTCCGGCAATCTTGTATGTTTCTCATTTCATGCGATAAAAAATATATCCACAGGAGATGGGGGAATGATCACAACTAACGATGACGCCTTAGCAGAAAAGCTTTCACAACTTCGCCTTCACGGTATGAGTAAAGATGCCTGGAAACGTCACTCTGCTACCGGTTCTTGGAAATATGACATTATTCTTCCCGGTTATAAATATAATATGTCTGATATTCAGGGAGCAATCGGCATAAGACAACTGGAAAAACTTGATTATTTTAATGAACTGAGAAAAAAATATACAGAGATGTACGATGTTGGATTTAATAACATACCCCATGTATCAATTCCTCATCGTGCCAGTGATATTATCCATTCATATAACCTTTATAATTTGAAGATCGATTGGTCCAAAATGAAAATAAGTCGTGATGAAATGATTGATACGCTTAAAGAAGAAGGAATTGGAGCAAATGTCTACTTCATGCCTGCACATTTATTTACTTATTATCGTAAAGCACACGGCTATAAAGAAGGAGACTTTCCTATAGCAGAAGATGTCTCAAACTCAATTCTTACACTTCCTTTATACCCGAAAATGCAATCTGATGATATCAAATATATAATCACTAAGGTAAAAAAATTGCTTCAAATAAATACAATATAATAACAATATGAAACATTTTAGCTACAATCTATCTGGTTTTGACACTGAGCTCTTTGGCTATAAAGTCGCTAAGATTGACGCTATTCATTCACCAGCAAATATTCCATTACTCATCAGTGATCTCAAAAAAAACGAAATTATGTATGCCACATTCCGTTTGCCTGCGCATGAGTTTCCAATGATCCATGGACTGGAACAATCTGGTTTTTTGCTTGTAGATGGGCTGATCTCACTAAAACTCAAATATGCTGAGCAAGTACGAGGTGGCTGCTGTATGGATGATACTTCGTTTTTTGAAGACAATCAGGATTATAGTATCATCGAAGCTACAGAAAAGGATTTAAATACATTGATGGATATAGCTAGAAACTCATTTTTTTTTAATCGACCATATAATGATCCATTTATTCCAAAAGAAAAAGCAGATGAACTCTACGCCCGCTGGATAGAGAATTCAGTAAAAGGAAAGGTCGCAGACAGTGTACTTGTATACAAAGAAAAAGATACTATTTTAGGATTTATCACGATGCAAAAAAAAGGCCACATACCTCTGATAGCGGTTGATAAGGAAAAAAGAGGAAAAGGCATTGCAAAAAAACTATTGAACGCAGCTTTGCAAAAAATTGAAGAATGGTTTGTTGAGGAAGTCGAAATCGAAACACAGATTCAGAACATTCCGGCACTTCGAGCCTATCAAGCTTCCGGCTTTAAAATAAGTGGTTCTTATCTTACATTCCGATGGCTAAATAAATAATAAACTAAGTTTCCATCGAGATTATAACCTAACTAATTTAACGCCTCCTGCATGAAACACCACGTCTTTTTCTGATAATTTTAATTCTGCAAGTGTGGCAAAGCTTTCATTTATAAGGACATGAGTTAGATTATATTTTTTTGCAATCTCTTTAAGTGGTTTTTGGATAACAGGAAAAAAATCGGCTAATCTCATTAGTCCCGGATTATCAGCATTCACCAGTACCTGTGCTTTCGTATGGTATATCGTCATAGTTGTGTTTTGGTGAGGAATGCATATAATCCGGGGGAGTGTTTTCATTTTATTAATATAATCAAACATGATTACCCAGTCATCAGTCACCGAACGATTTTTATCTTTAATGATAGTTTTAAACTGGAAAAAAATAATCAAGATAAAATTACATACCAGAAGTAATACAAATAGTATCTGAACAATACCTATATAATGAGTTTTTATTAACTCAAATAATATATAGGTCGACAGTATTGCCGAAGGTACCGTAGCCATTTCCATATACCTATATCCTTCCCCTATAGGCATCAAATATCTTACTTTCATCACGATCACCCCCAAGATATAAAAAAATATTACCCATGCTGCAAATAGCGATAAGATCGGAAGCGGAGTAATTATTTTATAATAAGCTAACCCAACATATCCTAAACCCCCTACTGCCCATGGATTCATACCAAAAAGAGCAACCGGTGAGAATACAGACATCAATGTATAGATTACATTTACTAAATCAGCCTTCGTTTCCTTTTTAACTAACCCTCTTACTTGATGCGCATAACGATAATCAAGGTTTTTTACCCAAAAATGTATATTACTTATATGACCTTTCAATACTCGCAAATAATAACCTCTTGTAATGACCAGACTCCCCAATAAGCCTAATCCAAACGCCCCTGCAAAAATTAACGTTTTTAAATATAAGGTAAAAAATATAGTAATAAAGAAGAATGATTGCAAAGCAAACCTGTGAGTGAGAAATAACAACATCGTCCATACCACCCCAACTACCCCCAATACCCAAACTTCACCGTTATACATATACATCAGTAAAAATATTGTCGCCAGACTAAAATTTAAATATCCCAATGAACGGGGAGTGAGGTAGCTGTTTTCAATAGCGATCATGGGGGTTAGCATATATACGAGCTGAGAAATAAGAGCAATATTATGATTATTTGTGATATATATTGCTACGTAATAAACCAGTACTACTTGTAAAGAGTCAAAAAAAGGAGCAATAAACCCTTGAATATGTAATAAGGTTTTCTTAGGAATAAATGACATTAAAGTAGGAAATACAGGTGGATAGTCAAAATAACCTTCTACCAAAAACTGCCCAGATAGTTTTTCAGTAGGAATTCTATGATGATTTTTACGAACATGGTCTATTTCCAATAATCTTGTCCAGACATCTACACCAAATAGTTTGTTAAAAAATCGAGGGTATGATTGCAATATAAAGTTACAAATCGGGATTATAAGCCAAATCATATATTGTATTGTAATTCATTTGTTCAACTATTTTCAAGAAAATTCAATTGTGATATACTTCAAATATTAAAGTTAAGAACCAAAAAAATGAATGGAGTAATAATTCGTAAAGTAACAGCAATTAAGAATGAAAGGGGAACAACAATTGAATGGTGCAAGGGAATGTCCGGTAAACAAGTAACAATCTATACAAGAAAATCTGGTCAAGAGTTTGCTGATCACTATCATACTGGTGCAGATATTTCAAAAAACCCTGAACGATTTTTTCTTATAACAGGTAATGTTTCATTTCACTGTGAAGATATGAATACAAAAGAATCAGCATCATTTATACTTACCTCTGGAATGGAACTGCTTATTGATCCATATATTTATCATAAAGCAAAAGCTCTTGAGGACTCAATTTTTCTTGAATATCGAATGACTGAATTTGATTCTAACCATTCTGATACATTACTCAATTCATGAATATATTTCTATATGAAAGATCAACTTATCGACGGTAAAACAATTTTAGTTACTGGTGGCACTGGATCTTGGGGCCATGAACTTGTGTATCAACTTCTTCAAATGAAACCAGGGGCAAAAGAAATTCGAATTTATTCAAGAGGAGAGCACAAACAAGTAGAAATGAAAAAATTATTTCCTCAGTCGAAACTAAAATTTATCATTGGTGATGTTCGCGATAAAAACATTCTTCATTTTGCAATGAAAGATGTAGACACAGTATTTCATTTATCAGCATTAAAACATGTTCCAGTTTGTGAAGATAATCCATGGGAAGCTGTCTTAACTAATATTTATGGAACACAAAATGTTATTGAAACAGCAATTGAAAATAATATTGGGTTAGTAGTTGATGTTTCTACAGATAAAGCAGTGGACGCCTATAATTTATATGGTGTAACTAAAGCTTGTGGTGAGAAGCTGATTATTAATGCAAATAAATACAATAGTAAAACCAAATTTGTATGTTTACGCGGAGGAAATGTAATTGGAACAAATGGCAGTGTAATTCCACTTTTTAAACAACAAATTCTAAAAAATAATGAAGTTACAATTACAGACCCTGAAATGACTAGATTTTTAATGAGTACAAAAGAAGCAATTCGACTTATCTTTGAGGCAATCAAAAAACATAAAGGTGGAGAAGTATTTGTTCTTAATATGCCATCTGCAACTGTACAGACAATTGCAGATGCCTTGATTGAACTTTTTGGAAATAAAAAAACTAAAATTCGTATCGTTGGTAGTAGACAAGGTGAAAAAAAACATGAGGTATTAGTTTCAAAAAACGAAGTGCCTCTTTCCGAGAACACCGATGATGGATACTTTACCATTAACCCAGCATTTCGTAAGACAAATATAAATAAACCGCTTAATACACTAGAATTCAGTTCTGAAAACACAAAACAATTAAATAAAACAGAATTAATTACTTTATTAAAGAAAGAAGCCTGGCTATTCACAGATAACAATTCTGCAATGCCAGTCTGACTTTTTATGAAAAATAAAACAAAGACAAAGCCATTTATAATAATTGCTACTCATGCTGTTTTTGTAGGTAATGATGCAGTTTTTGGTCCTGGACATGCTGTTAGTGCATACCTTTCGAATGAATCAATTCCTCATAGTTATATAATTCATTCACTATACGATGCAAGACCAACTCTAATTGTAGAAAAAAATACTAAGCAAGAACGAATATTAAAAAAATCATTTTCAAAAATACTACCAGGTCATTTACGTTATCCTTTCGAGATTCTCACAACTATTCTATACATAATAGGACAAGGTGATGTAGATGTCTTTATCGGTTTAAATCCCCTCAATACTATTGCTGGCATTATTGCAAAGAACATGGGTCATGTTAAAAAAGTTGTTTTTTATACAGCTGATTATGCTCACAAACGATTTGACAACTCTTTTCTAAATTCAATTTACCATGCTATAGACAGATTTGCTTTAAAAAATTCAGACGAAATATGGAATGTATCAAGCAGAATTACAGAATTAAGAAAAAAACAAATTTCAAATAAGAAGAATATTACAATACCAAATACACCAGTGTTTGAAAATATGACACAGTATACTTCATCAAAAAAAAAGAATCATAGTTTGGTTGTAATGGCTAATTTTACACCTGCAATTGAATATGAACTTATTGTTGAAGCAATTGCAGAATTAAAAAAGAAATACTCAGATATCTTTATCTCCTTTATTGGTTCTGGACCAAAAGAAGAAGCTATCCGGAAGCAAGTTGCAAAAGAACATTTAGAAACGAATGTTATATTTCATGGGTTTAAAACACATGAAGAAGCTATGAAAATTGTAGCTGTTCACCAGATTGGCCTAGCGTTATATGCTAATCAATTTTCATGGACAGAATTTGGAGACTCATTAAAAGCACGAGAATATCTTGCTTTAGGTCTACCTGTACTCATAAATGATCATATTTCTACAACTGATGACATTACAAAATATAATGCAGGAATAGCATTTAAATTAACTAAAAAGAAACTAGTGCAAATTATTGATACAATTTTTTCAGATTCAAAAATATATTCTAAATTAAGTTCTAATGCAACAAAAATGGCGAAAGAAAATGATTTAAAAATATTACTAGATTTACATTTAAAACCTTTACTATGAACATTTTAATTACAGGTGGAGCGGGGCTTTTGGGAAGTACTCTTATTAGAACTGCTCCAAAAAATCATCACATTTATGCAACCTTTCATGAAAATACATTATTACCAAAAACATCTTCAACTGAATTTATCTACGTAGATATTAGAAATAAAGATGAAGTTGAAGCAGCCATACAAAAAATTAAACCAAACTTAATAATTCATACTGCTGCAAAAGGGAGTCCAGACTTTTGTGAATTCAATAAAGAAGAAGCATGGACAGTTAATGTAATTGGCAGTCAAAATATACTTGAAGCTGCTAAAAAAGTACAAGCAAAAACGTTATTCACATCTTCAAACCAAGTCTTCTCTGGTAATAATCCACCCTACGCTGAAGATTCTCCGGTTTCTCCAGTAAATCATTATGGTAAAACAAAAGTCCAAACTGAAGTAGATATTATTGAGAATAATTATGACGCCATAATACTACGTTTAATGACAATGTACGGTTGGAGCAATCCAAACGGTCAGAAAAATGTTGTTCCTTGGTTAATTGAAGCTCTTTCAGAAAAAAAACCATTAAAAATGGTTGATGATATTTTCAATAATTTTCTTTATGTGTATCAGGCTGCAGAATCTATATGGGAACTAATTGAAAATGCTAAAAATCTTACACGTATAAATATTGCAGGCTCTGATACTGAGAATAGATATAATTTTGCATTATTGGTAGCAGAACTATTTGATTTTGATTCTTCTCTTCTCACACCGGTTCATAAAAATTATTTTAAAGATGAAGCACCAAGGCCATTGAATACAATTTACGACATCTCGCTTTTTAAGAAAAAGTTTAAAACAGCTGCATACACATTACGCGAAGGTGTAACACATATGAAAAAAAATAAACAGGTAATTAGCTGGGAACAACATAATTAATATGAAATCTGTATCAATCATAATTGTAAATTGGAATGGAGAACACACACTTCCAGAATGTTTTGATAGTTTATTAGAACTTAAGGCCTCAATATCTATTGAAATTATTATCGTAGATAATAATTCTAAAGATACCTCGCTTCAACTTATTAAGTCATATGAACACCAGTTCAAATCTAGAAAAATTGTACTGAAAGTCATAAAAAATAAAACAAATCTAGGTTTTGCTGAAGGGAATAATATAGGTTATACCATTTCCACAGGTGAACTTATCTTATTTCTTAATAGTGATACCAAGGTACCTTCGCATTTTTTAACCCCACTTTTAGAAACAATTCAAAATTCAAAAGTTGGAGGAGTGCAACCTCGAATGATGCAAATGGATCCAGACAGCTATATAGATTCAATTGGTTCCTATTTTATTTCTACTGGCTTTTTATATCATAAAGGTCACAATAAACCTATACAAAAAAAGTATTTAAAAAAAGATGCTATTTTTTCTATGAAAGGTGCTTGCATGCTTGTTAAACGTGAAGTTCTCGAAGAAGTCGGCGTATTTGATGAAGATTATTTTGCATATTTTGAAGAAACAGATCTCTGCCATAGAATTTGGCTTGCTGGATATAAAATATGTTATGTTCCAGAAAGTGTAATGTATCATAAAGGAGGCACTACAGCAAACTATTTACCTTCAAGTTTTATTCTATATCATTCTTACAAAAATCGTATATATACATTGCTAAAAAACTTTGAAGCTGGTACATTAATCAGGGTTTTACCAATACATATTTTTCTTTGTGAAATTATAAGCTTGTTGTATCTTTTAACTGGAAAACTAAGTCTGTTTATAGCCTTACAAAAAGCATTGATTTGGATAATTATAAACTTACCAAAAATAATAAAAGAACGATTAAGGATTCAGAGATCGATACGTAAGATAAATGATAAAGATTATTTATCTATCGTAGAGAAAAAAGTGAAATGGAATTATTATTTTCATTTGTTTACTACCTCATTACGAGGATATAAAGATTAATTACTGTTACAATAGATTTTTATGAAAAAACAAAAAAATCCTAAGCAAGTTTTTAAAGAAGATTATTTTAAAGAATATTATCATGATCTGACAGGCGATTTTGAAAAAAAAGATTTAACACGAAATAAGAATTGGTTTTATGGTTGGTTTAACGAACTGAATAGATTATATGATTTTACAAATGGGAACGGAAAAAAAGCACTAGAAATTGGATGTGCTATTGGTGCAGCTGCAGATCTACTTTCTGAACGAGGATTTAATGTAACAGCAACAGATATTTCACCATATGCAGTTAAAAACGCAAAAAAACTGTTACCACATATTTCATTTCAAGTATTAGATATTGACGCAACTCCAAAGAAAAAAAATGAATATGATTTAGTGTATTCATTTGAAGTCATTGAACATTTACCAGATCCTGAAAAGAGCATTAGTAATATGTATCAAATGTTAAAACCTAGTGGTGTTATGATTGCCTCAACACCATATCCATATGATTACGTATATATTGATGAAACCCATATTAATGTACGTTATCCGCTAGAATGGATCGATGTAATGAGAAGAACAGGATTCAAAAAAATAAAATATATTCAAAAAGGATTTATTCCATTTTTTTATCGTTACTCAAAATATTTACATATTGTTTTACCATTTGGTGTTGGATCACCATATATCAATTCTCCAATATTTTTATATGGAGAAAAATAAAAAGCAAACCCTTATTGATCTTGTAATAATATTCCTTATCAGTCTTATTCCAATTCTTTGGTTAAGTGGAGGATATATAATTCTTGGGCATGATGCAGGAACTCCTATTTCTCCAGATTCACATTTTTTAGATCGATTATTTACTTGGACTCAAAGATATGGTTTGGGTGATAATCAAACATTTGCAGTTCCAGGGTTTTTCCTTCATGGACTAGAATTTATACTGTCTTTTTTACCAGTAAGCCTTTCAATACAACAAATTATTTCTTTCATAATTTATTTCCTCCTAATGGGAATATCTATGTATCTATTTACAAAGGTATTATTCCCAAAATATAAATATCTGCCATTATTTGCAGCAATTTTTTACCAGGTCAATCATTTTGTATTACAAGCATGGTTTGTTGCAGAAAGAACAAAATTCACTACGTATATAGACTTACCGTTAATTTTGCTCTATCAGTATTATTTCTTGTTTAAAAAGAAAAATCCTTTATTTGCAGCTGTATTTACTTCTGTTACATTGTGGATATTAAACGGTGGAGGATTCATACCTCTTTTCGGTGCGCTACTTATTATTCAACCAATTTTTATGATCTTTCTTATCTTTCAAGCAGAAAAAAAGATCATATTTTTAAAAGAATATTTTATATACATTGTTTTAACATTTATATTTTCCGTCGGGCTACATAGTTATTGGTTGCTTCCATACTACTCATACATCTCATCCTCATTTGGTTCTGAATTAGTAAAAGCAGGTGGGATAGATGGAGTTATTAATTGGGTTAGTTCAATAAGCCTAAATACATCTTTTCTAAATGAATTCAGGCTTCAAGGAATTCAGGAATGGTACGTAAATCCATTCCATCCTTATTCTCGTTACTATCTAGAGAATCCATTCTTTATAATAATTTCGTTCTTAATTCCATTCGCTGCATTCGGCTCACTCGTATTCAAAAAAGAAAAATCTGAACAGAAATTGCTTCTTTTTGTAGCGATAATGGCACTAGTTTCTATGATTTTTATGGCTGGCTCACATCCTCCATTTGGTGATTTATATATACTAATGTTGCAAAAAATTCCCGGATTTATAGCTTTTAGAACACCATTCTATAAATTTGCTCCAGGATTATGGCTCGCATACGCAATACTTATTGGATATACAATTGAAATCTTATTTAAAAAAATATCTATATCATCAATTGTGTTAAAGGGTTTTATTGTTATTATTATTGCCGGCTATACATTTCCAATATTGTCACCTTCTTTCTTTGACTACTATGAAGATCGAACTACAAGAGTTAAAGTTCCAAAATATGTTGACGATTATGCAAAGTGGGCTAATAGTAGTAACTTTTCACATAGACGATTACTCATTATGCCTCCGGTTGCCACAAAAACAGCAGAGCATGTTACAGATTGGGGATATTGGAGTTTAGCTTCCGTACATTCATTGCTAGATCGAAACTCGTATGTAAATAGAGGATCATCTTATTTACCAAATGAATTAAAACTTATAAATCAACTCTATAGTTCATTCGAGAATGAAGATCCAAACTGGAAAAATATTGCAAACGTATTAAATATTGATGGCATAGTATTATATGAAGATGTACTTCCTTATAATGAAGGAAAAATAATCTCACCTGAGTTATATAAAAAAATAATTGCTAAGGATTCAAGCATTACAAAAGAGCAACAATTTGGAAAATGGACAGTCTATAAGATTTCAGATAAATCCAATCCATTCCGCCTTACTTCTTCTTACTATCACTTTGTAGATAAACGTAAAGCAATTATTGATCCAATATTTGATGTTCCAGTAGATATTTCTAACAGTATTTATCTGAATGATAAATCTGCTTCTTTACATAAACTACAAACTGGCACAATTAGTATTTCAAACTGTGTTCACTGTCCTCTTATTGATGTACCTTTCCCACGTGGAACTACAGATATTCGTGTGTTACCAGGCTCACGATTATACTCTTGGAAATTACAGGAGGAAGAATCTGAAAGAAACAATATAACAGACAAAATATTGATCATTTCATTTGAACTAGAGCATAGTTGGAAACGATTAAATGAAATAGAACGATTAATTGTTAATAATTCCACCTCAGATAAAAAAGCGTTAGCATGGGAATTATATGCTCAACAACAAAATAGGCTGTCTGCTGTACTGAACACTGTTCAAACTGAACAATTTAGCCTTTCAAATAATGAGCTGTTAGCGTTAGGATACGATACGGTAAAACTCCAAAATTCTATGATTCTTGATCGAATAAAAGATATAACTGGTGATATTACTGAAGGTGGCCATTACCTTGAAAGCATGAAAATAAGTAACAAAATTCTTTCGAAACTTTCTAAATCTGTTCATTACACCGAAGATATAGTTGATAAAAAAATGATCGTAAGTATTCCTTCAAATGGTGAATACAGCATATATTTAAAAAATACATTAGCTCAAAGCAACAATACTTTAACTCTTAGTATGCTGGATAAAAAATATGAAGCTTTACTTCAAAATAGTCCATGGATAAAATTTGGCTCAACAAATCTTAAAAGTGGAGAATACCCTTTTACAATTTCAATCCCCCTCGAAGTACAAAATAAATTTCCTACCACTCAACATATTTTCACATTTGATGAAACAAATAACTGTGAAAAACTACCACTGGGCTCTTTAAAACCTGGAACATATAGTTTTCAAACTCAAGTTGAATCTCCACAAGAAATAAACGGTACATTATTCATTATTAATGACTATTTCGAGAATCCACTTCTACCATATTGGGGGAATACCTACAAAATGTCACCTCAAGGAAGCAAAATTACTGAAACATTTGTTGTAGAAAACCAACAAGAATTTACGTTAAATCTCTGTC
>Ga0105051_10007170_pt1 | contig 11735 bp, 4 predicted proteins | sample FRY02_FD_78383 | JGI IMG/M metagenome (GOLD analysis project Ga0105051, IMG submission 78383) | Freshwater microbial communities from Lake Fryxell liftoff mats and glacier meltwater in Antarctica - FRY-02 (megahit assembly) | ecosystem: Environmental > Aquatic > Freshwater > Ice > Glacier...
CTCGATTGAACCCAAACACTTAATGGATCATTTTAGGAGCTCATCGACCGTTTTACTCTGCGGACACCCGATCGTATGCACCTATTTCTGAACTGACTAAAAATTTGGAAGAGTTGATCAATTTATACAAGGTTGATATTGTCCAGAATGGTCATCAACATTGTTATTAACGTTCTTGGCCAGTTTACCAAGGTAAAGCGAAAAAGTAAAATCAGGATTAAAAATATTACGTAAATCCCACTGCCCCAATTTATGTGGTTCAAGGAACAGCAGGGGCATTGGTTCATAACAAGTGGGTTACACCAGCTCCTTAATGGTCGATGAAAAGAATGATGAAATACGGTTATGGACAAGTTACTGTCAAGGCTAATTATCTTAAATACGAATTCATCACACTTCCAATTGGAAAGGTAGTTGACACCTGGTACATAATAAAGGATAAACAGAGCAATATTACTCTACCATCCTAGCATCTAACTGAAACTTCGGGCTAAGAAAAGTTCGCAGTTTCTTTGCCAAAGACTCCCACATCTTCCAATCCAAAGCCCATCGCAACCAATCAGTGATAAACATAAATATTAACTAAAATCCAGCAAAGTATCTAATTTTCCAAATAATTAATAATTAAAATGTTAAATTGTATCAAATTATTTAAGCCTTGATATTGAAATAATCCGACTGCTTTCAAAAGTATGTCTGATGTAGCAAGGAGATGTTCTTTTATAGGTTTTATCGCGTTTAGGAGTGTATCCATTTCTTGAAGTAGATAAAATCGAAGGTGTGCTGGTAGTCAATACCCTTTGCTTACAGCCATTTGATGAAATAGGGGAAATTTTATTTTACCTCTTTTCTGTTGAAGATTCGGTTTATCATATGACAACAGAACAATCTCATCTTAATCTTATTCCTAACGTGAGGATCAATGCCCTTATTGTCATGTATATGCTTGAAGATATAACTGGTGGTGGACCGATATGAGAGTTTCAGGTCGTCAAAGTTCCGTTAGGTGACCTGGGGCTTGTACCCCTTGTTGAAGTTCTTGATTGGCATGTCCGGTAGGATTTCGCTTACCTCGTTGTAGGTGTCCTAAAAGAGGATGTGGGATTTCATGTTTTAAGTCTAGAGGGTTGTGAGGTATTTCGAGTATTCCGGGGTTTTCGTGCATTACAGCCACGCTTTGGGCGAGATGTTGGCCGATTGCAGGCATTACGGCATTTTGTTGCTGCATAAGCATTTTAGCAGCGGGTCAGAGTAGAATATTTATGCCTTTATCAGGTAGTACTTCGCTGCTAGTCGTTACCCGTACTTTAGAAACGGACTGTAATTGTCAAATAACTACACAGCACACTCTTTTAAATAGCATATCTTCTGCACTTAAAACCAGATCTACTCAAGCTCCCGTTACAAGTTTTTTGAACCCGCACTGATCCTTTCTTTTTTAAGCAAATCTACCCTTGTATCGTCTTAGATTTACATGTTGTTCTCGTTTCCATAATCATCATCTTATTCCTCGATATGATCTTTTTTTAATTATTAGTTCTTTTCAAGCTTCTTGTAAAAATTTACAGTTTACTTGAATTAAGGCTCATAGTGAGCAAACAGAGGATGCTTAATGATCGAAGAGAATGTCATCCTCTTCTTGCTGTCAACAATAAAAATCCCCTTGAAGAAGTCTTCCAGCTCTGGGGTAATGTCTTTCAACTTCTATTTTCTCTGCACTGTGTTGGATAAGTTAAAATACGGTGTGCATCGTCGAGTAATCTAAGCTTTCATATCGTGTCCCTTAAATGGATACTAAGCAAACAACATGAAGTAAAATAAAACTCCTAAAGCCCAGATATCAACGGATATTCCATAATATGAGTTGTTCACAATTTAAGGCGCCATATACTTTTCCGTTCCACAGTGTGTTTTTGCACCAGCACCGCCAATGGAACGGGCGAATCCAAAATCTGCAATCTTGTAGCATAAGTCGTTTCCATCTCTGATCTTAGACAACAAAACGTTTTCGGATTTTATGTCTCGATGGATGAAGTTTTTTTCATGAATACATTTTAGTCCTTTCATGATTTCCGCAATAACTTTGGTTGTCTGTTACAATGTGAACGTTTTTCCTGGAAGCTTTGCCTGGTACGTGAGGAGGTTCCCTTGCTCACAGTACTACAAGACAATAATGATAAAGTCCGCCGCTGAATTTATGCATCATGTACTTTAGAACGAGGACTCTTGTTTAACAATGTTCTGATGATCAAGTTTTTTCATGATATCAATTTCCTGGTCGATGTATTTCTGTAAAAACGGTTTCTTCTTCACAAGAGCTTTGGATATTATTTTTACCGCATACAATTTCTATGATGTTTCTAAATAAGGAATGAAGTACTTTTTCTAGCGACAACAACTTATCCAAAAGCACCCTTACCGATCGATTTTATCGTTTCGTACCCTCTTTCATCAAGAGCCTACCTAATATCTTAGAATTTCTTCTTTTCCATTTTGTATCAAATTAAATTAGAAGCGATATTTTAAAAATAATGAACGAATCGAATCGTATAATTTCGAAACAATTATTTTAGTGAAATATATAAAGTATTAGATTTCTCTATTTATGCTATTTATCTTTTAGATTGTGAATTTTTATTAATTTTAGCGATTCAATAAAAAAGATGAATATTAAGAGAAAATTGTCGTAGTAATAATTATTTTAGGTTTGTCAGAAGATGAAATAAAAAAAACATATGATTTAGAATCTGATAAAAAAATAGAGGAAAACATCGACCCTTAGCTCTGCATATCAACCTTTTTGGCTGCAAGCTGTGTTTTCTTCTTTTTCTGGCTGATTCCATGCTACCTTATCACACTCTCCAGCTCTTCAATTTAAATAAATCCATCCTATAAACTATCAAGAGTAGTTAGAACAGTTTTGATTTGTTTTTAAGTTAAGGTTTGATCGATTCCCAAGTTGTTATACAAGTCAGAGATGAGTTACTTAGATTCCTCAGTGGTGAGTTGATCGTCTCTGCCTTCTTTACTGTAATTTTTTATAAGTTTACGGAGATAGAAGGGGTGACGTTACGAATTGTATTGATATGAGAGGATGGGACGTCAATAATATTGTTAAATTGTAACAAAAGAAACATATATTCTGGTGAGTCCATCCAGGTTAAAGGCAATATAAATTTATGTATAATATATCGTCCTATTCCCCACTATTTCGATCCAAATAGCGATCCCGTGTAGTTCTATCCTGAAATCCAGCACCTTGCTATTCTTAACGGAGGCCATTTTCCCGGGCAACAATTAAAAATAACAATTTAAATATATCGAACAATAAATTCATCAAACAGTAATAACTGCAAATTTAAATAAACAATAATTAGTTGATAGGCGGGATACATATTTAAGGGATAGATATCATGTTAAGGGATTGTCATGGTTATTTGATCAGGCGAGTTGTTCATTATCGAGAGAAGTTTTGGTTTAAGGGGTTTAAATTGATGCTGGTTGGGTGTTATCCTCATCCATCAAATCTGTCCCATAAATATCCATAATAACCTTATTAATATTGTCGTTATCTTGATCTCGGTCTTCTTCTTATTTACTGATTGATTAGGTTTACTGCCCGTTGTTGAATACAACCGACTCAATTTGCTTCATCTCTTCTTAAATCTTGATTTCCGCCTAAACATAACGCTTCTATTTCTATTGCTTTTTTGTTTCATCTGTTGCACTACCTGGATCAACTACATGGTGTTGAGTCATCTATTTTTTATAGACCCGATCAAAAGATCTCTATCTTTATAATCCAGAAAGTGTCTACTCTTGCATATTTCCCGTATTTTGCATAATTTATGCATCTTCTGCTATTCGATATTATTTTCCCAAAAAGAAAAATATAGTATTCTTATAGTTTTTCAACTCCTGCTTCCTTAACTCTTCAATAGTTTTAGGGATCTGTCTTTCTACCGTTGTTTTAATGTCCTCTTTAATATGTGCAGGTAGCTGCTTGATCTCATCTTCGGTGATTTAAGGGGCCATTTTGTATTATGTCCCGTCATTGTAGGTCACTGTTTAAGTGGGAAACCAAAACAACCATTTATCTGAGTCAAATATAGTGTTTAAGTTGGTTAAAACCGTAAGATCATAAGGATTAGGATGTAAACCATGCTTGTCATTAATCCTCAAATGCCCTTTCATCAACTAAAGCTGAGTAATATTTCTTGCCGTCATAAACAAGTTACTCAAGGCCAATCCACACATGCTCAACGCAAGCAAGAAAGATATGAATGTCAAAAGCAACCAAATTGTGATTATTCCTTCTCCCAAAGGTTGAATTCTTTAGGCCTTGAAATCAATATAAAACCTAATGGACGCAATCAAAAACGACAGTGCGAATAACTCAAATAAAAGAAAAACATACCCCTCCATAGCCTGTAAACAATATGAAACTTTTCAGGTTCTTTATTCCGACGCAATTGTTGATGTATGGACAATGATGATCCATTCGTGTAACACAGTTGCACACTGAACAATGTGAGGTTCTTGGTGGTTTGTATTGGTTGTTTTATTTTGTGCATTGGTTTGTGTCTGTGTAAAATTGATGATTATTCCTTAAAAGCTTTTTCAGACGAGGCTTACTTATGTTTGGAGGAGGAGAGTTTTTAATATTAATGGCCTGATAAAAGGAAGTGAAGCACATGAGATAAAGTAGAAGCGAGAATGTGGCTGCTAGCACTTAATTATCATGATCATATGTCGTAAAAAACAGCTTAGAATAATCTGAGAATTACCACATTCTAAAAGACCAGCCCCGCAGTGGCCACGCCCACAATGAACGGCGCGATAAGCCATCTAAACTTATCACTACACACCCGATGACCCAACTCTGCCAGCATTCTACAACTATAAAGAGCAAATATAACTTTGTTTTAATTCTATGAATAAATGAGGTCATAAATATTTATCTGTATAAGGATTTGTTCTAAATAACAATAATTATAGTTGGAGTTGTCGTTAGTATATATTACGATTTTTTGTAATAGGGTCGATATGTTTCGTATAGGTTTTAGATTTAATCAAGGTGGATAGGATATTTTACAAATTGGTTCAAGCTGACCCAAATTGGTGCAAACATTCATCATCTTGTAATACACAAGCATCAATATCACTTTAGCAACTACTTTTACTTGTCTTTCATCGTTTTTTACAGAATCTAGTTGTACTTTTCAAACAGCTGTTTTGCTTACTTTTCAATCGTTTTTAGTTGGTCTTTTTGAGCGATCTTTTAGTACTTCTTTAGATCTTAGAGGCAAATGTGACGCTACTTTTTTAGCAATTACTTCTGATCATTAAGCGCTTTCTTTATCTTCTCGATCATTTTTTCCTTCAGTTACTTTATAGAACTGTTCGGAAGAGATACCGACAGAGATTTTTCTACTTTCAAAGTTTAAAGTGTATCATCAGAGGACTTTATTGCCTTTTAAATTGCATCCAAGTTATCCGAATCATACGGGTTAATGATCACACTCACGGTATTCTTGGGCGCAATCTGCGCCAACTGCTGCAACCCCATTTTCTCCTTTCCAATCCTCACCTCCATATCGTCAAAGCTATTGACGTCAAGTTTTCCTGCCCTGCACTTGGTCAAGAACAGCTTGTAATTCTCAGCTATTTGCTTGTAGAGTTCTTCGTACTTGTTGAGGTCGATCTCCTTAACATTTCCACCGATTTCCTACTTTATTTTTAATTTTTCTTTTTTTTTCTTTTAATCCTTGTCCTACTTCTTCTTTGCCATAAATGATTTTATTTTGATGTTGAGAGATCTTTGAAACAAAAGAGTAGGGTTAAAGGTGAAACTCATGAATTTGAAAAGTGAGGGTTGCTAATGTTTCAATAATAATTTTGAATTGGGAATGGATATTGTTCGAAAGATGGTAAGAGACAAATTAGGCAAACGGATCATGTTTACGTATGATTTTATTATCGTAAATATTTATTACAAGTAAACAGTGATATATCGTTTATAAAATCAAATTTATAAACCAGAAGTGAAATGTTTAGAATTTTTATATTTATTATTTTATTCTTTTAAACTGCTCTTAAATTCTCTGGTGCTTTTGACAATTACATGATCTTTCATACTAAAAAATATATATAGTCAATGATATATCACAAATTAATACAAATATTAAGAATTGTTATTTGATGATTTGTGATATAAAAAATTAAAAATATTATAAAAATTGCAAAAATTGATAATAAATTTAAACGGCAGGAATATTTGAGCTGATTATCTGACTCAGAAATAACTTTTTTCTCCATGAATAATAAAAAATACCAACATATTCAATTTAAAATCAATCACTTGTTTTTATGTATTTTTCGAGCCATCGTTGAAATTTAACAAAAAACTGGATCTCCTCTCTTGCAACCGATCTATTTTCTGATCCTGCATTTAAATCAAAGACTGTCAAATCTGACCTGCCAAAAGTTATGTATCCGATTTTATCCAAAATGCATTTTCTTCCTTGTTTCGTTTTTCTGTTAACCTTTTATTAAAATAAATTTTACTTTAAAGATGTTTGAGGGCTTTAAAATTGGGCTCTTAAATTGAAACTTTTATTTGGATATTTTGTTGATCGTATCCAAGTTAATTTCGCACTGCTTATGCGGGGATATGACAAAATAAGAAAGCTTAAGAGTCTTCGGTTTATCTTAATCGGGGAGTGTTATTTGATTTTTATGAATATCGCCAAAATTATCCGCATTTTCTAAAAACATATTTATTTTTTATCGGACCATTGCAGGTTTGTTATTTATCGTTGTATCAAAGGCATAGAGATCAATTGTATCTTAGTTAATTTGTGCTACAATAAAATCAATTGATTTGCTTTGACGGTCAATATGTTTCATTTACATGTTAGTCCCATAAAAATTATGTTTCTAAAAGTCATGATAGTCAGCATTCAAGGGTAGAAATATAGCGGTATTTTCCTTTCCCTTATTCATTAGAGATAAATATGGCACAAAACTTTATATAAAGTGATAAGTTTATGTATCTTTTTTTCTTTATTGAGGTATTGGCTTGAATCCCAGTTTGTTCTTGAATATTTTGTTGAATTAGAGTCCAATAGTCGGAAATCTCACTTATTTATTCTGTAGAACAAGAGTATCAATAAGCAGTTTTTCAGTTTTTAATCCAAGTGAGGTAGGATCCAAGTCTTTAAAATTATCTTAGTCAAAGTTTCTTAAATTGTATCTAATGGCATCTTCCATAAATGGTTGTATTAATTTCTCAATCAATCCCATTGGAAACAAACTATAAAGTTGTCTTTAATTTTGTTCATAGCAAAAAAGATGGTGACTAAACGTTTTTTACATATCTTAATCTTTGATTCCTAATTTTAAATCAATTTTGTAACGATACAAATCCTTTTATGTTTCTCCTTAATTTTTGTCTGGTACCATGTACATGTATGAGTAAAGCCTGCTCAGTAATCTACGCTTGATTTACTTTTACCCTTTCTACAAAAATATTTTTAATCTTTCGATTGTTTAATCGACCGAATACTTAATAACGTCAGCTAATGTTTTTAAAATCCTATCTTTTGCCTAATTGATCGACTTTATTTCGTCTTAGGATAAATCCTTATTTAAATCTTTGATGTTAGATTTTATCGGCTCGAGTTTTCCAGTAGATTTATTTTTCTAGACTAAGACTTATAGTTTTTCGTTAATCTTATCAAAGTTTTTTTGTTATGTTTTTCTAATATCGTTCAACTTAAATGAGATAAAATAGGGAGTCAGTATGTACTCGAACCTTCTTTTTGTCAGATATTGATACAGCTAATATTTGATTAAGGCTTCAAATTATTCCACCTTCAAAAAGGGCAAATTTACTTTGTTTTTAAATTCGAAGAGGAAGAAATCCAAGAGTTAAATTATACTCGATTTCTTGGGAAGAAGCTCTGCATATTCCATTTTCGTACGATTTATCTTTGAATGATGTCCATTAAAACCGAAATCGAAGCTTTAAAATATTTACTTTTCAATGTCAACTGACGAATAAAACACTTTGTGATAAAAATTTCTTCTTATCAATCTGAAGATCGTATTAAATTTGCTTAAATCTAATTACAATTCTTTCTTTGAAGAGACCAATGCTGTTTAATTGTTGTTTTTAATAAAATCCTTTTATTTTTTTGACAAATCTGATTATTCTTTATCTTAGATTCTTTGACATTCGGATATCAACTCTTATTTTGCTAACTTTTATCTTTTTATAGCGATTAATTGGTGTATTTGGTCAATTGCTATAAGTAGAGGAATAGCATTTTATTAGTAAAAACTTTTCAAAGGCAATAGCTCAGGATCTTCCAGATGATATTGATTTGTAAGTTGTGTTTGAAAAATTTAAGGACACTGCTGCTTGAAAAGTTTTTTTACTAAAACCTCCGTATCTTCTTTTTCGATGCTCCAGTAGAACAGTTTTGGGGGTAGTTTCTATAGAAAGGGTTTAAGCTTTCCATTTGACTATTTTTATCTCAATTTGTATTATATAATGAAATTTGATAATGACCAAAACAAAGTAAGAGCTACAGTTTTAGCAATACCAAAATGTCCGAAAATAAGTCTGTCTACAGCTGTATAACCGTAGAATTGATCGAATATCTTTTTAGTTACGGTGTAATTTGGCCGATACACAATATTTTTGTTATCAGATCGATCTTTAGTTGCTAATAACTAAGGTATTCTCTTTTGGGTGGCAAAAATAGGATCTAATGGAACGCCCTCTCCCGTGAAAAAACGCAGCATCATATCTTTGACAGCAGGACTGATTTACTTGCTTTAGTTAATCAGATTGATAATGCTTTCAGTTAATGTTAAAGTTTTCAACTCTTACCAGGTTCTATCTTTCCTGATCTCTGCGATGATTTTGGTTGAGATGTAGGCTTTTTGCTACAGTATTTAAAAATCGGTTTGCTAGACCGACGAAGCCTGGCTGCTATTAAACCGAAGCTTGTTGCGCCTTACACTCATCAAGGTGTTATGCAATTGCTTAAATTTTCTGAGCATTCAATGATAATTTATACGTGTTAATAAATATGCGAATTAATAGTGATTTTAGTCGATAAAAATACAAAAAAAATGACAAATATTGATTTGTTTAATAAAGACCCAGAAATCGTTATTTTCTAGGCTAATAGTTAAACAGTTCATATGTTTCAAGATTGGCATTACTAATCGGAAATTATGATTTAAAGAATTTATGATGATCATTCGTTTCGTGCAAAGGTTTAAGAATCATTCAAAGGATGAAAATTGCTCAAATAAGACTCCATGACGGTCATCTTAGGCATTTTGAAAATAATAAAAGCAAACAAGCTTCAATTCAATAGTTACGCCGTAATCATTTATTGTTTTACATTTATGAATAAATTAATCAATCGCCTTAATTAATATTTTATTAAACTTTTCCAATTTAAATTGCTTATTAAAGTAAAAATTACATATCGGAATCTTATAAAATAAAGACCGTAAGATTGTCAGCTCAAACAAGTTTGTAATATAAAACGCTCAATTTAATTAGAAAAATCGAAATGTACGATATCTAAGAAGAAAATTTGCAGTCTGGAGGTAATTGGCTGGCTGAATTTTTAAAGTTTATTTTGTTTCAATGGTATCTGGTTAGTTTCTTCGAGCTAATTTTGTTTATCTGCATAATCGTATCTCTGAAGTTTTTCCAATTTTATTTGAAACCTAGCCATTTAAAAGATGCAAAATAACTGTCTGAAAATTATGATTCTCTTCGTTTCAGATTTATGCCAACAGTCAAATTAAATCTTCTAATAATAACTTTTTTAAAAAACTAAATTATGTAGAAAAGCTTAATATTTGTTAGAAACATTAAGATGAATAACCTACATTTTTTGCTATACTCTTTGTCACTACTGTTTCCATACATTGTTTCACTCTTTTTGCAATATTATTTGTCGCTCTTTCAGATTTTGGGATCAATTAGTTATCGGTATTTATCTATAAAGGTCTAAGAAAATGAAACATATGAACATATGTAAATAAATCTAGTGATACACTTATTTCTAACTTTTATACATAAGATTTTCTTTAAAAACACATAAATATTAAAGTGCCTATCAAATTAATTTTCCTTTAATTGCATGAACATTCTTTAAACTTTTTCAACGGTCTGCGATATCTTTCAGTTTCCTTCGATTGGTTCTTGCATACTTTTAACCTCGCCTATTTGCGGGAAAATCGTTATTAGCAAAAAAGTTTATCTCAGCGAATTGAGCTGCAAGTTTATAACGACCTCAAAATATGGTTTTCTTTCTGACGCCTGAAACGTCAATTTATATCATCCATAGCCCCTTGATTTGCACTAATCACACTTTCAAGATTCTGAATAACCTCCTCATTTCAATAAGTTCTGGCATACTTGATCATTTTCTTAACATTTCGATCATTAAGCAAATCCTTCGGCTCAGTCTCTGCTCATATTCTGAATTTTTTTCGATCTAAAAAAGAAGCATAAAGGTTACCTCTCCTGCATTGATATCACGGGGTTAAGAAGTGCTGAGTGACACAATGGTGACAAGTAAAGGATCATTTTTAAGCTTATCGATTAAAGTTAAAAGATTTATGTTTAAATTGTACAATTGTGATTTTTTGGGTACGACCAGTGTAAAGTTTTATTTCTACTTATCAATAAAAGTTTAAAGATGTGAAATTATTAAAATTAGCTGGCATTTTACCGCATTTTCATGACGAATCAATTTTTGTTTGTCATGATGTTTAATAGAAAAACTTTTTAAACACTGAGATTTCTTGAAATTAGTCTCTGATCTTCTACTGCTAATTTTTAGAGCGAAATTATAGTTTTTGTAATTCCGGATTATTTTTAGTCTCTTTTTTTATTTTTCATTTCGTTTCTTATAGTCCGATCCGAATTGAACTTTATCATTACCATTTAATTAATTTTCCATAAATACGCCCAATAGTTTTTATATTAATTTTTTATATTCTTAATCCTTCTTCTATACTTGCAAGAAATTTATACCATTAAAGAGCATCAATATAAAGACAATCGATAAGAAGAGAATGAGTATGATACACATAACATGTATGAAATAAAATTTGTTGGTCCAGCATCAAATGTCGAGATCAGATTCTAAGCTTCTGAAACGAAAGGGGAAGTAATTTTTTAAGTAAGAACTTACTTACCATAATCGACGTTAATGTCGCACTTCCCCTAGGATTTTAACCCGCTTTCTGCTCTCGCCCGTCTAAACCCCCCGTGTTTTATTATTAACCCTATCTCTGAGCTCCTTCATGAACTTCCCTCTCAATTAACTGAGCAAATACCTTAGGGCCATTAATGGATGATAAGACTGTTAGTGAGAATATCAGTTGACAAAATTCCTGAGTATAAACATCAAGAAAAGGGAGAAGGGAATCTTTATACTGTAATATAAAGGGAACCTTTTTCTCTTTAAATTACGTACTGATGTCTTTTTACAGTTGTCTGAGGCCTAGGCTGATAAGGCGCCTAAAAGACTACTCAGGCTGAGAGGGTTGTGATTTAATGAGAGAACTGTTGAATTCTCATCATTAACGGGGGATTTGGTGTTTTGCATCTTGGCCTCGATCTCAGCCTTTGTCTGCTGCTGAACAGTTTACTGAGTTTACTCTCCGGTATTTTATTCATTGTTTTGAACAGA
>Ga0105051_10007172_pt1 | contig 11731 bp, 8 predicted proteins | sample FRY02_FD_78383 | JGI IMG/M metagenome (GOLD analysis project Ga0105051, IMG submission 78383) | Freshwater microbial communities from Lake Fryxell liftoff mats and glacier meltwater in Antarctica - FRY-02 (megahit assembly) | ecosystem: Environmental > Aquatic > Freshwater > Ice > Glacier...
AAATCAAATTGACAGGTTTTTGCAAAAGAGAGCCAGCATTTGTATCATTTGTATGCCGGGCATATTACAAGAGGAAATCACCTCAATCCCTGTGCCTACAATGGACTTATGGCGGGGTAGAGCGGAGTGAGCTGGCGCAGGTTTGGCCGTTTTCTGGTGTTCGTCGTGGTAAGCCTGTCGGTGGTTCGAAAGTCTCGAAATGGGTATGCCAAGCATACAAACCACACCAAGAAGGACTACGAACTCATCGTGCCGCTGCAACTCCTGCGCGAAGCGGAGGCCACCAAGCGGATGTTCAACATCGTCCTCGGATCCATCGCCGCGATCTCACTTCTCGTAGGTGGCATTGGCATTATGAACATCATGTTGGCAACGGTCACGGAGCGGACTCACGAAATCACCCCCCTTTCACCCCCTTTCACCCCCCTCCGGTCCGGTCCGGTCCAAGGGCGGCTTCAAGGCCCTCCCGCCAAAAGCAAATTCCTAGCAGTCATCCCTCATGGCGGCGAGACACGTAGCCCATGCTTCCGCCCATTGTTGAGAAATTTCTTATCGAAAGTTTTCAGTTCCAGCCCTGTGCTTCCGGCGTAGTGCAGTGCATCTGCGAAATCGAAGCCGTCATCGAACCAATCCAGCACTTGGAATACCACCGCCCTGTCATCAACGGTCACATTTGGGAGCCGCAGCAATGAGCGCATAGCTCCGGAGATCTCTTCACGGGAAAAGGCGTAAACCGCCCGCATCACCCATTCGGATTCAAGCAACACGCTTTCCGCAAGGTGGACGCGGCTATCTTCGAACACGCGGCGGGCGCGCCTGCCCTCAGCAGGGTGATCGTCCACAAGGAAGCGGATGACCACGTTCGTATCCACCGCGATCATTTCCATGATTCCCGTAGCGAACGGTCGATTGCTTCGTCCATCTCCCGGACAGTCACGCCCTTGCGTTGCGGCTTGAGCATACCGGCCACGTCTGCGACCGCCAACTCCTCCGCCCCCTCCGGTTCCGCCACGCTGCGAGCCAGCGTCCGGAGAATCTCCGCTTGGAGGCTGCGGGAATGTGCCTTCGCCCGCCGTTTGTAAGCGCAATGCAGCGGCTCAGGAATATTCTTTAGCGTGATCGATGCCATGCTCTCATATTACGCAACCAAAACGGTTGCGCAAGTGTATTTTCCAGAATATGTGGCCATTTCACTTTAGACGCATTTGCAAAAAAAATACACCTCGGCAGGAGTTCCAGAAACCGGCGTGACAGCTCGCGAGTATATCATTTTATTTTCCGCAGTCATTAAAAAGTCCCTTGCAACCACTGTGATTTCCTCTTCCAAGCTGTTCGTTGGGTCAAAGATTTTCGGCTCACAAAACCAACCCCCTTTCACCCCCCCTCCGCTCCGAGCCTCGATTCCAAATTAAAAGCTCGCGGTATGACACCCCGCTCCCTCCGAAGAGATCAAGCGCACTCCCAACCGTAGCATCCAAGCGCCCCCCACTCGCCTCATTGATCAACGCGAGATCGCCCAGTCCCCTCACCCCTCCCGCATAGGTGATCGGGCACCCTTGCCACTGACCCAAAAGATTCACCAAGGGTCCATCGACTCCGCCACATTGCCCTTCGACATCGGCAGCATGAATCAAAAACTCATCGCAACACGCGGAGAGCGCCTTGATCGTCTCCAAATCGATCACCATCTCCGTGATGGTCTGCCAGCGATTCATCGCGACCTTCCAGCCCTCCGCAACTTGGCGACAGCTCAGATCAATCACCAACTTCTCAGCGCCCACCTCCGCGACCAAGGCCGCGAGACTATCCTCCAAAAACCTCCCGGCTTCATCGAAAAGCGACGACGTCACGATGACATGACTGGCACCCATCTCCAACCACTGAGCCGCATTCTCCCGCTTGATGCCTCCACCAATCTGCAGTCCACCGGGCCAGGCTCCCAGAGCGTCCCTCGCCGCGGCCTCATTACCGGGGCCCAACTGGATGACGTGACCTCCCCTGAGATCATCCGAAGCAAATTTCTCAGCATACCACGCCGAACTCTTCTCAGACACGAAGTTCTCGACAGCGCCCTCGTCATTCAAGGTCCCGCCCACAATCTGCTTCACCTTTCCCTGGTGGAGATCAATACACGGGCGAAACTTCGTCATGGCCATGACCGTAGTTAAGTTGTCTCATCAAAGAAACCAAGCGATTCATGAAACGACTTTTTCTACTTTTTGCCCTCTCCGGAATTCTCCACGCCGCCCCTCCCGAAGGAATGGTCTGGATTGAAGGCACCACTTACACCCGTGGCACCCCCGAGAGCCCCGATCTTCCCTACAACCCCGAAGAACGCCCGGTTCATGACGTGAAAGTCGACGGCTTCTACATCGAGACTCACGAAGTCACCAACGCCCAGTGGAAAAAATTCGCCGACGCCACCGACTACAAAACCCAGGCCGAACGCGGCTGGAGCAATCAGGACTTCCCAAAGGCTCCACCCGAAAGCCTCAAGCCCGGTGCCCTCGTCTTCTCCGGACCACCCAATGCGGTGCAGCTCCGTGGAGAAGGTGCCGAGTGGCAGTGGTGGCGCTTTGCCGAAGGAGCAAGCTGGCTCCACCCCACGGGACCCGATTCCGATATCAAGGACAAGGACAATTACCCCGTCGTCTGCATCACCTGGGAAGACGCCAACGCCTATTGCAAATGGGCGGGCAAACGCCTCCCCACTGAAGCCGAATGGGAACTCGCCGCCCGCGGCGGAAAAGAAAAACAAGTCTACATTTGGGGTGACCAACCCAAGCCCAGCGAGAAATGGCTCGCCAACGTCTTCACCGGAGAATTCCCCCACAAGGACACCGGCGACGATGGCTTCACCGGCGCAGCCCCAATCAAATCCTACCCACCCAACGACTTCAACCTCTACGACATGGCCGGAAATGTCTGGGAACACTGCTCCGACTACTACCGCCCCGATACCTACGAGTCCTTCCTCAAGGATCCCAAGGACAACCCCAAAGGCCCCTCCGATGGCATCAGCCAGCCGGTCATGAACTGGTTCCTCTCACGCGGCGAATGGCCCAGTCCCATCATCTTCGGCAAGCAGCACGATCTCAGCTTACTCCATGTCACGAAGGGAGGCTCATTCCTCTGCCACACTTCCTATTGCCTGCGCTACCGCCCCGGTGCCCGCCACTACTCCGAGTCCCTCGCTCCCACCAATCACACTGGTTTCCGCTGTGTGAAATCGAAGGAATAACTTCGTCAGGTGCCATCAGGTTTCGTGGTTACTAAACCTACGAAGAGGCTTCCTCGGCTCCAAGACCGCCGACCCCAACTCCCTGAAAGACTGCGGTGGGTCCAGCGTAAAAAAACCCCTGCAAACTTTCACGCGATGACCTTCAAAAAACTCAGTGCCTTCCTCCCGGCATTCCTACAGCTCGTCTCAGCAACCGAACTGACATCCGATCAAATCGAATTCTTCGAGAGCAAGATCCGCCCCATCCTCGCAGAAAGCTGCTACGAATGCCACAACTCCATCGATAAGAGCAAAGGCGACTTCGCGCTCGACTACAAACAAGCCCTTCTCGATTCCGAAATCATCGTCCCCGGAAAACCCGACGAAAGCCCACTCATCCTCGCCCTCAAGCACGACGAGGACTACGAGGCCATGCCTTCCAAATCCCCCAAGCTTTCCAACCTCACCATCAAACATTTTGAGGACTGGATCCGCATGGGAGCCCCGGACCCGCGAGATCAAAAACCCACCAAGGAAACCCTCGAAAACGAGGTCAACTGGGACTCCGTCCGGGATCAACGTTCCCAGTGGTGGTCCTTCCAACCCATTCAAAACCCCACTCCACCGGAAGCCTCAAATCCCGAATGGAACCACTCTTCCATCGATCAGTTTGTCTTCGAAAAAATGACCGCCGCCGGCCTCACTCCGGAGCCCCAAACCACTCCTGAGAATCTCATCCGACGACTCCACCTCATCCTCATCGGCCAACCACCTGCTCCCGAAACCGTCTCAACATTTTCCGAACATCCAACCCAGGAAGCTTACGAAAAAATCGTCGACAAGCTCCTCAACTCACCCCGCTTCGGCGAACGCTGGGGACGCTACTGGCTCGATTGGTTCCGCTACGCCGAAACCCATGGAAGCGAAGGCGATCCCGCCATCCCATACGCCTCTCAATACCGTGACTACGTCATCCGCGCGCTCAACGCAGACATCCCTTACGACCAACTTCTCCACGAACACCTCGCCGGAGACCTCCTCGACAAACCCCGCATCAACAAGGACCTCGGCCTCAACGAATCCGCCATCGGCACCGGCCATCTCCGCATGGTCCCGCTCGGCTTCGGAGTAACCGATGCCTATCAGGAACAGATCTCATTTACCGATAACCAGGTCGACGCCCTCACCAAGGCCACCATGGGCATGACCGTCTCCTGCGCCCGCTGCCACAACCATAAATTCGACCCCATCAGTCAGGCCGACTTCTACAAGTTCTATGGCGTCATGATTTCCAGTCGCCACGGCACCCTCAACATCGACAGCCCCGAACTCAAAAAGAAAAACCGCGCCGAACTCACCCAACTCAAAACCGCGATCAAAGATGAACTCGCCAACCACTGGCTTTCTCAACTCGAGCAAGCCCTCGCCAACTTCGAAAAATTCCAAGGAAATCCAGCCGACGAAATCCGTAAGCAAGAAGACCACCCCCTTCACGCGTGGCTCCACCTCCGCGATCACCAGAACCTCGCCAAGGAATGGGACCACCTGACCCAGAACCATCACAGCCGCCTCACCCAGAAAAAGGAGGCCATCGACAAAGCGACCTTCTACGCAGACCTCCGCGAACAAGAGCACTACGACCGCTGGTTCAAGAACGGCACCGGGCTCTCCTCCAAAGTCGCTCCCGCAGGTGCTTTCGCCGTCGCCCCCGAGGGTGACCGCGCCCTGACCGGAATTTACCCGCGCGGCATCTACACCCACCTCCTCTCCAGCAAAGACAACGCCACGCTGGGATCCATCTTCCACAAAGCCAAAGGCACCCACACCTCTGTCCACGCCATCGGCCAAAACGCCACCGCCCGATTCTCGGCGCGGAGCTATCCCCTCTCCCAAGGACTGCTCCACCCCGCGTCAGGCCTTAACGACAATTTCGCCTGGGTCAATCTCGGCAAATACGACTACTGGAACAACGAACAGGTCTTCTACCAACTCGTCACCGGACCCGACCAAACCTTCAGCAACACCCCGGGACGGGCCTGGTTCGGCATTACCGAAATCTTCGCCGGAGAAACTAAATTCCCCAACGTCGGACACCCCGCGACCTCACTCAAATCGACAACCATTGAAAATCGCGGAAACCTCCTCGCCTTCTACCGACAACAACTTCAGGACGCCATCACCCGCTGGCAAGGCAATTCCTTGGACGACTCACACACCGTCCTTCTCGAGTCCTTTCGTAAACAATCCTTCCTCACCGACCAACTCACCAGTCTCCCCACCTCTCTCCAAGAGAAGATCGCAACCTACCGCGCCCTCGAAGCCTCCCTCCGCGTCCCCGCTCGTGCTCCCGGGCTGATCGAAGGCGAACCCTGGGACCAACCACTCCTCGTCAGAGGCTCTCACAAAGATGAAAAAGACCCGGTCGCACGGGGCTTCCTCGAAGTCTTCGGAGCCAACACCTACTCCAAAGAAAATAGCGGACGCCTCGAACTCGCCCACGATCTCACCAGTCCTAAAAACACCCTGACCACCCGCCTCCTCGTCAATCGACTTTGGCACCACACCTTCGGCCGCGGCCTCGTCTCCTCCACCGACAACTTCGGACGCCTCGGCAAGCCGCCCTCCCACCCCGAACTCCTCGATCACCTCGCCACCCGTTTCAAAAACGAAGGATGGTCCCTCAAGAAAACCCTCCGCGAACTGGTCACAAGCCGCACCTTCTTTTCCTCCAGCCAGGTCTCCTCACTCAACCGCGAGAAAGACCCCGCCAACCTCTACCTCTCACACTTCCCACCCCGCCGACTCGATGCCGAAGCCATTCAGGATTCCATGAATTTTGTCGCCGACAGCGATGCCAAACCTGCCGTTTACACCCGCATCATCCGCAACAATCTCGACCCCTTCCTCACCGCCTTCAACGCCCCCATTCCCACTACGACCGTCGGCGTCCGAGATGACACCAACGTCCCGGCACAATCACTCATGCTTCTAAACGGTGATCTCACCCGCCAAAACGCCGAAAGCTGGGCACGGAAAATCGAACAAAATCCGGTTCTCAAGTCTCCCGAATCACAGATCAAGCAACTCTTCCTCGAAGCCTATTCCCGCCCCCCGTCAAAAGACGAACTCGCGGCCTGCCTCACTTTCCTCAACACCCCCACCGATTCATCCAAAATCGACACCCTTACCACCGAAGCCCAACGAGCCCGGACCCACCTTGATCAACTCCAGGAATCCCGTCATCAACTCACCGCAGCCACCCGCGCCAAACTCGAAGCCCAAGCTAAGCTCAACCACGCAGACCACGAACCCTTGGATCTCAAACCCATCGCACAATGGGACTTCGAAAATGACACCCTCGATTCCATCGGCGCGCTCCACGGAGACATCCGCGGCCAAGCCTCACTCACCGACGGGGCTCTCGTTCTCCAAAGTGGTGCCCTCTTCACCAAACCTCTCTCCGCTACCCTCACCGAACGCAGCTTCGAAGTCCTCGTCCAACTCGACGACCTGACCCAAACCGGAGGCGGAGCCATGACCCTCCAATCTCTCGACGGCAACATCTTCGACAGCATCGTCTTTGGAGAACTCTCACCACGTCGCTGGCTCTCCGGAAGCGAACTCCACCGTCGCACAAAACCGTTCGAAACCCAAGACGAAGACCTCGCGCACCAAGAACCCGTCCGCCTCATTTACACCTATCAAAAGGATGGCACCATTCACGCCTATCGAAACGGCAAACCTCTGGGCAAACCCATCCGTATGGACCAGCCCATCACTTATCAGGCTGGCAAGGCCCAAATCGTTTTCGGTCTTCGACACGGCACCAACCCCGGCGGAGGACGCAGCCTCATCGGACGTATTTTCGAAGCCCGGCTCTACGACCGCGCACTCACCGAAGAAGAAGTCATGGCCGCCAACACCGGCCGCATGATCCATCTCATCAGAGACCAAGAGATCCTCGCCGCCCTTCCCGAAAAAGCAGGCACTCAAGTCATCGCCCTCGATCAAAAAATTGCCGCCGCCACCCAATCAACGGACGACCTCACCGCGAAACTGCACGCCCAACAACAGTCCCTCTCCAACTCTCCCAAAGGCCTCTCGCGGCTCACGCACGCACTCCTAAACTCCAAAGAATTGATCTATGTCCATTAATAACCAGACCCGACGCCAGTTCGCCAAACTCACCTCCGCAGGACTCTCGGGCCTCTCCCTTTCCAGCCTAATCAACAGCGCCGCCGGAGAAACCTCAACCCCAACCCTGCACCATCTCCCAAAGGCCAAATCAGTCATCTTCCTCTACATGTCCGGCGGCATTTCCCACGTCGACACCTTCGACCCCAAGCCTCTCCTCAAGAAACTCCACGGCCAACCCATGCCCGTCCCCCTCGAGCGCACCCAATTCGACGCCAACGGCAACATTCAAGCCTCTCCCTGGGATTTTAAACCCCGGGGTCAGTCCGGCATCGAAATCACCGACATGCTGCCAAAGATCGCAGAACGTGCCGACGACCTCGCCATCGTCCGCTCCATGACCGCCAAGTTCAGCGAGCACGCCCAAGGCAACTTCTTCATGCACTCCGGCTTCCCCTTCTTAGGATATCCATCCGCCGGAGCCTGGGTCAACTACGCCCTCGGGTCGGAAAACCACAACCTCCCGGGCTTCGTCGTTCTTCGCTCAGAGAAATCATCCATCCCACACGGCGGCGTTAGCATCTTCGGCAATGCCTTCCTCCCCGCCACCCACCAGGGATCCATCTTCAATATCTCCGGAAACCAGGCCGTCCCCAACATCGCGCCCTCCATGCTGAAAACCGAGCAACGCCGCTCGCTCGACCTCATCTCACAGCTCGACCTCAAGTTCTCGGATCGCATCGCTGCCCGCGATGCCGTAACCTCCTCCATCCAAAACGCCGAAACCGCCTTCCAAATGCAAGAGGCCGTTCCCGAACTCACCGACATTTCGAAAGAAACCGATTCGATCAAAAAACTCTACGGCATCGACGACCCAGACCAACAAAAGTCCGAGTATGCCAAACAATGCCTCATCGCCCGGCGCCTCGTCGAACGCGGTGTTCGCTTCGTCGAACTCTCCTGCTGCTCCTACGGCATCGGCGGGGGAAATGGAGCGAACCCCTGGGATCAACACGGCGATATCAAAAAAGGCCACGGTGCCATGGCCAACCAAATCGACCAACCCATCGCCGCCCTCATTCAAGACCTCAAAGCCCGCGGCCTCTTCGATGACACTCTCATCGTCTTCACCGGAGAATTCGGACGCACTCCCTTTGCCCAGGGCTCCAACGGACGCGATCACGACCCCTACGGCTTCTCGCTCTGGCTCGCCGGAGGCGGCACCAAAGGCGGCACCATTCACGGGGCCACTGATGACCTCGGCTACAAAGCAATCACCAACACCGCCACCGTTTACGACCTCTGGGCCACCGTCCTCCACCAACTCGGCATCAACCACGAAAAACTCACCTTCCGCTGGGGCGGCCGCGACCTTCGCCTTACCGACGTCCACGGCGAGGTCTGGCACAGCCTCCTTTCCTAACATGAAGACCATCTCCGTCACCTCGCCCGGCCAAGTCAAAATCATCGACACTGCCATCCCAACTCCCAGCCCCTATCAGGCACTCGTCAAAACCGAATACGCCTGCCTTTGCAACAGCACCGACAGCGAACTCGTTCACGGCCGCTTTCCCGGTATGGCAGACAACTTCCCCTTCGCCCTAGGACACGAAAGCGTCGGCACCGTCATTAAAATAGGAAACAAAGTTCGCAATTTTCAACCCGGCCAACGTGCCCTCGGCGGACTCGTCTTTGACTTCGACAATCTCGCCACCGGATGGGGCGGCTTCTGCGAATACACCCTCGCCAACGATCACGAAGCGATGGTCCAAGACGGAGTCGCCAACCAAGAAAACGGCTGGTTCGAAGTCTACGAAATTCAAACACCCCTCCCCGATGACATCCCGCCCGAGGATGCCGTCCTCCTCTGCACCTGGCGCGAAGTCCTCGGAGCCTTCCGCGACTTCCACCTGAAACCCGGTGACAAGGTCCTCATCTTCGGCGCCGGCCCAGTCGGCCTCAGCTTCGTCAAACTCGGTCGACTCTTCGGGCTCGGATGGATCGGCATCGTCGACCGCCATCCGGAAAAACAAGCCAAGGCCCTCGAGTTCGGAGCCAATGCCGTCTTCGATCGCGACGCACCCGCCATCGCCGAGCTCTCCAAGCTCGATGCCGTCATCGATGCCGTGGGGCGCACCGAACTCATCAACACCGGACTCCCCCTCCTCAAGCGCGGCGGATCCCTCTGTATTTACGGGGTCCTCGCTGGCCTCAAAGACTTCTCCATCGACAACTCGCTCGGCGACTTCAACTACAACATCTTCATGCACCAATGGCCCACCCGCCGGTATGAAAAAGAAGCCCAAGGCCAACTCTGCGAATGGATGCGCGAAGGCAAACTCCTCGCCACGGACTTCATCACCCACCGCTTCCCGATCGAAGAAATCTCATCCGCGCTGCAAGCCATCCAGGAACGCAAGGTCATCAAAGCACTCCTCTCCTACTAGTGCTTTGTCAGGATTAAAAAGTGGGTTCGCTCCGCCGAAGGTTTGTGGGAGGGCGAGGCGGAATTCCTTTGGTGAATCGAGATTCTCCGAAGGAATGACAACGAAGCCATCCCGCGAAACGGCAAGGAGATATCCGTCTTTTTAGTTCTGACAGAGCACTAGGGACAGTGCGGCGCATCGTGCTCAACATCCTCAAAGAAGACCCGGGAATCAAAGGAAGCCTCCCGGCAAAGCGCCGCCGCGCGCTCATGAACCGCACCTACCGCCAACGCCTCCTTCCCCTAGCTTGATCGCCCTGGGAGATGTTGGCCAAAACAGGCGAGACAATCCCCCTCCTTGCATTCCGCATCTTGTCTGATAATTTGAAATGGAGTGAGGAATGATCCCGATGCCGTTCAGGCCGGAGGGTGGCGCAACAGGGCCGAAGGATTGGAAGGGCCTTTTGGACAGGAACGAAGTGACGTGCCCCACAGGGGTGAGCGGCCGGGAGGCGGCTGTGAATCAAAGCTCCGGGCGGGCGGGCGCGACTCCTGCAAGAGAGCCCTTTTGCGGAGCGGAGGAACGAAGCGACCCGGGCGACCGGCTATGACTTCACACAACTCTCTGTAATCCGCTCGACGAAGGAGAGCAAGCGACCGGCGCCCGGGTGGCAGGGGCCCCCTTTGGGGAAGGCAGCCACCCGAAAAGGCGCGGCGACGGATTACGGATGTTGTGAATCGAAGCAAAGCGGAGATGGACGCTCCTCAGAGTGCCCGAAGGGCCAAGCGTAGCCGCAGTCAAATGGCCATGGAAGCCAGGAGTCGCGCCCCGCCCCGCCCGCTCTGACATTTGGACCGACCAACAGGAGGCTAGTCCGTTCACCGAAACGCTTTGAAGTGGGGCGACGACGAACACCAGAGTAGATCTTGGCGGAAGGCTTTCATTGCAGCTTCAACAGCTTACGCACATTGTCTGACAATGAAAAATGGAAGGCTTTCATTACAGGTTCAACAGCGTGCGCACATTGTTTGACAACGTAAAATGGGACGGCCGAAAGAGTCTTTAAAAATCGGTGTTAATCAGTGCCCAATCCTCTTAAATCTGTGGTTAATTCCGGGTGCGCACACTGTTTGACAACGTGAAATGATAATTGTCGTTCTACAGACGACGACGAACACCAGAGCAGATCTTGGCGGAAGGCTTTCATTGCAGCTTCAACAGCTTGCGCACATTGTCTGACAACGTGAAATGCGCACGGAAAACCCATCTAAAATCTGCCCTTTATCTTGAACCATTGACTATTTAACGAAACCCCTTCGACCGTAACTCCCTCTCGATCTTCAGTTGCAACACTATGAATAGCAACTCTCAACTAGCCCTCCACCGTTACAAACATCAATAACTTCGAGCATAAAACTGAATGATCCACTGAACTCTTTAGGTGCTGAGGGAGTGTCGTGAGATTTATAAATGCATTCATCGTCAGAATAACCATTATTGTGCGGCTTATGTTTCCCGCTCTTATGGCCATACCTTAGATCATCTGCATCTCTGTCTTCATAATAATTACCCCCTACAGAACCTTCTGGGAAATGTGAAGGCTTGGCAACATTGTGACCCTTGAACGCCAAATTTTCCCACTCTATGTTCCACCTAACTTCACAACATTCACAACATTCACAACAGCAACCATAGGGCCGATTATTAGTAAATACAGCCCCAAAATCGATTTTCCTTCCCCGCAAACCACCAGGTTGCCCCGGCATTTTTGGTATATCAATTGCCTCGTAGCCACCCCCAAAGGCACCGTCAAATGGATTCGTCCAGCCGGGTGTGATTTTTATCGGTGTTTTTGAGGGAGTTAAAAAAAGTTCATTTTAAGCTTGTACGAATGAACACGTGTGTAGAATTGGGCAGTGATGAGCAAAAAAGAATCACACACCACTGAGGT
>Ga0105051_10007176_pt1 | contig 11727 bp, 13 predicted proteins | sample FRY02_FD_78383 | JGI IMG/M metagenome (GOLD analysis project Ga0105051, IMG submission 78383) | Freshwater microbial communities from Lake Fryxell liftoff mats and glacier meltwater in Antarctica - FRY-02 (megahit assembly) | ecosystem: Environmental > Aquatic > Freshwater > Ice > Glacier...
AAGTGGGTATGACAATGTAGACCCGGCTATATCGAGAAATATAGGTTCATTCCTAGGAGGAAGAAAAACCAAGAAATCCAGAAAATCCAAGAAAACCAAGAAATCCAAGAAATCCAGAAAATCCAAGAAAACCAAGAAATCCACGAAAGCCAAGAAATCCAAAAAAGCCAATAATCAGTTATAGTATCTTATTTGAATAATAATTACAAACACACAACTTGTAATATTTTATTTTTAGATAATTCAGCACTATTGATACCATAAATATTATCATGACTACATGATAACGCGGAAACCATTCCATAATTTGATCCATAAGTAATATACAATTTACAAGTATGTGAAGAAAGAATATATGCATCTACAAATACTTTTGATATATCTTCGTCAACCGGTTTTCTATCCAAGTGTTGTATAATATCATCGTTATAGAGAACACGATCTTTATTCCATATTTTTATACCTGTTTTATATGCTTCATCGGAATCACTTGTAATAAAGATATTATAAGATGAGTTCATGGTTTCATCACACTGATTTTTTATAGTCGTTAAAAACTTTTCAATATGTGTATGGATTCCAGTGCTATGAGTTTCTCTTTTATTTGTTACCATATACTTATCACCACATCTAATCTGTATCCCTATAATATTTGTTCTACCTTTAATGATACTATCTACTTTCTTTAAAAATAAATCTTTGGGTTTGAATATATGAGTATATAATTTTTGATATTCGTTGATTACCTCTTCGTCTGTAATTTTTACTCCAACTATAGTACCAATTTTTTTACATATATTACTATTTAGATGAAAAACATAATGGTCATCCGGGAATATATTTTTATATGATTTATTTTTGTCCGCGTTATCTTTATCTTTATCCAGGTTATCTTTATCCGTGTTATCTTTATCCATGTTATCGTCGTTTTGCATATAATTATTTTTAACATGGTCAATCATTATTCCTTTACCTCCATCGATTAAATTCCAGCCAATTTGACATATTTTTTTAGCAACCATAATATCGTTGGCATTATATATTTCATAATCAAACAAGTCTACTATATTTTCTTTATTCCATAAAATATAAAATTCATGCTTAAATATTTTACTTAATATTTTTATTGTGATTAAACCATTTATTCTATCTCCATAACCGCCTAATAGCATATTTGGATACGATATAATAAACATGTATATATATAAATATATTTATAATAAATATATTTATAATAAATATATCAGAAATTCGCTATTTTTACTTATTAAAAATTAATAAAAATTATTGACAGATTACTTTGGTTAAATATTGTGTTATACCTTCTGTGGCCTTTTTTACATCCTCATCCTCATTAACTGTACATTGCGCATTAAATTTACGACCAAATAAACATGGCTGATTTAATAAATAATTAATTTCTTCAGTTATAATTACATTATAATTTTTAATATTGCTATGACCTTGATATGGATAATCCATATCAGGCCAATTAGTAAAAGTAGTAGCTCCAGAAGCTAAATTAGGTGTAGTAATTATCTCAGATGTTAAATCATTTTTAAAAACTTCAGATATAAAATAATGTTCTTCAGGCGACCGAATATTTTCCCATACCTCATTAATATCATCTACTGTATTGAAACACACAACACTAGCAATTTTTCTATTCAATATAACCCAATTACTTGTTTTTTGAATATTTTTTTTATCATAATATTTTAATGCATTATTACATCTAGGAAAAACACCTCTTTGGTTTGGACAAATGTTAAAATGTGATAAATTGTCTTTTGTTAAAAATGTATAGACATAATCAAATGATTTAAAAGGAATACATGATTGAGATAATGATATTATTTTTGAACAACCGTCATCGTATGCTTGTTTAAATAACAAATTGTGAGCATGAATAAGGGTAACATGTGCGTATTTTGTTTCTATACAATTATCTAATTTATACTCTTCAAAATATTTTAATTTGATATTATTTTTATAATGAATATAAATTTTATATTTTGCCTTATCAACATTTTTAAACCAATTATGCCATAATTCTTCTAGATGTATTTTATCATATATTAAAAAACAAAATCCGAGTACTTCCATTTATAATGAATATATATCATATATATTTAAATAGTATACTTGTTTTAAATTATAAATGGAAAAGGTTTCTGTCGTAATTCCAACATATAATCGATTTAAGTATTTAATGAATACGATACAATCAGTCAAAGAACAAACACACACGAATCTTGAAATAATTGTAGTAAATGATTGTTCAACAGAAACAGAGTATTATCAGTATAATTGGGAAGAAAACGGCATACATATTGTTCATTTACCAGAAAATAGTAAAACCAAATTTGGGTTCGCTTGTCCAGGTGGATATCAACGTAATTTTGGAATTAAAGAGGCAGTTGGAGAATATATTGCGTTTTGCGATGACGATGATACTTGGTTTCCACAAAAATTGGAATTACAATTGAAAGCAATGAGGGAAAATGATTGTAGAATGTCGTGTACGGATGGATTATTTGGGAGAGGTGTGTATGATCTAACAAAAACATATAAAAAATATAATAAAGAACATTACTTTGGTATATTAAAAGGTATATATAAAAAAAGAGGTTCTGAATTATTAGATAATGGATTTCCATTAGTTTGGACACCAGACTTTTTTAAAGTACATAATTGTGCTATATGTAGCTCAATGATGATAAAAAAGGATGTAATAGATGCTGTTGGTGATTTTGCGATTGCTCGCGCAAATGAAGACTACGAATATTGGCGTAGAGCCGTTAAAGTAACAAATTGTGCGTATGTAGATGAGCCATGTGTCTACTATGACTCTGGTCATGGTGCTGGTCAAAATTATTAACGACATAACATGTAATAATAACTAAGTATAATAATAAATTTGGTTTATTACTATACGCATTTGAACATTTATATAGTCAGCAGTGTATTATTTTAGGACAACTTTTTTCGGAAAAAAATAAAGGTATGATATAATATGTATAAACCATCTAATCCAAATCCATGTGATGAATATTTATCAGATAGAGACTATTTACTTCATATGATTCCACACCACCAGGTAGCTGTAGATATTAGTATTGACATGCAGAAAAAAAGTACTAACCCAGTTATGCATGAAATTTTAAGAGAACTTATATGGACACAAAATAGAGAAATAATGATGATGAAAGATGTTCTTAGGAATTTACCAGATAATATTAGCTCTGACAAACTTGAAATGAACAAAAATTATCGTACTACTATTCTGGATTTTACCAAAACTGCTTCTGATCCAACCGCTGAATGTAACCCTGATTTTTTTAATCCAGAACTTCATAAAAAACACATTTCTCATATGAAATTAGATGAAAAAATGTATTTGGAACATATGATTCCACATCATCAAGTAGCGGTTGACATGAGTAAAACGCTTCTAAAACATACAAATAGCGATTTTATGACTGCTTTCGCCTATAGAATTATTAGAAGTCAACAATACGAAATTAATTACATGACACAATTACTACAAAATTTAAGAGGGTGGTCTTGGAATAGTCAACTAATTACTTAAATTACATAAGAGTTCCTTCCAGATTCAATGGTTCAATCGCAACACATGGACGGGGTAAATTACCTGGTGAATAATTAATTTGTTTTCCACAAAAATCTGGATGGTTTTCAACCATGATTGTTTCAAAATGATCCGGAATCGGTTTTAATAGTGCGATATGACATCTAAGTAAGCAGTCGGCTCTTTTATTTAAATGAACTAGTATGTCCTTTTTATCGGTTACACTTTTAAAATGTCCCATTAACCAATCTTGATCAGCACCGCGACGAAAAGTATTATGAACCGGTCTACTTGTAAATGAATTAATTACATCGTATATATTAACCAATTTGTCTGGGTATTTTTCAATTAATATTTTATTACATACGCCAAATAATCCACCCATTAAACTACCATGGGCTGGATTGTCTAAAATGGAATGAATTGCTTTACCCGACTCAATCCATTCATCTACCATTTTTTTTTCTCTAGGTGAAGCTCTTGAATCCGCATCTCGTGAAATCCAATAATCGACATCATTTTCATTTAAAGGTGTGAATCGTCTGAACATACCTTCGATATCTTCACCTCCTCCATTACTCAATTCTGAAAACGGAATTAAAACACAGTTTAAATTTTGTAAAATGTTTAGTACGCTTGTAGGTACCATTTGTTTCCCAGTTGAATAATATACTCTTACTTCCCATCCTAGATATATTATATTACTACTGACTACTGCCTCAATAATTCCATGACAATATTTTAATTTATTGCCAAATAAACAATATGTAATTACCTTTTTACCCATGAGTATACTATATATATGTAGTATTTTTTTTCGTATCAAACTAATACTTTACGAAGCATGAATGATTTAATCTTTCTTTCTATTTTTATTGTTCCTTGGAAATAACGTCTAAATTGTTGTAATATGAATTAAACAAAACATAATTAAACATAATTCATTCTTATATATAATTATGCTTAATATACATGAAACTATTAAACTAAAATTAAACAGTTTCATAGAGCAAAATAAAATACCAAATTTAATATTTCACGGTGTAGCTGGTAGTGGGAAAAAAACACTGTTATTCGACTTCTTAAAACAGGTCTATGACAACAATAAGACATATATTCAAGACTATGTAATGACAGTAAACTGTGCCCATGGAAAAGGCATCAAATTCATTCGAGAAGAATTAAAATTTTTCGCAAGAACAAATATTGACATACATGATGGTACTATTTTTAAAAGTATAATTCTATTAAATGCGGATAAGCTGACAATTGACGCGCAATCAGCACTTCGCAGATGTATCGAGTTATTTAGTCATTCTACACGATTCTTTGTTGTTATAGATGACAAGTATAAATTATTGCGTCCAATATTGTCACGATTCTGTGAAATATTCATACCCGAGCCAGTGTCGAGTGGAAAAACAATTAACCTACATCAGTATAAATTGGAACAATCATTTACAACTATTCAAAATGATAAACGATTGAAAAGGATAAAATTCAAAGCAGAGCTTGATAAAATAAAAACCAAGACTTTACCTGAAATAAGTGAAAGGTTGTATGAAAAAGGGTATAGTTGTTTGGATATAGTAGAATATATATCTGATTCGAAAATGGATCCTGAAAAGAAGTTTGAATATTTAGTATTTATTCAAAAAATAAAAAGAGAATTCCGAGATGAAAAATTATTGATGGGGTGTGTATTAAATTTTTTGTTAATCCGTTCAGATTACAATTTAGAAAATATTTCATTTATGTAAATATGGATGATTATTCTGTGTCAAGCTTACAAGAATCGAGAAATGAATGGTGTGCTCGTTTAATAAATATTTTAACACCACTCGTGATCGAAGGTGTTAAATCCATTTTTGATGAATCATGGAAAATTTGTATAGAAAACGATGAACACGAAAAATATTTAATGACTTTTCAGAATTTCTTAACTCGTATTCCGAAATGGAATTCCACCATAGTCGAAGAAGAAACAAAACGAATATTGGAAAAAAGTAACTGTGGGTATTTAAATGATCTAATCAGTTGTGTTCATATCATTCAATTGAAAAGCCTAACATGTATGCGTGTAGGTAACAAGCAGAAAAAGATAGATATATCAATACCTTCGTTAACTGAATTTATTCACAAGGTATACATTAATAGTGCTCGTAAAATATATACAAATATCTATTTGTTTGAAAGAAATATAACTCCACTTCAGGTTCAAAAACACAATCGTGAGTTGGAATTGATTATCAAAGAGCAAATACTAACGACCATCCGGAATAATATTCCAGTAGAAGATATTTTAAGGGTATATTTAGACGAAACAATCGAAGAAGATGTTCAAGTGGAGGAAAAGGAAGAAATAATTTCGACAGAACCAGTGGAAGAATCAATAGATAACGACAACAAAAATCATGCTACTGATGAAGATACAAATAATAAAACGGAAACTATGGATGAATCCGACAAAACAAACATGAATAAATTAAACGACAATGATAACTTAGACATACCTAGATTAGACGACGAATTGAATAAATATGTTCCAACTGTTCAGTTTAATAATATAGATAGTATATCACAATTAGAAGATCATAATACGGATATTTCACCTACATCTACAGATAAAGGTGAAATAGCTAGTGATAATTATGGTGAAGATGATGATGATGGAAGGTTGGTCATTGGGGACAAGATTAAATTATCAAGTATGGATTTTGAAGAATTGGAAAAGCCCAAAGTAATTAACAAGGTACCAATTGGTCTAGAAGAGATTGAAATATTGACATAACTTATTGTATGATAAAATATAATGTGTTATAATATAAAATTGATAATAACAGTGGCTTATAAATTAATAATATCATATCGAGTACAATATCATATTATTAGATAATCTCAACTAATAATGTTATCAATGTATGCTTTATTAATAACTATCTTCTGTGTACTTGTAGTGTTAGTACTAGTATATGTCTATTTAGAGTGTGATTATGAAATAAATAATATGGCTGAATTAGCTAGATCCAATCCCAATAATAATCTTAATCCTATTCACGACCGTAGTGTATCTGCTATAATTTAAGCACATGTCCGTATGTGTAAAATAATAAACATAAATATTACTAATAATATTTATATTTATATTATTAGTAATATTTTGTATAATTCGTAAAAAATAGATTTACTTTGTTTTATGTTAATGTAAATGACTGATATTTTCATATATGCTTTAGCTATATCGACCGTTTTTTTTCTTTTCAAGTTTCTAGAAATGAAGATGTTACCAGATGAAGAAAAAAAGCCATTGAAGGTTATTATAAAGGAATCCATGTTAGTATATTTAGCGTCGGTAATGGGTATTTATATGTACGCCCAATTTGATTTACCCATATTAAAAGAGAATACTAGTAGTAAATCTGCCTTGGCATTTGTAGATACTCCTACATTCTGATGATAATAGATTAGAGTGTGACTATAGGTAATATCTATGTAACATCATACGCTCTACTAATTATATACATAAATGAATATTATGTATATAATCAACACCACCCCCAACACCAACACCAACACCAACACCAACACCAACACCAACACCAACACCAAAGGCATTATCACCATCTAATCACCACTACATATAGGTTAACCTAATATTGGGATAGTATCAATATTTATTATGTTATGATTTCTATTTATTTTCTTTCTTGGTACAATATACTTTTTAAATAAGACATGATCCAGTTGCTTTGATGGAACCGCGCCATGGATTGTTCGGGCAATCATTTTATATAGTTTAAATTCTGGATATCTCTCTTCACCATTTGTTTTATATAGAATGTTTCTTTTCTTGTCGTCGATTAACCATGAATGTACTAGTTGTGCCACCTTATTTTTTTTAATCACGGATTCAAGATCATCCAGGTCTTCTATAAAATTATCAAATAAACAACACGCAAGTCTACATAAATCAAAGCTATAATTAGGTTCGAGTCTAGGTTTTTTATCATTAAAATAAGGTTCGCAATTATACTGGGTTCCGGCGTCGCCTTTTGGATGAAAACTATCACTACACATTGTTTTTCCATTAAATTTATAAATAGATCTGCCAAAGTCAATGATTTTATATACCTTTCCGAATGTAGGTACCTTGTAATAAGTGTTGTTAAAACAATAATGTATATACTGCTTATCTGTATTAACATACATGATGTTATTTGTATGTAAGTCATTATGAGTAAATGAAAATACTTTTTGGAATAGCGTAAGCGTAATGATAATTTGAAATAAACATGAGGCCCATTCTTCGTCGTTTAACAGATCATTTTCCATTAAATAATCCAAAGTATTTGTGCATTTTTCCATACTAATCATTTGGACTGGGAATTCGTAAATTGAACAACAAATGGTACTATTGTCAGTGGCTACAGACGAATCACAGTTATTACAATCACTATCATTATCACTATTATTGTCAATGTCATTATTAGATTCATTATCCTTAGTATTAACGCTATTACTATCACAATCACTATCAGACTCGTCATATTCAGCTGATGTATTTGATGATTTTGAGCTACACGATGAATCTGATTTGCTCGATTTTGTAGTTGTAGGAAGATTCGTGCTATATACACAAACGTTACTTAAATCAATATTTACATGGTCTATATCTATCTGACTCGTATCATCTGTATTAGATGTCAATCCAATAAAACACTTGTTATCTTCCAATTTATCTACGACAAAATACTGATTTTTTTCGGAGATCACAATCTTCTTTTTATTACTGCGCGAATCGATATTAAATATGTTGGCATGCTGGTTATTATCGATACAATACAATATGTCTTCGTTTTTATGGAAGAAATCACATTCATTTAAATAATCAATATCATCAACCATGTTATAATTAAATTTTTTCTTAATGCCTATGTATGATCCATAATAATCAATCGCATTAATATAATTAAAGTTATGTAACAATTGACTTGATAAATATGTAAAGAATGAGTCGACATAAGCGCTATTATTTTTATCCAATAGTTTGGGAAAACATGTAGTTGGAGTATCATTAAACTTAGGTAGTTGTTTAAGAACATTATTAGAAACATCATATTTGCCAGTCAATAGCCTTAATGGATCTAATAGTGGTGAAAATTTACAGAAAACAGACTTTTCAAGGATAGTATTTGATACATCGGTTACCAGTGCGACTAATGAATTACTGTCGGTTGTTTCCACTATGGAAGTAAGGTAATATTTTTGATTTAGATTGATACTGTTATAGTTAGTGGCGTTTAGAGAGAAAAAGTTGTCATATAATGGAATATAGTTTTGTAGATGAGTTATTTTAAAGTCGGATTTCTCTAAAGCATTAAATAATTCTTCGTTGTTATTTTTTCGATAATACAATGAAAAGTTCATTCTTTATTATTGATAAAGCAAAAATAAAGAATCATTTAAACTTATTTTCGTATTTCGTAATGTTTTTTTTTCTATTTAGACATTATTACTTATGACGTTAGATTTAAAGAAATTCGATATGAAACATATTAGCTTCCGTCCAGATGAAAATAAAGGTCCTGTTGTTGTTTTGATCGGAAGAAGAGATACTGGAAAGAGTTTTTTAGTGAGGGATTTATTATATCATCATCAGGATATTCCTATTGGAACTGTAATATCTGGTACAGAAGCTGGTAATGGATTTTTCGCTGAGCATGTTCCAAAGTTATTTATTCACGATGAATATAGCACGGCAATAATTGAAAATATATTAAAGCGGCAAAAAACGGTATTGAAGCAAGTACAAAAAGAAATGGAATCATATAAACGGACAAATATAGATCCTAGGGCGTTTGTAATATTAGATGATTGTTTGTATGATAATAAGTGGACAAAGGATAAGATGATGCGATTATTATTTATGAATGGTAGGCATTGGAAAATAATGTTGATAATTACAATGCAATATCCATTGGGTATACCTCCGAATTTGCGCACGAATATAGATTTTGTGTTTATATTGAGGGAACCATATATAGCAAATCGAAAGCGAATATGGGAGAACTATGCCGGAATGTTTCCCACTTTTGAATCATTTTGTCAAGTAATGGATCAATGTACCGAGAACTTTGAATGTTTAGTTATAAATAATAATGTGAAATCGAACAAACTACAAGACCAAATATTTTGGTATAAAGCACAAAATCATAGTAATTTCAGATTAGGCTCCAAAGAATTTTGGGAATTATCGAAAAATTTGGAGAGTGATGATGAGGAAGAAATATACGATCCAAACAGTGTTCAAAAAAAGGGGGCGGGACCAAAAATAAATGTAAAAAAAAGTAAATGGTAAGTTGTAAGTTGTAAGTTGTAAGTTGTAAGTGGTAAGCGGTGTAATAATATAATAATAATTTTTTCTGTATTCTTATTATATGACTGATAAAAAAAACACAATAATATCTAAAGAGCAACAATTAGGTAATTTAGTAATGGATACTTTTAAAACAGCAGATAATATCAACACTAATACCAGTATTGTTAATAATAATATTACCCCAAATAATACTAGTACTAGTAATAATGTTACACCAAGTAATAATGTTACACCAAGTAATAATAGTAATATGAGAGATAAAATACCGAAAAAAGTAGAAGCCGTAAAAATGAATTCAGAAGTAGTAATGGAAGTAAGCGAAATAATAGATAATAATTTTAAAAATCATAAGGAGTTTATAATATTTAAGAACCAATTAGATGCGATGACTAAAAACAATTTATATATACTAAAAGAGTGTAAAGAAAACAAACGACTATTGGATTTAAAATATGATAATTTGAACAACTATATTAACTATATTCAAATTTCCGTGATATTCTTGTCGACACTTTCTGGATTTTTGGAATCTACCAAAACATATTTTGATACACCTATGACAGCCGTATCTATATCTGGTGTGACAATTTCAACATACATTAGCTTAATTTTATCCGTTTCCAAGTATTTTAAATTCGACGAAAGCAAAGAAAGAATTCACAATCTTAGAGAGAAATATTCAAATTTACATAACAAAATAGAATATCGTATGGATATTCTTGGCCCATGGATGAATCATACCTTGTGGGAACATCAGGACCCAAAGGAAAAATTAACGGAATGGACTGAAAAGGTTGTCGTTGCTATGGAGGAGGAGTACATGACTCTAATCGAGACAAAACAGTCGTTATGTACTGAATTTGAAATAATAATGGACTCTAAAAGTAGAAACGAATATAATATTAGAAATAAAAATTTGATTCATGACAATCGACAGAAGCTGTTCAATACAATTAAAAAAGATTGGGAATTAGAACAAAAATTCAAGGAGTCATCTATTCCACTCGATTTTAAAAGTTCAATAGCATTACCGGATGACGATCTAAACAATTGGGATGATCCGTTATAAGTAAATATACAACGGTAATGATGGTTGTAAACGATACATCTTTGATACTATGCTAAAAAGAGTATGTGGTCCATATGGTTCCCACTAAAAAAAATTGAAGTTGAACTATATGATAGATGTGAAAGCATAATTATATAGTTAACGAAGGATCGTTCTAAAATCAATCAAGTATGCCCGGAGTTATGAATATGCCTTTAATAAACGAGTTGATGGATATTAAATCAGCAATTAGGTTTATATTGTTAATTGAAAATTTGCAAAGCAAACAAGAACTTGATGTATGGTGTGGATATATGGGAAGAGAAAAACTATATACATACATTAGCCGACTTGCTCCTGAACATTGGGGAAAAATAAGAACACCAACATGTAGTGTTCGTTATTACTATCAAAAAATGTTACCTGGGTATAAAATATACAATTAAACATAATCAACATTTGAAATGTAAAAAAAACTTTGGGTCAAATGCGCTGTTAACTGCTATTGGCAACAAACAAAATAAGATAGTTGAATTATTAATTCAAAATGGAGCGGATATTCATTCCGAGTCAACAAGCACCCTAAACGATGGGAAATTTAACTCCTCGCCGTTAGTTTATGCAGTTGCCGTTAGCAACTTAGCAGCAGTGAAATTGTTGCTAGACAATGGGGCAAAGCCCAATACAAAAGATAGAAATGGCAACACC
>Ga0105051_10007182_pt1 | contig 11722 bp, 10 predicted proteins | sample FRY02_FD_78383 | JGI IMG/M metagenome (GOLD analysis project Ga0105051, IMG submission 78383) | Freshwater microbial communities from Lake Fryxell liftoff mats and glacier meltwater in Antarctica - FRY-02 (megahit assembly) | ecosystem: Environmental > Aquatic > Freshwater > Ice > Glacier...
AATAAAGAATTGATTGATTTTTGTCAAACATTAGAAGATGTTTGTATTGAAACTGTTGAGTCTGGACTGATGACCAAGGATTTGGCGGTATGTATTCATGGTAATAAAGTGAACCACGGGGAACATTATGTTTACACCGAAGAATTTTTAGATGCACTCGACAACGGTTTGAAAGCAAAAATGAAATAACTTAGAGGGCTCAATTAGAGCCTTTTTTTATGCGACTAACTTTTTTATTTACTGTCCTTTCTTTATCTTCTTTGTTTTCCCAAATATTTCCGAAAGGTTGGACAGGAAAGTACGAGGGAACAATGGAGATTTTCAACGGAGAAAATAAACAACAGGTTGCTATTGATTTTGAGTTGTTAGAATTAAAAAAAGATAGTTCTTGGACGTTTAAAATGACCTATACTAATTCCAATCAGGCTCCAATCGTTAAGGACTATTTGTTGCAAAAAACGGGAGCTTCTTGGACATTTCAACTCGACGAAAAAGACGGAATTTTAATTGACATTCGTTTGATTGGAAATGTTTTTTATGATTTCTATGAAGTCAACGGTATGTTTTTCACCTCTCGTCTATCTAAAGAGAAAAAAGGTTTATTCTTCGAATTAATGGGCGGAATAAAAGGTGACTTTAGAAAAACATCCACTGGAATCACTGAAATTACCGATGTTTATTCCTATCCTCCAGTTTTTGTTCAACGTGTTCAACTCAAAAAAATCAACTAATATGCGCCTGCTTTTTTCCCTTTTCATGCTTTTTTTAATGGTTGCTTGTAAACCAATTGAGCCACTTGCTCCTAACCAGCGAGTTTTAGAAAAACCAATAGATAATCCAATCGTTTCCAATGTTACAATTCCTATTGAAATAGACTTAAAAAAGCAATTAAGACAGGTAGAAAGTTCGCTTCCAAAAACATTTGAAGGAAAAGAAGAACAATGTGAAGGAATTAGTTTTGCGTACAAGTTTATTCGTGAACCAATAGATTTTACTTTTAAAGCTGACGAATTGTATTACGAAGTAAATGGGAAATTTGAATTAAAACTGAATTATTGCCCAAAATGTCACGGTTTATGGGATGGTGGTTCCTGCACAATTCCTAGGGCGTATGCAAGTTGTGGAGTGGGTGAATCAATGCGAAGAGTAAAAGTTGGTTATTCAACAAGTATTGATATTTCAAGTAATTACAAGTTTCAAGCGAAAACAGAGTTGAAAAAGTTTGACATTCTAGATCCTTGCCAAATTACTATTTTCAAATATGACGCAACCACTGAAGTAAAAAAGCAAGTAAAAAAGCAATTGGAAAAACTGGAAGAAGAAATAGATAAACAAATTGAAGGTGTTGATTTAAAATCAATGCTTTCAGATGTTTGGAAAGAATTACAAAAACCAATCACTTTAGATTATTACGGATTTATGTATCTTTTCCCTAAGTCAATGGCTTTTAGTCAACCAAACTTCAGTAAAGACAGTAAAGTTTATATTGATTTAAACCTTGGTGTTTCACCGATTGTAAGCACTAATACACGAGAAATCAAAGAAACGTCTCTTCCCAAATTAGAAGAATACAAAAAGAAAAAAGGTTTTGATTTGTCGATTGACATTAAAGCTTCCTACGATTCACTTTCCTCCATTTTAAACAAGCAAATGAAAGGTAAAGTGTTGGATTTAAAAGGCAAAAAAATTATTGTGACTCAATTGGGAATTGATGGAACACAAGACAATAAAATGCTGTTTAAAATGTCATTTGAGGGCGCAAAAAAGGGAACGTTATACTTAACAGGAATTCCACAAATTGACACAATTAAACAAGTTCTTTTTATGGATCAATTAGATTTTGACTTGGAGACAAAAAGTGTTTTACTAAAGTCTACAAAATGGCTTTTTAATGATCGAATTCTGCAAGAAATCAAGAAAAATGCAGTATTTGAAATGACTCCGTTGCTTGAAAACAGTCGAAAAATGATTTCTCAACAATTGAGTACCAACCTTAACGAAGACATCACCATGAAAGGAAATATTGACGTAATTAAAATTCAAACGGTCTATTTAAGCGAACGTTCTATTGTTGTAAGAACACAATTAAGTGGCGATTTGAAACTAAAAATGAAATAGTCCGTTAAAACGCTTGTGAGAAAATTATTTTTTACAGTTTATTTCGTTTGTTTTTGCTTTATTTCTTTCACCCAAAAGAATGATTACAGCACGTGTCGTGGAAGTGTAAAATTAAGTGCAAACAACCCATACACCCTAAGTTTTCTTGGTAAAAAGGGAATTGACAAATCAAATTTATATGGATATATCAAAAACTTGACTATTTCTAAAAATGAGATTTGGTCAACGTTTGAGCCTGGGAAAAAAGGGAAATTACAAATCAAATGTAAATCACAAATAGATAGTTTTCATCTTGTTGTTTTCAAAACTAGCGTTGGTTCAAGTTGTGAAGATCTTGAAATGAGAAAAGCAGAACCTGTGTTCATGAAAATGAAAACAAACTGCACTGAACTTGAAAATGTTTCAATTGATTTACAAGAAGGTTACGATTACGCATTCGTCTTTATTACACAAGAAAAAAGTAAAGCAAAAGTTGATTTTGAATTGAAATTCACTCCCACTGACGAAAAAGGAAAAGAGTTTATTGATTCCTTAACGATGAATTTAGTTTACAATAAATCAAAACCTATTTATTCCATTCATGTCATCAACGAAATTACCAAAAAACCAATTACAGCTCGTATTTCTATTTCAAGTCAATCGGAAATAGATGGAACTTATTTTGCAAGCGATTTATTTCTAAACTTGAATAAAACACTTAAAAATTGTACGATTAAAATTGATGCTGAAGGTTTTAATTCTAAAGATTTGGTGGAATACAAAATAGCAAGTGTTGGACACACGAAAGACACGATTAAACTTTTGCCCTTCAAGCGAGGAACAACCGCTAAATTAGATGAAATATATTTCTCACCTGGTTTAGCAACAATCTTAGAAGATTCGTATCCGCGCTTAGAACGTTTGCGTGATTTTATGGTGTTGAATCCTCAGATTTCTATCGAAATTCAAGGGCATGTAAACGAAGACAAAACCTTCAGTGGGTTGTTCTCTGTTCGTTTATCTAAAAAAAGAGCCTTGCGTATTCTTGACTTTCTGGTTGAATCTGGCATTGACCCCAAACGCTTAACAGCAATTGGTTTTGGCAACTCGAAACCTGTTTATCCTGACCCTAAGGATGGTTTACAAAAAGAGGCAAATCGAAGGGTAGAGATTTTGATAAAGTAATTAATACTTAACTCCTTCATTCTAATTTAAACCGTGAAACGAATTTGATTTGAAAAGAACAAAAATATCAACACTGTAAATTAATTGCATAATTTTGGTTCGTCATAAGTTATCCTTTTTAGGATTGTACTTTATTCATATAGTCAGTTTATTTCCTAGTGTAAATAGAACCATGAATTAAACTAATTACACGAACTCATTAAATTTATAAAAAGAATTACAGACGGCTAGTAACGAAAACAACCTCTTTTTAAACAATAATTTTATTGAAAACAAACTCATTTTAGTATGATTTAGTTTAAGTTTTTTAGAGTTCAATAATTTCTATAGAGAACATTGCTTTTCGTTTAAAAAAACAATTCTTGCCAAATCTAAAAAACTATAAATCTTTAAATTCTCTAATTTGCTTAATTTTACAAAAACAAAAAAATGTCAAATCAAATTATACCAATCGGCGCTGACCACGCTGGTTTCCAACTCAAAGAAACCATTATTACACATTTGACAGTAAAAGGATTTCTATTAGAAGATTTTGGTTGTCATTCGGAGGAAAGTATAGATTATCCTGATTACGCACATCCTGTGGCATCGACAGTAGAAAAAAATAAGGGAATGTTAGGTGTTTTAATTTGTGGTTCAGGGAATGGTATAAATATGACAGCAAACAAACACCAAGGAATTAGAAGTGCTTTGTGTTGGAAGCCAGAAATTGCAGTTTTGGCACGTCAACATAACAATGCCAATATTCTTGCTTTACCTGCGCGCTTTTTATCGGAAACGGAAGCATTAGAAATTGTTGACGCATTTTTCAGTACTGAATTTGAAGGAGGACGTCACCAAAACCGAGTAGAAAAAATCGCATGTCATTAATTAAATTATTTCTTTTCTTTTTTGTTGTTTTCAGCACGCAATCACTGTTTGCGCAACTTGATAATACCTATTTCTTTAACGGAAAAAAGGATTCTGTTTTATACAGAGAATACGCCAATTCGTTTTATGCTGAAAAAGGTTTTCCTGTCAATTTCGATGGCACATTTATCATCGAGCGCACGAATAAACACAAAACTTACTTGATTCAAATGATGGACACGGTAACACGTTTGGAAGCTGAAATGATTTTGTTTGATTACCTCGTAAATCCAGAAACAAAAGAGCGCGAAAAAGTAATAATCGACAAGTTTTACGTAAAATTAAAAGGATCACCACGAAAAGCCGTGCTTATAGGAAATGTAACTTCAGGTGAAAAACTAGATGTAAACAATCTAAATTTTGAGGTAAAACTTCCAGATGAAGGGCTTGAAAGTAACGCAACAATTACGCAAATTGACATAAGTTACGACTCATTAACCACAACCGTAAAAGGAGCAAAACTTTCCGATATAGTCAAGAAAAAAATCAATGATTTGCCAGAAGGAACGCTTATCAAATTTGACATCCATTACTCGGATCTTAGAGGAAAAACCGCAATAATTAAATCTGAGTTTTTAAGGTGAAAGTAAGTTCAGGAAGTTCCATCTTGGTTGATAATACTTATTTTATTTGAACTATAAAAATAAAAACTAGCCTTTGTTTTATTACTTGTAAGTACCTTTGCAAGATGGAAGAAATCAAAAATAAAGTCAAAGAAAGCGGTTTAATTCAATTAGATTTAGTAGATTTTAAACCAGAAAAAACAATCGTCGGTGTTGACTTAGCTACACAATTATGGCAAGGTTTAGTACTTAAAGAAAAAGATTTTCGCACATGGATTCAAACTGAGGATTGGTCCAAATACAGCGAAAAAGCCGTTTTTATTCATTGTTCAGCTGATGCAATAGTCCCAACTTGGGCATATATGTTAGTTGCTTCTTCGCTACTTGAATTCACAAAAACTGTTCTCGTTGGAAATAAAATAGAACTTGAAAAACTGTTAGTTTTGGATAATATTCAAAACTTAAATTTGATTGAATTCAAAGAAAAACGTATTATAATCAAAGGTTGTAGCGACATAAGTTGTCCGGAATTTGCGATGGTTAGTTTGGTAAATAAACTTCAACCTGTCGTTTTATCAATTATGTACGGCGAACCATGTTCAACTGTTCCTATTTACAAAAAGAAGAAATAAGTCTTGTTGTTTATTTCAACTATTTTATTGATTAAAAAAGTCTCAAACAAAAAATTGAGGTAAATTATCTCCTTTTTTTAACAAAAAAATCTTTCATTAAATCGGAACATTCTTTTTCCATAATTCCGTTCACTACCAAAGTAGAAGGATGATATAAACTTTTTCCAACGGACGAAGCTCCTCTTTTTTCGTCACGCGCACCAAAAACTACTTTATCAATTTGTGACCAAAACAAAGCACCTGCGCACATGCAACATGGTTCAATTGTAACATATAAAGTACACCCTTTCAGGTATTTAGCACCAAGGTACTGTGATGCCGCTGTGATTGCTTGAATTTCAGCATGAGCTGTAACATCAATCAACGTCTCCGTTAAGTTATGACCACGTGCAATAATTTGATTTTTACAAACAATGACTGCGCCAACAGGAATCTCATCTTCTTCTAGTGCATTTTTTGCCTCTATTAGGGCTTGTTTCATGAAATATTCGTCGTTGTAAGGATTCAAAAGCATGCCACAAGAATAATAACTAATTAGATAACTGACAAGGAAATGTTTAGAAGAAATCGCAATTGATCTTTTTTCAACCAAAAAACCCCTTAATTTTCCTCCATGGAAATTTTAGACATTATTCTGTTTTTACCTTTGCTTTACGGAGCTTGGAAGGGATTTCAAAAAGGATTTATAATGGAATTATTTACAATTTTAGCATTAGTTGTTGGTTTATACGCTGCGTTTAATTTTTCAGATAAATTTTCTAAACACATGAGATTTGGTTTAGAAACTCATTCTTACATGCCAGCAATAAGTTTTATTACGTTGTTTTTGCTCGTTGGAGCCATGGTTTATTTTGGAGGGAAAGCATTAGAACAAGTATTGAAAATTGCTCAACTATCTGCTTTTAATAAAATTATTGGTGCTAGTTTAGGTGTTTTGAAATGGCTTTACATTACAGCTTGTGTAGTCGTTTTTCTGGTTTCTTTTGACAAGGATGAAAAAATGATAAAGAAATCAACTAAAGAAAATTCATTTATGTATGCGTTAAACACAGGCGTCTTAAAATATTCGCTTCCTGGTGTGAAACATACCGATCTCATTAACGTTATAGAAATTCAACAAACAGCCAATGAAGCAGGCTTAACTTACGATGAAGTTCAACGTGCGAGACATATTGCAGATAGCTTAGGTATAGATGCAGAAGATGTTCAAATAGTAATAAAGATCCATGAAAAATACGATAAATAGCCTTCTAATAATTTTTAGTTTTATTAGTTTTTCTTCTTGGTCGCAACTTTTTGCCTCCAAAAAAATTGAAAAGACAATTGTAAAAACAGGTCCCTATTTTGGTGTTCAAAGTGGTCGTTTTTACGCTGGAGAAATCGGAATGGAACGCCAATGGAAACAAGGTAAATTAAAATCGCCATCTACAAATGCGCTACATTTTGGTGTTAACTATTCCTACGATTTTTCAAATCTGAATCCGATTTTGGGCTATGATATCGGTTATTGGTTTCGTAAAGACAACATCAGTATGACTTTAGGGGGGACGCTCTGTGCTCGTACAAATTTTGAACAGTATCGTTTTGGTTTTGCTCCAGTAGTAGGATATAAAGTTTGGCAAATTCATTTACAAACAGGTTATCAGTTTCTATTTCCAATGCGTAAAAGTTCTATCAACTATTTTCCAGCTAACAACGTTTTTCTAAGCGCACGATTTGTTCTGGTAAACGAAAGAGAAGTGAAGAAAAAAGAGAAAAAGAAATAAAGAATACCAATGTTGCTAATTGTGAACTTGGGTAAGTCCTATAATAATAGTTAGAATGTCACAATGTTTATTTGTTAGATATTAATAAACACTATTTCTTTTACTTTTTTATCTTTAAAATGAGACGCTCAATTAGGAATTTATAAAATGTAATTATCTCTTTTTTACCACCAAGATTATTGGATCAACATCGCCATTTAACAACTATTTACGTGTAATTTATTTAACAATTCTTCCTATTTATAAACATTTAGCTAATTTCTACTTTTTTAAATCCTATATTTTATTAGCATTCTAAATTTAAGTTATCAATCGCTTTTGTGTGTGAATTGTTAATATCCGTTCAAAACTTTTTGAAAGTAATTCTTGCTTTTTAAATTAATTTTTACAAACCAAAATGGATATGAATTGACAATGAAAGTTAACCACTTTCTTTTGGTAACTTTAACACTACTTATACACGATAACGTTATTAACAATGACTTTTTTTTATCCATATTAAGAATAGATAACTAAATTGTTAATTAGTAACTAACTTATTGCTGTAAAATGAATTAAGTACCTTTTTCTCTGTTGATAAACCTACCTTAATTTTTAATTTTTGTATTCGCAAGAAATGGTGAATTTTTCTATACACATATCAACAGCCTTAATAACAATAACCAATTTCTTTTAAATTAATTTTAAAAAAACTTATTATAATTATTTAATGAAAAAGTAAAAAAACTTCGATTAGGGAATTTTGAATTACTTTTATATCAGCGTTAAAAAATCCTAATAGGAACTTAACTTTCACTAGATATTCTAAATTAGCAAACTATGAATAGTTCATTTGAACGTTTATTGGATCAAATTGACGCTTTCATTCGGAAATTTTACAAGAATGAAATTGTAAAAGGTCTATTCTTTTTTGTTGGAATTTTGCTATTTTCCTTTCTTCTTACTACGTCTTTGGAGTATTTGGGAAGATTCGGTTCACTAACAAGGGCAATTTTATTCTTTAGTTTCGTAGGAGTTAATTTAATTATTTTATTCAAATATATTTTAATTCCATTAAGCAAACTGTATGCGTTTGGTTCACGAATCAATCGTTATCAAGCTTCAGAAATTATTGGAAATTTCTTTCCCGAAATTTCAGATAGGCTTAAAAATACACTTCAATTACAAGATGCAATACAAAATAATGAACGTAATATTGAACTATTAAACGCAAGTGTTCAACAACGGTCTGTTCAATTAACGACGGTTCCTTTTGCCTCTGCAATTGATATTAGTGATAATAAAAAATACTTAAAATTCATCACTCCGTTATTTTTAATTTTAATGACAATTGGAATTTTTGTTCCATCGCTTTTAACCCAAGGTGCGGAGCGAGTTGTAAATTATGATAAGGAATTCAAAGTTGAAGCACCCTTTTCTTTCAATGTGAATAGTTCTAATCTACAAGTTGAAGAAGGTGAAGATGTTCCAATTCAACTGACTATGAAAGGAAATTTTTTACCTGATAAAGTTTATTTAGTGTGTGAAAATGGTCGTTTTTTAATGGAACGTAAATCAAAAAATACTTTTAAATCATTTATTCGTAAACCTAAATCTTCGTCTAATTTTTATTTTGTTGCCAATGAATATGAAAGTGTTCGATTTAAAATTAATGTAACCGGTAAATCTATTGTAGGCAAAATGGAAGCTCAATTGATTTATCCGAGGTATTTAAATAAAGAAAATGAATTGATTCAGAATGTTGGTGATTTGGTTGTACCTGAAGGAACTGAAATAACGTGGAATGTAATAACTAAAAACACTAAAAAAGTAGACTTTAACTGGAAGGGCAAAGTTTGGTATAACACGGAGTTTGGATTTAGAGTATCTGATAAATTTAGAGATAATTCAACGTTTAAATTTTCTTTAATCAATAAATTTACGAGTAAAATTGACTCTGTATCAACAACAATTACTGTAATAAAAGATTCATATCCAATTATTTATATAAGCGAAACAGTTGATAGTACATCTTCTGGTTTACGCTTATTTAAAGGACAAGTAGAAGATGATTATGGTTTGAAGTCTTGTTATTTTGTTTATGAAATTAATAGTGAGAATGGTAAAAAGCGGGAGAATAGGATATTAGTAAGAAATCTTTCATCAACACAATCTCAATTTGATTTTGCTGTAGATTTTAGCAGAGAAGATTTAAAATTAAAGGATAAAATTGAGTATTACTTCCTTGTATATGACAATGATGGAATCAATGGTAGCAAATCGACACGTAGTCAAACCTATACGTATCAACTCCCAACTTTATCCGAATTAAATGACCAGCGTGAAGTAGAGCAAGAAAAAACAAAAGAAGATTTAAAGGATGTTTTAAAGAAGACGGAAGATTTTCAAAAGAAATTAGAAAAATTAAAGAAGGAAGCAATGAATTCTAAATCTTCAGATTGGAATAAAATGAATCAGGTAAATCAATTACAAGAGGAACAAAAAAGTTTAATCGAAGATTTACAAGAGATTAAAAAAGATATGGATCAGAGTACGCAAGAGAAGAATCAACTTTCAGAAATGGATAAGGAGCTTTTGGAGAAACAAGAAATGATTGAAAAGTTATTGGAGGAATTAATGGATGATGAATTGCGTAAACTTTTAGATGATTTGGAAAAGTTACTTGAAAAGAATAACAAGGAAGAGCTTAAAGAAAAGATGGAACAATTAGATCAGTCTGCAGAGGATATGAAAAAGCAGTTAGATCGGAGCTTAGAAATGTTAAAACGTCTTCAAGTTAATGAAAAAGTAGATGATATTGAAAAGGAATTAAAGGATTTAGCGAAACAACAAGAAGATCTAAAGAAAGAAATTGAAGAAAAGAAACAAGGAAAAGAGGAAGGAATTAAGAAACAAGAGGATTTGAATAAGAAATTCGATGATTTAAAAAACGATTTAAACGATCTAAAAGATTTAAACAAGGAGTTAGCAAGTCCAATGGATTTGGGCGATTCTAAAGAGGATGAAAATAAGGTTTCTGAGGATATGAAAGATTCTAAAGAAAGTTTAGATAGTGGAAAGGATAAGAAAGCAGGTGAGAAGCAGAAGTCTGCAGCAGATGGAATGAAAAAAATGGCAACTGATTTGGACGCCAAACAAAAGAAAGCTAATAAAAAGGAAGAGGAAGAGGACATTGATTCTTTACGTGCAATTTTAGAAAGTTTGATGATACTTAGTTTTGATCAAGAAGAAAACATGAATCGTTTTTCTCGCGTAAATTTGAATGACCCTTCTTATACAAAATTAGGAAAACGTCAGCGTCGTATTATTGATGATACTAAAATTGTTAAGGATAGTCTTTTAGCCTTAGCTAAACGTCAACCAAAAATTGCATCCTTTGTAGATAAAGAATTAAACCTTTTGGAATCAAATCATTCAAAAAGTATAGAGGCGATTGATGACCACAAGAAAAAGGAGCTTGGTAGGTATCAGCAATTAGTTATGACTTCCTATAATAATTTGGCGTTATTGTTAAATGAAGCTTTACAATCTATGCAATCTCAAATGAAGTCAGAGAAGGAAGGTGACGGAAGTTGTGACAAACCAGGGAAAGGACGTCCTAAGCCGGGTTCTCAAATGGGTAACCAAGACATGAAGGAAATGCTTAAAAAGCAGCTAGAGCAAATGCAAAAGGGACCAAATCCAGGAGGAGAGAAGCCTGGTGATAAACCAGGTGATAAACCAGGGTCCAAACCAGGAGGAAGTGGTCAAGGAATGTTAGGTTTAGGTAATAAAGAAGTTGCAAAAATGGCAGCAGAGCAAACAGCAATTCGTCAGAAGTTAGAACAGATGAGAAATGATTTAAACAAAGAAGGTAAAGGTTTAGGAAATAAATTAAATCCATTGATTAAAGAGTTGGAAGAACAAGAAAAGAATTTAATCAATAAATCCATTAATAAAGAAACAATTAACCGCCAGAAAAACATTTTAACACGTTTATTGGAAAGTGAAAAAGCTTTGTTAGAAAGAGGTTTTGAGGAAAAAAGGGAATCAAAGTCAGGAAAAGATATAAATAATGGTAACAAAATTGTATTTGAAGAGTATAATCAGGAGAAATTAAAACAAGTTGAATTGTTGCGTTCAATTGATCCTAATTATAAAAAGTATTTTAAGGATAAAGCGAATCAATATTTCAACCAAAACTAGTTACTTTTTGTTATAACTATTTATGAAAGAAGGATTTACAATTATTGAGCAAGTAAAATTACCATCAAATTTCTCCTCGTTGGTTGAAGTTGAAACTTTAATTGATAAGGTATGTTCCCATCTTGGTGTTCAAGAAGATGCTTATGGTAATGTATTGATTGCTGTTACAGAAGCAGTGAACAATGCCATTCAACATGGTAACGAGGAAAATGCAAGTTTGTTTGTTGACGTTGCCGTAGGTGATAATCAAGAAGAATTTTGTTTTCGTGTTAAAGACGAGGGATTGGGTTTTGACTTTAATTCGTTATTAGATCCAACTGCCCCCGAAAACATTTTAAAGGAAAGTGGCAGAGGAATTTATCTAATGAGAAATTTAGCAGATGAC
>Ga0105051_10007183_pt1 | contig 11722 bp, 9 predicted proteins | sample FRY02_FD_78383 | JGI IMG/M metagenome (GOLD analysis project Ga0105051, IMG submission 78383) | Freshwater microbial communities from Lake Fryxell liftoff mats and glacier meltwater in Antarctica - FRY-02 (megahit assembly) | ecosystem: Environmental > Aquatic > Freshwater > Ice > Glacier...
AGAAGCGTATTTATCGCATAATCCATCACTATAAATATTATTATTTGTATTTTCTGTATCATTTTCATTATTTATTGCATCATCTTCACTATCGTCTTTTGTGTCAAACCCTTCAACCGTAATCACTTTTGTAACAACTTTATTTTTATTATTTATATTTAAATTTATACCTAAAACTTTAAAAAATCCAATAAAAGTTATTAATCCAATTATAATAAATGAAATTGGACCCCAATTATTCTTTAATCCATTGATTGTCATTATACTATTCGCCATTTATATATATAAATATATATATATATAAATGGAAAATATATATAAATGGAAAATATATATAAATGGAAAATATATATAAATGGAAAATATATATAAATGGAAAATATTATATATTAATAGACTCTACTATTTCATTTTAATATTATATTAATTTAATTTTATTTAATATAATGATTGAAAATGGATTGTTTATATTTCGCAGAGATTTACGAATTAACGATAATACAAGTTTAAATTTACTTCATTCAAAATGTAAAAATATATATACTGTTTTTATTTTTAGACCAGAACAACTAACTGACTCAAAAAATAAATATAAGGATATTGTTATGTTTATGATTGAATCATTACAAGACCTTTCCAAAAAAATACAAGAAAAGGGAGGAAACTTATATTCTTTTTACGGTGATAATACTACAATTATTGAAGATTTAATCACGTCTTTGAATATTAATATCATTGGGTTTAATCACGATTATTCGCGATACGCAATTAAACACGATAAAGAAATCGAAAAATTGTGTGAAAAAATGAAAATAGAAATGGTATGTGCCCACGATTATTATTTAAATCCGCCAGGAACTATTTTTAATGGTAGCGGCGAACCTTACCAAAATTTCACATCTTATTACGAACACGCAATTAAAACGACTTTCACGGAGACCTCTTTGGATAAAAACATCAGTTTCGCAAAAAATAAGGAAATAGATTCTTATTCTAAACGAATGCCTTTTGATTTGGCATTACATAAATTCACTGACAATTTCCCATATTCAGAAGTATATGGTGGTCGTGAACAGGCGCTGAATAAATTAAATGATGATATACCTATCCAAATACAATATGAGAATACAAGAAATAATTTGAATAAAAAAACATCAGAATTTATCGCGTATATTAAATTTGGTTGTATTAGTATTCGAGAAGTATATAAAAAATTTAAATCAAATAAAGATTTTGTGCGTCAACTTATTTGGCGCGATTATATGCAAATATAATGTTTTCGTTTCCTCAAAATATCATTTCCAATGATGTTAATGATTTTTCTGATGAATATGTAAAACGATAATAATATAATATAAAAGTAAAAATGAATCCCATAATAGATGAATACAATGAGTATGTAGTTCTGTTTTCATTTGTTAATTCGAGATTAATTAATTCTAAAAAAGGATCAATTACTGTAAACTCGTCATCAGTAAAACAATGCTCCAATTTTGATAAAATACAACCATCAAATATAAAAAACATAAAAAATACAAAAATATTAAAATAAATAATTATTTTAACCCAACTATCGCTTCCAAATAATAAAACCAAACCGTTAACAACTGGAAACGAAAAATGCGTTGTTCGCAATAAAATACAAATACTTTTATCTGATAAATTAGTTTTTCTTATATTTGATTCTACTATATGAACTAATTTATCTCTGATATTTTTAAACATTATTTAATATATTTATTTATTTAATATAATATAAATATACTATTGTAACTAATAAGTTTTGAATTTTTTTATATATTCTAAATTATTACTCTTTTTCATTTTTTTATTATTTAAATGTAGATTAATAAATAATATTTAGAGGAAATCAAATGTTGATTGATTATATTAAAATAATAAGGGATCATATATTAAAATAATAAGGGATCATATATTTTAATAACATTTTTGGGATTAGAGTCATTATTGGATTCTAATAATTTAGTGTTTTCATTATTTTCACATTTTTTACAACAACAAAATAATATAGTAGGAAATATTATTCCAATTGTTAATAATACAATTAATGGAGCATATAATAATAAATCCATAATAATATAATTAAATATTAATTATATATATATATATAAATGGAGGAAGATGAAGTAGATGAAGTAGAATATGTAAAAAATGGACCTCATGTAAATACATTTCCGGATGATATTGATAGTAATACTGATTATCTATCTCTATCAAAAACAACAATAAAGGAAATTCCTCCATCTATTGAAAAATTAACAAAATTAAATTTTATGAAAGTAGTAAACGGGTCTTTATTAAGATTACCTGAAACAATTGGTAATCTTGTTAATTTAAAGGATTTAAATCTATCAAATAATAGATTATCTTCATTGCCTAAAACAATTGGTAATCTTGTTAATTTAAATGATTTAAATCTATCAAATAATATGTTATCTTCATTACCCGAAACAATAAAGAATCTTATTAATTTATATTATTTAGATTTATCAAATAATAAACTAACATATGACATTATTCCTATATTGAAATCATTAGTATCAGCTATAAAAATTAATTCAAGAGAAAAACCATATATCAGATATATATTAAACGACAATAATATAGAAATGCCCGTAGATCACGATAAAATGGATTCAAAGAATAATGATGATGTTGTTTATGTATCAATTACGACACACGGTTCAATCCCAATAGATGATACTAATAATAATAAACCATTATTATTTAATGTCATTGATACATTAAATTCATTAGAAATTCAGCGCGTGTGTGCTTTATCTGCTATTAATTTATACCCAAATGAATCTTGGGAGCAAGATGCTTTATCAGATATAATAAAAGATAAATTATTAACTTCTGTCACATGCCCAAAAACATGTCCGATTAATGATGATTTTGTAGTGAAATGTAAACAACTACATGGTGATTTAAGATGTTCAATTGATGGTAAAGGCGAAGTTCACGTTGGTGAATCAATGGAACGCTTTATAAAAAAATATGATAAAAGATACCCAAAATCAAAATTATTTTCCGATAAAATAGGGAATAAAATATTTTCTTTTAATCAAATAGAATATTTGGTAAAGGGTTATAATAAAAGAGACTGGAAAATATCTATTTTTATAAAAAATAAAGATAATCTTATTGAAGAATATGATATCACCAAACATTTAATTCATTCATCGATGCTTAGTGATTTATTATCAGGAGAATTATTGTTTTCATTATTTGATTTTAAAATTAATGAGGATGATTCTAATTATCATAATTATACACGCGATTCATATTATTTTTATTTTGAAAAACTTATTGATTTTTTACATAAAACTCTTAACTATAAAAATATCAAAATTTTTGATTTTTCTTGTGGAACATTTATAAAACATAGTTTATTTGGATCTAATGAATCAAAATTTACATCATCTGATAATGAGATAATTGACCAACTTGCAGATGAATTAGAAGAATTTTATGGAGGAATAAAAAAAACTAATAAACGGCAAAGGAACAATAAACAGCGAAGGACCAATAAGAGGCAAAGGACCAATAAGCGGCAAAGGAACAATAAACGGCGAAGGACCAATAAGCGGCAAAGGACTAATAAACGGCGAAGAACTAATAAAAACTAAAAACTAATAATTAATTTATTATAGTTTAGATTTCCATTATTTTATATCCTTGTGTTGTTTTAACCATTTTATGTTGTGCGTTTGTTTTATGTATTTTATCATGACAAACATCACAAATATTTACTAGATTCGCTATATGATTTTTATGGAATGACTCTATATAATTATTTTTTTTATTCGCATTTTTTTGATGTTGTAAATGATGAACTTCTGTCGCCTTATTACCTACATTACATACTTCACACGTTCCACCAATTTTTTTTTGATTAAAATGCGAAGGATCAATCGCTAGTATATTTTTTGTTTCTGGTTTATATTTCATACGAATATCATGTGCTCTTTTTAAAAAGGCATTAGGAAGATTAAGAGATTTACACACTTCTAACCCATACATACTATCACCGGGACCTTCACGCAGTTTTCGATCATAAATTAATGCCCCGGTTTGTTCATCATATTTTACTTCCATATGCATCATTTTCAACTTATTTAACCTTTTAATCTCGTCATATTTAATAATTTCATGAAAATGCGTTGCGAATAAAAACGTACATTCCTTTTCATGTAATACTTCTAACCCTGCTGAAAAAATACTTAATGCTGAATCACTTTCTGTCCCAGAACATAACTCATCGCCTAATACTAAACTGTTTTTATCTGACATGGTAAGAATTGTTCTTAATTCAGTCATTTCAACCGCAAATGTAGATAACCCTTTAAAAATATTATCATTTCCCAGTATTCGTGTAAATACCGATGAATATGGATAAAACGTAAATGTTTTACACGGTACATATAATCCTGCTTGCGCCATAATAATTGAAATACCAATTGATTTAATAAAACATGTTTTTCCTACTGCATTTGTACCATATAACAAAACACCATTTACATTATTGTCGCTTATACCAATCTCCATATCATTTGTTACATACAATTCATTTGTTTGTAAATGTTCAATTAATGGATGGCGAATACCGGTAAAAGAAAGGAATGATTTATTTGATTGTTTTTCATTAATTTCTGGTTTACAATAATTATATTTTGACGCAATATAACATTTACATTGTAACATATCCAAAATCACACTATATTTAATTGTTGATTCCATTTCTTTTTCATATTTAGAAAATCCTTCTACAAATACAGTATAAACCATAATAATTTCATTAATTAATTTATCTTTTGATTTTTGAATATCACGTGCAATTTCTTTAATTTGTATATTTGTTACAACTAAATCTTTTTTATTACTTCCAGCACTGAGATACTCCAAATCATTTATTTTTAAATCAAATGATTCTTCTTTATTACAATAGGATGAATTATAAGTTATACTAACATTATCTATGTTCATTTTTTTAATATGGGTTTTCAATAAAGTAATCCGCCTTGACGTGCCTAATAAAACAGCATCACTTTTTGATGTTTCATGAATTTTAATAAAGTCAGTTGTTTTTATGGATTTTTCTATTTTTTTTAATAAATTTGAAAAATAAACACGTATTGCTTCTAATTTCTCTCTTCCATCAAAACTTGTTTGTGTCAAATCGTCAATATTTTTATTAATACCTTTATTAATAAAAGATAATAAGTTCTGATCTACACACGTCAAACTATCAATGCTGACGTCATTAATTTGCACGCATTTTTCTAAACAAAACATCCTTTCTAATTCATTTATCATATTTATGCAATCATTTTTTATGTCTCGTGTAATATCATTCTTATGAATATAACTTGTTAATATAGTGTCTTTAATTGTTTCTTCATAAAGTCCAGAAATAAGTTTAAGGTCATTTACTAAAATAACAAAATCATTTGGACTTACTTTATGTAATACCATTTTTCGCCCCAATTTTTCAATATCTTTTATTCCGATTAATTGACTGCGAAATAATGACCATAATGTGATTGACTTATTTTGGTTTTGGAGTAAATGATCTGTAATTTTATAAGATTCATTTAACAGAGAAATATTTGTTGTTGGATTATGTAAATCATACATGAATCTACGTTTTCCCATTGTAGTTACGCAATTATTCAAAAAACTACTTACAGAACGTAATTTACCTGTATGTCTAGAATCATCCATAATATTTAATTGTTTTAATGAATGGTTTGCTAAAACCAATTTATCTGTATGATTTTCAAAAACAGGTTCAGTTAATTTCCGTACTAAATTAGGACTATGCTGATAAACAAAATCCAATAAAATACAAAATGATTGCGTGGCAATAAAATGAGTAGGAAAATGATCTGTTAAAATCTCATTTGATAATTCCGGATAAAATTTTTTAAATACTTCTTGTTGATAATTTTGTTTTTCAGAATTTTTCACATATTTTTTCATGCCAACTAATTCTTTTTTATTTTCTGTATCCACATTGTTTTCAGTTTCATTAAGATTAATGACTTTATGAATTTTTTTACATTCTAATCCAATAAATCCAATTATATCATCTATTAAATGTTCAGTAATATTTCCGATAATCAAACATTCACACGGTTTATAAATAGCAATATATCGTTCTAATTCATCATAAGTAGACGGGTTATGGTTATAATCAATCGCATATTGAAATAATGTTGTTTTTCCAGTAAAAATATCAATATTTGAAATTCCAATTGTCATTTGAGAATTAAAGTATTTCGAACCATTTGATTTATATAACCATATACACATTGTATTATTCGACATTTCCATACTGTCCTGTGAAAAATAAGTGCCTGGCGAAATAATTTCACATACACTTCTAGTTGTATTCTTTCCTTGAATATCCTGTTTATAAACAACTACGGTATAATCGTGTTCTTGTAATTTCTTAACATATTTTTCTAATTGCGGTAATCCAAATCCTGCCATAACTACCTGTTTTTTTCCAACACAGGTGTTTTTTTTGCTAATAACCATATCGTTGATTGCTGAAAACTCACTAATATTACTGCCGACCATTTCTCCGCTATCATTTAATACAGCATATACTTCAAAAAAAGAGCCTACTTGCATTAACACTAGGGTCTTTTCACCATACTCTTTTTTCCATTCTTTTGTAAATTCTAAATATTCTTCTACAAGTGTCATGTTAATAAATGTTATAATATATAATATACATATAGTTATCTTTATATCTATTTACTCATATAATTATGAATTAATATCCCTCCTCCTTTGTTTTCAATGTCACCAGAAAGAATCGTCTGTTCGTATAGATGTCGTAAAACATCATTGGGTGCATCACTCCCTACTTTTATTAAATTTTTTTTCCGTAAATAATTTTTCACATCTAAAATACTATGCTCTCGTAATAAAGACAATTCATGTTGAACTAATTTTCGTGTTTTCGCGTTTTTAATTAAAACCGAAACTTTCCCTCCTTTTTTCCCCAGTGTATATTTTTTTGTTCGAGTGATTCGTTTTTTAATTCTTGTTGATTTCTCTTTATTTTCTGGTGTATTTAATAATGTTGGTTCTTTTGTTATTTGCGGTATTACATGTTCTGCTTGTTCTTCATCTATATATCTATCTCCATTTATTTCTTTATTTTCTTTATTTTCTTTATTTTCTTTATTTTCTTTATTTTCTTTATATTCCTTTTTAATATTTTCAAGTATTATACTTCGTTCAGGCATTATATTGTTTTTATTTGTTTCATTTATTTCAGCATCATCATCGTGTTCTATCTTAATTAATGGTTTATTATCATTTATATGAACATTTGTATTTTTTTGTGTTTGATTTTTCCATTGTCTAAATGTAGGTAAATTGCCGTTTCTTAAACTTCCATAAAGCGGTTGTGGTTGTATTTGTATTTGTTTTTGTATTTGTGGTTCTGGTTGTATTTCTGGTTGTATTTCTGGTTGTATTTTTATTTCTGGTTGTATTTTTATTTCTGGTTGTATTTCTGGTTCTGGTTCTACTTGTATTGAAGGAGTAGAATATGAGAATGGAGTAGGTATAATGGATACATGCGGCATAGTAACCGCATTTACATTTGATGTAATATAAGAACTTGGTATTTTAAATAATTCACTAGGCAATTCTGTTGCTATTTCACTTTGTGTTTGAATATGTATTTCGCGTTCTATTTTACCATTTTTCAGTGTATTATTTTTATTATGATTGTTATTTTTTTGTTGATTTTTATTTAATTGCTTTTGTTTTCTTTTATTTGACAAATCCTCTAAAAAACTCATTGATTTATTAAATTCCGTTTCTATTTTAGTTTCATTATTATTAAACTTTTTTTCAGACGCTTCCATATTTTTTCTGTTCTCTTCTTCAATTGTTTTATTTTGAAATATTTTTACTTTTTCAATTAACTTTTTCTTTATTTTATTCGTACTATTATGCATGACTGGTTTTTCTTTTTTTCCTTGGTTAGATCTATGTTTAATTGTATGATTTTTTGTAACACCTCTTTTATTCATTGAGAGAAAAGCAGGATTTAATTGGATTGTTTTTCCACTCATTAAATTAAATAATAATAATAATATTATATTATAATAAAATAATTATTAATTATAATATAAACATATTTATATTATAATATACTTCTACATATACATCCGATAGATATATATCTTATTTAAATATTTAAAAGGTATTAAATATATTTTGAATATTATTATAACACAGTTATACTAGAAGAAACACATTATTTTTTTCGTATTAAAAAATGTTAGAACAAATTATGGATATTATCAGAATAAATATTTTTTCTCAATTAAGAACAGATAACTCATTTATTAATTTATTTTTTTCGTCATTGATATTAACTATCTTTGGATTTATTATAAAAAAAATTAATAGACTGCAAATTAACAACTTTAATTTTTATAATATAAGAGATAGAATAAAATCATTTTTTTATAAAAAGAATAAAATTTTTTTAGAAGGAAAGAGAACTACAATATCACATCATTTTTGTGGAACTACGGTAACGTCTACATTTACTGAACGTTTCAAAGCAGTATGGAATGAAATTATAACTAATATCGAAAATAATGACAGTATTAATGAAATATCTGAAATGGTTGGAGAATTAGATAAAGACGATAAAGAAAATAATATGAATTTATTTATTGTTTCACAACATAAGTCATTTATTTATAATAAAGAATTAAATATTAGAGCAATTGCGACTGTATTAAATACTGATTCTCTGCGTAATAATAATGAGGAAGAAAAATCAACACCTTACGCAAATAAAACAGATATAATTATTATTCAACTCTACTCATATAAAACATCTTTGATTGATATTATGAATCATGTTGAAAATATAACTGAAAAATATATGAATTCTATTATGGTAACCAGAAAACATAAAAAATTTATTTATACAATCGCAAAGACTAAATATGAAGAAAATTCATATGAATGTTGGAATGAACACGCGTTTGAAAGCACAAGATCATTCAATAATATTTTTTTTTGCGGTAAAGATGAAATCATAAATAAATTAGAGTTTTTTTTAAATAATATATCATGGTATTATGATATGGGAATCCCTTATTCTTTGGGAATAGGATTATATGGACCACCCGGAACAGGTAAAACATCACTGATTAAATGTATTGCTAATATGACTAAACGCCATATTGTTGTAATTTCACTCAAAATGTTGAAAACTAGAAATAAATTAAATGAATTTTTCTTTGAAAATCGTTACAATAAAAATAATAAAAAATATAGCATTGATTTTAGTAATAAGATTATTGTTTTTGAAGATATTGATTGTATTGGAGAGATTGTCCGAAAAAGACAACAATCTAAACATTTTCTTTCCGCAAAAAATGATGATCTTTATCCTGATGCGGATAGTAATATAAATAATAACATTGATACTTTATCAAAAATAAAAAAAGATAATAAAAATATGATACCGCCACTTAATGAGGAAGACCTAGTTACATTAGATGATATTTTAAATTTGTGGGACGGTATTCAAGAAACACCTGGTCGTATAATGATTATTAGCAGTAATCACTACGAAGACCTCGACCCTGCTCTTATCAGACCAGGACGTATTGACATAACATTAGAAATGAAAAATGCCACACATGAAGTTATTAAACAAATGTATGAAAAATATTATAAGAGGTTTATTAATAAAGACCAGTTAAATAAAATAAAAAGCGAATTTTATTCTCCTGCTGAAATTATAAATTTATATATTCTTTATAAAGATGAACCAAAGCGGTTTATGGAACGAATGCTTGAAAATAGGAAAGTTTAATAATATATTAAATATTATATATATTATTATGCAAAATATAAATTATATTTTTCAAAAATTGAAATACATTATATAATTAGAATTAGATATATATGAAGAATCAAAATAAATACAACACTATTATTACTGCTTAATAATTAAAATGACAAATTTACTTGGACTGGTATCCATCAGAGGATTGAATAAAAAACATCTCTTAAATATGATGGTTAACCGTCTGGAAATTGCATATCCTACTCAATCGGAGATAGAAATTGATAAACAAAAAGAAGAACCCGTACAATTAAAGTACATTGATTACCACAAGGGTGTAGTAATCAAAATTGATTTTAGAAATGATGTCGTTGACTCGTTTTTATATAATCGCGGAACAAACGCTAATAGACTGGAACAAATTGTAGCAGTATTAAGAAACCATGAGGAGATACAACAATTAAAAAACAAAAAACAAAGAATATTAAATTAAATATAATACTCTTTTATACTGAAATATATATATTATAATTTACCTACTTAAAGAAACTGTCATGAATTCTCTTCCAAACTATTCTATAAAATCGATTTTGGACATTTATAAATGTCCAATTTTCATTTTTGAAGATTGGAATAAACCTAAAAAAAGTGAAAAAAGTGATTGAGACCATAATGGTGTGTTTTTAGTTTTTCAATAAAAAAGTTGTTATCATAATTTTTTATTGAAATTATAAAATAATAACTAAAAGTATTTAGGCATTTTTTATTGTATCTTTATAAGATATAAAAGATATTATAAAAAATGCCTAAAAAGGTTGATATTTATAAGTGTGATTATTGTGCCTTTATATGTAGTAAAGAAAGTAATTATAATAAACACGTAAATACGCCAAAGCATATAAAAAATACTGAAAATGATATAAATGATATAAAAAAATGCCGAAAAATGCCAAAAAAAGAACAAAATATATGTGACTGTGGGAAAAAATATAAATATTATTCAGGATTATGGAGACATAAAATAAAATGTTATGGTAATGTCATTCATAGCACAAACAATAATATGAATTTAAATCCATTAAAAGAATCTGATACTATTATTGAAACACTTATCAAGGAAAATGCCGATTTTAGGCACGTTGTATTAGATATGATAAAAAATAATAGTTCTTTTCAAGAAAAAATATTTGATTTTTGTAAAAATAATAATAATTCTAATAATATGAATAATTCTAATAATATGAATAATTCTAATAATATGAATAATTCCAATAATAAAACATTCAATCTTCAAGTTTTTTTGAACGAGCAATGTAAAGATGCCATGAATTTAACAGATTTTATTAGTTCGATCGAATTGAATTTAACGGATTTAGAAAATATGGAGAAATTAGGATATACTGACTGTATGTTTAATAACATATTCGGTAATATGAATATTATCGACATTTGTTCCCGCCCCTTTCATTGTAGTGACCTAAAAAGAGAAATCATGTACATTAAAGATAATGACGTATGGGAAAAGGAGGATGCTGAACACAGTAAACTAAAAAATGCCATTAGGACGATTGAAAAGAAGAATTTTAAATTGCTGAATGAATGGACGAATAAACATCCAACATTCAAAGATTATGATTCGCCCTATAATGATAAATATTTAAAGATTGTAGGACAAACCATGAGCGGAGATAATGAACATATGAATAAAGTGATTCGGAAACTAGCAAAGAATTCTGTTATTGATAAAAATCATTAATATATATATATATATATATATAATTTACCTACTTAAAGAAACTGTCATGAATTCTCTTCCAAACTATTCTATAAAATCGATTTTGGACATTTATAAAT
>Ga0105051_10007189_pt1 | contig 11716 bp, 11 predicted proteins | sample FRY02_FD_78383 | JGI IMG/M metagenome (GOLD analysis project Ga0105051, IMG submission 78383) | Freshwater microbial communities from Lake Fryxell liftoff mats and glacier meltwater in Antarctica - FRY-02 (megahit assembly) | ecosystem: Environmental > Aquatic > Freshwater > Ice > Glacier...
ATCTTTCTCTATCGCCGTGCTGACCACGCTCGCCTTGAACATCTGAACCCCCAAAATTTATGGAGAGCCTCTGAATCATACATGATTCTTATAGGTCAAGAAAATATGACGGGTGGTAAGGTTTGGAATGATGGAGAAAAATATGCGTCCGTTAAAATGTCGGTGGAATAGAGTTTGACCGCTTGGGGTTTGTTGCACCAGTCACGGTAGTTGCTGGTTCAATATCAAAAGACTGCTTGCGCCCGCCGGCAACATTCCGCCTGCCGAAACCGGTAAAAGCTATTTCGCCATGCTGGACGAAACCTGTATCGCAGCGTAACTTGAACCAAATGGCGCCCGGCAATCCCGGGGCGCTTCTGCGCGGAGCCGAGTCAGGATCTGGCGACGGGGACCGAGACGGAATTGGTTGCGTAACGGCGAGGGTAAAGCAGTGGCACGAAATTTCTTGAACAGCATTCGCCTGCTTGAAGATCGGCTCGATAGCGAGCTGGAGAAAAGCACGAGCCCGTTGGTTCGCACGATTGGCCGGATCGCTCTGGTGATTTCCGGCGCTGTCCTGGGGATAGGCCTGATGGTCGTGGGAATCTCCCGTAACGATCACGCAACCAGCCCTTTCGAAGCTGCGACCGTCACCGCAGCAAGCTTCTCGCCACCTGATGAGAGCGAAATTCCAGAGGGACCGCTGGGCGAAGCCATCATCCGTGGCAAAGCAATTTTCGACAATCCCGGCGTGAACGCTGCCGCCTATGTCGGAAACTCCATGGCCTGTTCAAATTGCCATTTGGATTCCGGGCGGCGCGCCGGCAGTTCGCCGATGTGGGCAGCTTGGGGCAATTATCCGCAGTACCGCAAAAAAAACAAGTCGATCAATACGATGGAAGACCGGATCATGGGATGCTTCCGCTATTCAATGAACGCGCCCGCCAGTGCTTCCGGCACGCCGCCTCCAGCCGGGTCCGATATTTACCGGGACCTCCAGACCTATTTCCACTGGCTCGCCACTGGCGCACCGACAGGAAAGGACATGGTCGGCGCCGGCTATCCTGAAATGGAATTGACATCCGCTGGTTATGATCCTCAGCGGGGTGCGCCATTATATGACCAATATTGCAGCGGCCGCCATGGGCCCGAGGGCAAGGGCGCAATCCAGCCTGACGGCAAGGTTGTCTATCCGCCTTTGTGGGGAAATGAGAGCTACAACTGGGGGGCAGGAATGGCCCGCGTCGACCTCGCTGCCCGATTCATCAAGGCAAACATGCCCTTCGACAGGCCCGGAACCTTGACCAGCCAGGAAGCTTGGGACATTGCGGCGTTCGTCGACAGTCAAGAGCGACCGCGGGACCCGCGACAGACCGGCAGTATCGAAGACAACGCAAAACGCAGCTTCGCCGGGCAAGAAACCTTCTACGGCAAGATTGCTGACGGTCGTCAACTGGGCGCGGGCGGCGGCGCGCGATAGGCAGCTATCATGAATTGCGGGGTCCCGGTGACAGCGCATTGCTAGCATAAGTCCCCGGCCAACTGATCAGGAAACGCGCTCACCTGCGGCTCGCTGCCACTCCAACCCCTCCTCTGAAGAAGAGGGGCTCTATCTCCTTACTGGCCGCCGATCTTCCGCAAAACCCGCCAGGCCAATGCCTTCGCCTTGTTCCGCGCCGGAAACCGACCCGGCGCCCTCGGCGTCATCCCCCGCTTGCGCAGCCAGCCGTTGAACGCCCGGGCGTCCGCCTCTTCAAAGCTCCAGTCGCTGCGCCAGGTGATCGACAGCGAGATGCTCGGTTCCGGCCCGACCTTGACAAAATGCGGCGCCATGACCGGCACGAAAATCGCCTTGCCGGGGGTCAGATGGTGGCGCGTGCCTTCGGCCTCGAAATCATCCTGCCAGACCAGATTGCGATGGCCGCCGAGATGATAGCCTTCGTGGATTTCATCGGCGGCAAAGCGAGCGTCACCGGCGGGAAAAGTGGTCATCCATTTTTCGCCGCGCAATTGCAGCAATATATTATGCTCGGGATCGAAATGATAAGGCGTCACCGCATCCGGTGAAGACACGAAGATATAGCCCTGCGGCTTCAGCATCTGGCCGGTCTTGGCCTCCAGGATCGGACGGATTTCGGCGAGCAGCGCGCGCAGCAAAGCTTCATATTCCGGCACTTGCTCGATATTCTTGAGCACCGCCCAGCTGGCCGACTGATCGATCATCCGGATCGTGTCGCCGATGGTCAAGACGTTGCCGGGAACGTCCTCAGGCTTGATGCCGACCGGCAGATCGCCCGGATTATATTCGACACTCTTTTCCGGCAGCGCCGTGCCCAGCTTCGCCAGCGCATCGAGCGTCAGCAGTTCGTGCGAGAACATATTATGATCGAGCAACCCCGCCTGTTCGGGATAGCAGCTGTCAAATTGCCGCCGGCTATCGTCACCAAAAACATGCGTCCGGAAGCTTTCTTTGCCGGAAATCTGGTTCATTTCTGTACCTCTGTCGGATCAAAAATTGCGCGGCCCCTGATTTTCCCCATCAGCGCTTCCCCGAGCCGGACACCGCGGAAGACCGCGCGGCGGGACATGCCCTTCAGTTCGATCGAGAAGCGGCCGATATGGCGGCGATCGGACCAGATGCTGTCGATCATCGGATGGTCCTGCGCGGCGCAGCTGTCGATCCAGTCTATCACCGGTTGATCGAGAAATTTGAGATTGTCGATCTGCAGCAAGACACCGGGGGAAAAGCGGGAATATTCCTCGTCAAAAGCAGTTTTGAACCCAAAGCCTCCGTCCGAGGACAAAAAGTTCACCAGCATGGCCAGCGGCTTTCCATCGAGCCTGATGTCGCGGCGTTCCAATTGACCTGCCGCTGCTGCTCCCGCAACTGCCTGTCTGAAAAACGCGCTGGTTTCCGGGGCACAGTCCAGCGCCGAACCATTTGCGCCCTTCCAGCCAGCTTTTTCCAGTTGCAGAAATTCGTCAAGCCACTGGTCCAGACCCATGGCATCGATATGGTGCGCGTAGGTCACGTCCCCCTGCTCGCTCAGCCGTTTGGCCTGTCGCCGCAGATCCTTGCGCTTCTTTGTCCGCACGGTGGCCTCATAATAAGCCTCCGAAGCCAGATCGCTCTGCAACAATGCCCTTGCCTCGCTGTGCACCAGATCGCAGCGCCGTTTCTGGTCGCCACAAACCGCCCGCAGGGCGTGATCCAGGGGACCGCCGATGGTCATGCCATTGATATGCAGAAAACCCGGCCAGGCGCTCAGGTCGAGAGCGGTGAGCAGCTGTTCCCAGAAGACCTGCTCGGAGCCCTTGCGGACCAGCGGTGTGCCAAGAAAGCAATTATGGTGCATCCAGTTCTGGACATGCGGTACCGGCCAGCGGCCAAACCGGTTGTCAGGGCCAATCGGCAGCAGGCCAAGCAATTGCGAATGGCCGGGCTCTCCGGCCCATAGAAGGAACAACCGCAGCTCGGGGTGATGGTCAAATTGGTCCAAAGCCGGTCGCAGGAACCATTGTTCGTAGAATATATTCGGTTCACTCGCCTGGCTGGCCAATTCGCTCCACGCTTCGATCAGATTGGCATCCATTTCGGCAACCGGATGCAACACCGCCCGAAATTCGGGCGCGGACAGGCCCTCGCGGAACCGGTTCGCCCGGATATCCTTGCCCTCCAACTTCTGTAGTCCGCTCAAATCCATTGATATCGTCCCGCCAGCAGTAATTTCTCGTTCGGCATTCGGACTAACGGAAAAGCGGTAAAATGTGATTAACGCTATGCGGACTGAGATTGCGGGGGTTTTGGCGATGAAAAAACCCCGCCGAAATCGCTTCCGGCGGGGTCTTGTTTCAAACCAATATAGCGAGCGTTCTAGTGAATGCCGCCCTGCGCCGCATAGAGCGCTGCGAGTAGCAGCAATGCGACAATATTGGTGATCTTGATCATCGGGTTGACGGCTGGACCTGCGGTATCCTTGTAAGGATCGCCTACAGTATCGCCGGTCACGGCCGCTTTATGGGCTTCTGAACCCTTGCCGCCGTGATTGCCGTCCTCGATATATTTCTTGGCATTGTCCCAGGCACCGCCGCCTGCTGTCATCGACAGGGCAACGAACAGACCGGAGACGATCACACCAAGCAGCAAGGCGCCGAGGGCCGCAAAGCCGTTCGCCTGACCCGCTACTGCGGTGATCACGAAATAGACCACGATCGGCGCAAGAACCGGCAGCAGCGATGGCAGGATCATTTCCCTGATCGCCGCTTTCGTCACCAGATCCACCGTGCGGGCATAGTTGGGACGCGATGTACCAGCCATGATGCCCGGATCAGCCTTGAACTGCTCGCGAACATCTTTGACGACGTCACCGGCAGCACGGCCAACGGCGGTCATGCCCATCGAACCGAACAGATAGGGCAGCAATGCACCCAGCAGCAGGCCAACGATCACATAGGGATTTTCAAGGCTGAAGCTGACGTCAAGGTTCGGGAAGAACTCCTTGAGGTCGGCTGTGTAAGCCGAGAAAAGCACCAGAGCCGCGAGACCGGCAGAACCAATGGCATAGCCTTTGGTCACAGCCTTGGTGGTGTTGCCCACGGCGTCCAGCGCATCGGTCTTGTTGCGGACGCTTTCGTCCAGACCGGCCATTTCAGCGATACCGCCTGCGTTATCCGTAACCGGACCATAAGCATCGAGCGCCACAACCATTCCGGCGAGCGCCAGCATGGCGGTTGCCGCAAAGGCGATGCCGATCAGACCAGCAAGCTGGAATGCGACAACGATGCCGATGACGATAACCAGCGTCGGCAAGGCCGTTGCTTCCATCGAAATCGCCAGTCCCTGGATCACGTTGGTGCCGTGGCCGGTTTCTGATGATTTGGCGATCGACCGCACCGGACGATATTGCGTGCCGGTATAATATTCGGTGATCCAGATGATCAGGCCGGTAACCGCCAGACCAACCATCATCGACCAGAACAGGGCCATGCCGGTGAATCCGCCAGTGCCGTCAAGCGCGGTACCAATTGGCGTGTTCATGTCACCCAGCGTGCGCATGGTGACATAATAGATGGCCGGGATCGAGAGCACGGCCGTGGTAATGAAACCCTTGTACAGCGCGCCCATGATGTTCGTGCCCTTGCCCAGTCGCACCATATAGGTGCCGATGATCGAGGTCAGGATACAGACACCACCGACGATGAGCGGCAGCGACATCAGGTCATAGAGCATCGCGCTACGAACCAGATCGCCAAAGAGCAGCGCCAGCAGCACCATCGTGGCACCAACAGTCACAACATAGGTTTCGAACAAATCGGCTGCCATGCCGGCACAGTCACCAACATTGTCGCCGACATTGTCCGCGATGGTTGCAGGGTTGCGTGGATCATCCTCGGGGATGCCCGCTTCAACCTTGCCGACCAGATCAGCGCCCACGTCAGCAGCCTTGGTAAAGATACCGCCGCCGAGACGCGCAAAGATCGAAATCAGCGAAGCGCCAAAGGCCAGAGCAACGAGCGAGTCAATGACCGTGCGGTCATTGGCAGCAAAGCCCATTTGGGTGGTCAACGCCCAGAAGAAGATCGAAATCGCGAGGAGCGCGAGGCCAGCAACCAGCATACCGGTCACCGCACCGGCGCGGAACGCAACGGTGAGACCTGTCTGCAGGCTTTCGCTGGCACCCTGTGCCGTGCGGACATTGGCGCGAACCGAAATATTCATGCCGATATAGCCAGCAACACCGGATAATATCGAACCAAGCAGAAAACCGATGGTCGATACCGGAACGCCGCCGCGTGGCATATCGAGGAAGATGAAGACCAGAACCGCAACGACAACGCCGACCATAGCGATCGCGCGATATTGGCGGTTCAGATAGGCTTGTGCGCCTTCTTGAATTGCACCAGCAATGGATTGCATTTTTTCGTTTCCGGCCGGTGCATTGAGCACCTGACGGCTGGTAATGAAGCCATATAATATGGCTACAAAACCGCATAAAATTGAAATGGTGACTACAGTCATTGCTGAGCATCCCCCCCTGTTTTTTCACGAGCCCCCCATTGATCAGGGCGCTTTCGCGATTTGTATAGTGCGGGAAGCGGGAACGGCGCAAGTCCTGATTTAGCGGCAAAATTGAATGGCTTGCGAAGCTATTCAATTTGATAGAATCTGGCCGGATCAGGCGTGGACAAATCCCAGATGTTCGGGCAAATCCAGTCGTTCGCCGTGGCTGTGCAGCGCGATACCCGATCCCGGGCGGCAGATTCCGACACAGGTCAGCGGAACCGACAGGACGGTTTCGGGACTGGCGGTAAGCAGCAACTGATAATCATCACCGCCGGTCGCCGCCTTGAGCCGCGCGTGGCGGTCGTTGCCGACAAGCGCCTGGAATTGCCTGGATAGCGGCAGTTCCGCCAGATCAATTTCAATCTGCACACCGCTGGCCGCGGCAATCCGCGACGCGTCGAGCAACAGCCCGTCTGAAATATCCATCATGCTGCTGACCAGATTGGACAAGATTCTGCCCTCTTCCAGCCGGGGCGTCGGGCGCGTGTGCGCTTGCAACAATGATGCGGTAATCTCGATATCCGGCGACTGCAACAATCCCGAGGCGATTTGCAGACCAGCCCAGGCATCGCCAATCGTGCCGGTGACATAGACGGCGTTACCCGGCTTGGCATTGCTGCGCGAGGGCACGATATGGCCTTTTGCTTCGCCAATCGCGGTCAGGCCAAAGGTTCTCGGCGCATGTTCGCCCATCGACACGGTGTCGCCCCCAAGTAATGGCACGGCAAAGCGGTCGATCGCCTGTTTCAGACCTTCGACAAAGGCGGCATCCCATTGATCGCCGGAAGTCCGACCATAGCCAAGCAGAACACCAAGCGGCTTCGCGCCCTTTGCCGCCAGATCGGAAAGATTCACGGCGACGAGCTTCCACGCCACATCGGCCGGATCGGCGTCGGGTAGAAAATGGACTCCTTCGACCATCATGTCGTGGGTCATTACCAGCTTGTGCCGCCCAAACGGCATCATCGCGACGTCGTCGACCAGTCCGCGTGCTGCTGGGTGGGTGGTAATGGCCTTCAATCGGTCAATAAAATCTAGTTCGCTCAAGACAGGGCGTGCTCCAGTGCCATTCTGATGGAAGCGTTGGCGCGCTTGCTGACCGCTGCCTGTGGGGCAAATCCGTTGAATCCGTGCGGCGCTCCGGGGTAGATAGCAAGCTCAACCGGAACACCCGATGAACGGAGACGATTGGCGTAGGCAATATCTTCGTCGAGAAACAGATCGAGATCGCCGCACATGATATAGGCCGGCGGCAAGCCGGTGAGATCGGTCGCCCGCGCTGCTGCTGCATACGGGCTGGCACCATTTTCCTCGGCATAGAGCGACCATGCATGAAGCGAGGTTGCGCGCGTCCATGTCGATGGCGGGATATCCATATGGCCCGAAGCCGTATCATGCTGATCATCGAGCATCGGGTAGATCAGCAGCTGGAACGCGATTTCCGGACCACCGCGGTCACGATTGAGTAGCGCGGCGCTCGCCGCCAGTCCGCCGCCCGCACTCGGGCCGGCGAGGATGATCTTGCGCGGCTTGCGGTTTTTCGCCACCCGCTCGATCACCGCGCAAACATCCCGGGCCGCCGCCGGCGCGCGATGTTCGGGCGCCATCCGGTAATCGACCGAGACCACCGGTGCCAAAGAAGAATAGCCTTGTGCCGACAGATCATCGGCGCTGCCCATCACATAGCCACCACCGTGCAGCCAGATGATCGTGCAATCCGGCAATAGCACATCCCGCGCGCGATATTCGATCACCGCGATATCAGGATCTCCATCCAGTCCCGGCATATGATATTCGTCCTTCTGGCCGTCATATTCCGGCAGATCGACAGCCATCTGGGCGAACAGCGCATCCAGCGCGGCACGGGCACTGGCCACGTCCGCCTGCAATATCTCGAAAATATAGGGGCCGTCCGCCGCGATCATATCGCGGAATGCAGGATCAAGCCGGTCCAGAAAGTCTGACAATTTTTTCCCCCAGTGCCAGCCGGGGGTTGCGTTCAGCCCCGAACTTGCTTCGCGATGCTATCCAGCAGCCCGTTTACAAAACCGGCATCCTTTTTGTTGAAAAAGGCATGCGCCACATCCAGATATTCGTCAATCACCGTTGCGATCGGCACATCTTCCTGTGCGACCAATTCAAAGGTCCCGCAGCGGAGTATCTGGAGCATCGTCTTGTCGAGACGACCCAAAGTCCAGCCGGAGGCCAGTTTCGAAGCCACCAGTCCGTCAATTTCTTCAAGCCGCGAGGTCACGCCGATCACCAGGTCATCAAAAAAGTCCCGCTCGGCCGGATGATATTGGTCGTCCTCGATTTCCTTGCCCAGCCGGTGGTCGTGAAATTCCTTGAGCAGCTTGGTCACCGGCGTCTTTTCCATCTGATGCTGGAACAGGGCCTGGACGGCGGCCAGGCGCGCGGCGGAACGGGATGTGGATTTTGCGGTCATGCTGTTTTCATCCGTGGCATGCCGACAAAGTCCATCTTGCCGATCGGAAAGCCGCGCTCGCGCAGCAGGTCATAGGCGGTCGTGGCATGAAAATAGAAATTGGGTTGAGCAAAACTCAGCAGGAAACTTTCGGCAGTGAACGGCATCACCGTGTCCTTGAACCGGAATTCCATATGCTGGCCGACAAAACCCGCCATCTCGGCTTCGCTGACCGCTTCCAGACCCGCCTTTGCTTCATCGAGTTTTTCATACAGACCCGCCCAGTCACTGGGCGGCGCGACCAGGCTTGGCGTGAACACGCCCTCTCTCACCGCTTCAATCGCACCCAGCGAATGCTCGCGGCAGCATTTCACCTGATAGGAAAAGGGTTGCATATCCTCGATCAGCCGTGCGCCGATAATCTCTTCCGGCGCCGTGCCTTTTTCGTCGCAATGGGCTTTTGCCTTGTCGACCAGCGCGCGAACCGCAGCGATGATCTGCAGCTGGGTTGGAATTACGGCATCATATAATGAAATCGTCATGGACATTATCTTTCTGTTGATGGTCAGCGCCGGTCGAGCCGCTTTTGGATGCTGGCGGCATGGGCGGGCAAGCCCTCGGCCTCTGCCAGAGCGACCGCCGCCGGGCCAATATTGGCCAGCGCCTGTTCATCGCAGTGGATGAAGCTCGTGCGTTTCATGAAATCGGTTACCGAAAGCCCGGACGAAAAGCGCGCCCGCCGTCCGGTCGGCAAAACATGGTTGGGGCCGGCGACATAGTCACCGACGGCTTCGGGTGTGTGACGGCCGAGAAACACCGATCCCGCGTGGCGGACTTTCTTGAACAGCGCGTCAGGATCATCGACCGCCAGTTCGAGATGTTCGGCAGCCAGCCGGTCGACCAGCGGCAGCGCCTGTTCGAAACGATCGACGACAATGATCGCGCCATTGTCATTCCAGCTGGTCATCGCGGTTTCGGATGTCGCAAGAACCTCCAATTGTTCATCTATTTTTACAGCAATTTGATCAGCAAACTTGTCATCATCTGTGAACAATATCGATTGGCTGGTCGGGTCATGTTCCGCCTGGCTGAGCAGGTCGGCAGCGATCCAGTCCGGATCATTTTTCGCGTCGGCAACCACCACGATTTCCGACGGGCCAGCGACCATGTCGATGCCGACAACCCCGAATACCTGCCGCTTCGCCTCTGCCACCCAGGCATTGCCGGGACCGGTGATGACATCGACAGATTTGATCTTTTCTGTACCATAAGCGAGCGCGGCAACCGCCTGCGCGCCGCCAATCCGCCAGATTTCGTCGACTCCAGCCAGTTCCGCTGCGGCCAGCACCAGGGGATTGATGTAACCACCGGGTGCGGGCGTGACCATGATGATCCGATCGACGCCGGCTACCTTGGCCGGAATCGCGTTCATCAATACCGAAGACGGATAGGCGGCGCGGCCACCGGGAATATAGATGCCGGCACGTTCCACAGCGTTCCAGCGCGCGCCGATGCGAACCCCAGCGTCGTCCATATAGTCTTTATTTTCAGGGATTTGCCCCTCATGATAATCACGAATTCTTAAGGCGGCTAGCTCCAGCGCAATTCGCAAAGATGCTTCCAGGTCTTCCAGCGCGGCGGCCGCTTCGGCCTTGTCGACGCGCCAGCCGGTCTGCTCCAGATCATGCTGGTCAAACTTGCTGGTGAGTCGCGCCAGAGCTTCGTCGCCATGATCGCGGACATCCTGAATGATCATTTTGACATCGGCCGACACATCGGCATCCGCCTCGCGCCGGGCATTGACCAGCGCGTCAAAGGCTTCGGCAAAACCGGGATCTGAAATAGACAGTCGAAGCACCATTTTAACCCCTCCTTTTCAAAAGTTTCAGGTCGATCAGTCCCCCGGACTGATCTGAAACTGCCGGGGGCAGTTTCACCTGAAACTGGGTTGGGGTGGTTTCGTGCCACCTGTCGCTGACGCGAGCGATGCGGACGCATCGCCACCACCCCTTGATCCCCTCCTCTGAAGAGGAGGGGTGAGATTTGTTGACCGACTGCATCAGACCCGCCCCGCCAGCTCGCGAAACTTCTGCACCAGCGGCGTCAATTCGGCGCTGCGCATCTTGAACGCTGCACGGTTGACCACCAGTCGGCCGGAAATATCCAGGATCCGGTCGGTTTCGACCAGATCATTGGCTTTCAAGGTGCTGCCGGATTCGACCAGATCGACGATATGCCGCGCCAGGCCCAGCGATGGCGCCAGTTCCATCGCGCCGTTCAGCTTCACGCATTCTGCCTGAATGCCCTTGCTCTCGAAATAGCGGCTGGTGAGGTTGGGATATTTGGTCGCCACCCGGAGATGCGAGATATTGGCCAGCGGTTCCGCATCGTCCTTCGGCTGCGCCACCGACAGGCGGCAGCGCCCGATGCCGAGATCGACCGGCGCGTAAAGCTCGCTATAGCCGAATTCCTCGATCACATCGGAACCGACAATGCCGATCTGCGCGGCACCATGGGCAACAAAGGTCGCCACATCGAACGCCCGCACCCGGATGATCGACATATGCGGCAGATTGGTCGCGAATTGCAGACTGCGGTTGGACTTGTCAAAAAAGGCGTCTTCCGGCACAATCCCCGCCTGCTCCAGGAGCGGCAAGGCATCGTCGAGAATCCTCCCTTTCGGAATTGCAAAGATTAGTGGTTTGGCCATGATGGCCGCGGCTTTACGGGTTAGCAGGTGAAAGGGCAACGAGTTATGGATATTTTGGACGTGGAAGATATCGTGCAGGGAATGCGCGGTCAGGCCGAACATTGTCGGCGCAACGATGCACCGGTGACGGCCTCGGTCATCATCGCCCAATTGGCGCTGATGGACGGCCCGACCGCCTGCGGGCAAAAAATCGCGCACTGGCCGGGAAAACCGCTGGAAGACGCGATGCCGCTGCGCCTCACCGGTGGCCTCCACTACCTCTATCTCAGTGGCAGGGAACCGCGCCTGGCCGAGATTTACCAAGGCCGGATTACTGATCAGGACGAGATTGATCGTCTGGTCGGACAGGTCGTGGCCGACCATGACGCCGATCTCCTGCCCTGGTTCGACAATCCGCCGCAGACCAACGAATCCGGTCGCTCGGCCAGTTTCATGGCCGGACTGCTGTGGCTGTCGGGGCGCGTCGGTCCACGATTCGAACTGCTCGAACTTGGAGCCAGCGCCGGCGTCAACACGATGATGGCGCGCTATCATTATG
>Ga0105051_10007191_pt1 | contig 11711 bp, 7 predicted proteins | sample FRY02_FD_78383 | JGI IMG/M metagenome (GOLD analysis project Ga0105051, IMG submission 78383) | Freshwater microbial communities from Lake Fryxell liftoff mats and glacier meltwater in Antarctica - FRY-02 (megahit assembly) | ecosystem: Environmental > Aquatic > Freshwater > Ice > Glacier...
CTCTAGGACTTGTTGCTCGCGTGCTGTGAGGCGTGCCAGCATGGCATCATGTTCGCGTTGCGCTTGGGCTTGAGAAAGCCGCTCATTGGCTTGCACAAACATACGACCAACAATTTCACGCAAATCTGTTTCTTCAAAGGGCTTTTCAAGAAAATCAATCGCGCCCTTTTTGATTGTCGAGACCGCCATTGGCACGTCACCATGACCTGTGATGAATACGATTGGCATCACGGACTTGCGGGCGATCAACTGTTCTTGCAGCTCTAAGCCGCTCATGCCTGGCATACGCACGTCAACAATGAGTACACCTGACGTTTCTCGTCATACTCCGCCAAGAACGACTCGCCGCTTGGAAAGGCGCGAACACGGTAGTTATTTGCCTCGAGCAGCCAGCGCAAGGAGTCCCGAACGGCTTCGTCATCGTCAACGATGTAAACGGTGCTGGCGGTTTGGGGTGTATTCATGTGGATAACTCCTCGGACTGATGATCCTGCTGTGCTTCGGGGGAAGAGACGCAGGGTAGTGTAAAGCGAAATGTGGTGCCGCCCTCGGGATTGCTGACGGCCCAGAGTCGACCATGGTGGGACTCGATAATGGTGCGGCAAATGTTCAGCCCCATGCCGAGTCCTTCGGACTTCGTACTAAAAAATGGCTCAAATAGACGCTCAGGGTCGGAAAGGCCATGGCCACGATCCGTCACAGCGACTTCGATTTGATGGTTATGCAGTGTGACGGTCACAAGCAAAGTTTCAACCGAACTTTGTTCCATCGATTCAAGACCGTTTTTAAGCAAATTCAGTAAGACTTGTTCGATCAGTATAGGGTCCGCAAACACTTCAGGAAGAAGTGCGGGGATTTCGTGTGCAATCACCACTTGTCGCTTGCGCGCATGGATCTCGGCCAAACTGATCGCATTATCGACAATGGTCTGGATTTGAACCGCTTGACGACGGGGTTCGCTGCGCTTGACGAAGTCACGGATCCGGCTAATGATTTTTCCAGCACGCTGTGCCTGAGCGGCCGCCTTTTCAAGTGCTGGTAGTAGCATTTCCAGATTGGCATTGCCAGACTTAACCATCGCGACCGCCCCCATACTGTAGTTGGCAATGGCGGTCAGTGGTTGATTGAGTTCGTGTGCGAGTGATGACGCCATTTCTCCCATGGTCGTCAAGCGGCTGGTGATTTGGATTTTCTCCTGCTGCACCCTGGATGCTTCTTCATGTTGACGGCGCTCTGTGATGTCTCGAGCGACTTGCAAGCGTACTCGACGGCCATCAGTCCAAGCCAGAATTCGGTGTTGGACTTCAAACCAGCGCTGAACAGACGATGAAAAAATCTCGACGGACTCGTCGGTGTAGCGTCCGCGGCGGCCAGCCAACAACTCGTCGTGCCCGTTTGTCTGAGCACCAAACAGTCTTCGGTAGGTTCTATTCGCAAAAAGTAACTCTAAACCGTCGCTCGTATCCGCCGTGACGGAAATCGCATCATCGAGTCCCTCAAGGACTGTCATAAAACGCTCGTGTGCAGCGGTCAGTGCCTCTCGAATTCTCTTGGGTTCGGTGATATCGGTCATCGATGTCATCCACCCAATCTGAGTGCCATGCGGATCTAGAAGCGGTGACACATACATGCGCGCACTAAAACGTGAACCGTCGCGTCGCTGTGCCTCTAATTCGAGACCGCTGCTAAGCGTTTTGCCCGCGAGGACGTGAGCAAGCGTCTGTTGGTGGGTGTCGTGCATGCCTGGCACCCAATATGGAAAAGGTGGCATGCGCCCAATGAGATCTGCCTCGTTCCAGCCAATCATGCGACAAAAGGCGGGATTAACATAAGCGATGCGTCCCTCAAGGTCCAGTACACGCATTCCGGTGGACATGGAGTTTTCCATGGCTCGTCTAAATCCCGTCTCTGCAATCAGAGCGGCTTCGGCCTCCGACCGATAGCGCGTGTAGCGCCAAAGAATGAGAAGGGCAATCACGATCACGATAGAAAGTGCGATCACCACCCAGATCAATCGATGCTGACGCATCTCCTGATCGATCGTAATAAACATCACGCTGCCATCTTGTATCCGCTGCAACCAGAAAAAGGCGCCCATTACGCATGCGTACAAAATCAGGATCAGCATAGGCGTTAGCCAATACCAGCGGCGCCTGCGAAGGCGGGCCTGATCTAAAAACGGGGTGGCGATAACGGACTTAGGGGGGGCGGACATATTTAACGCATGATGACGAATGCTGCATTTTAGTCAGGTTATGCGTCAATATGACGGTCTTTCATTTCATAATGCGAAAATACGTCCCGCCTTGTGAAATTTATGTTGCCGCAGCGAATAGATGTCCATAGAATGCGGAAAATACCCAAAAAACAGGTAGGCTCTTACACATAAGAACCGACCAATTAGGAGATTTACATGGCACCACAAGCTGCCGCATTCAATGCTGCTCAAGACGCTGATTCGCTCGAAACCCAAGAATGGCTCGATGCGTTGGCCGCTGTGTTGGATCGCGAAGGTCCAGAGCGTGCACATTACTTGTTGGAGCGACTGACGGATCTTGCGCGTCGCTCGGGTGCCCATATCCCCTTTTCTCCCAACACGGCATATCTAAACACCATCCCTGCTGGGCATGAACCTGAACAACCTGGCAACCTAGAGTTAGAAGCCCGAATCCGCAGCATCATTCGCTGGAATGCGATGGCGATGGTCGTCAAGGCCAACAAGCATAATCCACCCGACGGTGGCGATCTCGGTGGTCACATTGCGTCGTTCGCCTCATTGGCGACGATGATTGGATGCGGACAGAATCATTTCTGGCACGCTGACACACCTGAGCGCGGCGGCGATCTTGTTTATTTCCAAGGTCACTCCTCGCCTGGCGTCTATGGTCGGGCTTACCTAGAGGGTCGGTTGACCGAGGAGCAGCTTGATCATTTTCGTCAAGAAGTCGACGGCAAGGGCTTGTCCTCCTATCCCCATCCGAAGCTCATGCCTGAGTTCTGGCAGTTTCCAACCGTGTCGATGGGCTTAGGTCCACTGATGGCGATTTATCAGGCGCGCTTTTTGAAATATTTGCACGCGCGCGGGATTGCCGACACGAGTCAACGCAAAGTCTGGGTGTTTTGTGGTGATGGCGAAATGGACGAGCCCGAGTCACTGGGTGCCATCAGTCTGGCTTCGCGTGAAAAACTCGACAATCTAATTTTTGTGATTAATTGCAACTTGCAGCGTCTGGATGGACCAGTTCGGGGTAATGGCAAAATCATTCAAGAACTCGAGGGTGACTTCCGTGGTAGTGGCTGGAATGTCATCAAAATGATCTGGGGCGGCTACTGGGATCCCTTGCTTGCCAGCGACAAGGAAGGGATCTTGCGCAAGATCATGGAAGAAACTGTTGATGGCGAGTATCAAGCTTATAAGGCTAACGACGGTAAGTTCGTGCGCGATCATTTCTTTGGTAAGCACCCCAAACTCCTCGAGATGGTCTCGCGCATGAGCGATGAGGATATCTGGCGCCTAAATCGTGGTGGTCACGATCCCCATAAGGTGTATGCGGCGTTCTCGGCAGCAACCAAGCATACTGGTCAGCCGACAGTGATCTTGGCTAAGACGATCAAAGGCTATGGCGTTGGACATATCGTTCAGGCAAAAAACCCCTCGCATCAGCAAAAGAAGCTTGATTCGGAAACGATTCGCGAGTTCCGTGATCGCTACAACATACCGATCCCCGACAGCAAGATTGAAGAAGTGCCTTATTTCAAGCCTGCCGAAGACTCGCCTGAAATGCTTTACTTGCATGAGCGCCGTAAAGCCTTAGGCGGGTATTTGCCTAAGCGTCGTACCCGTGCAGATGAAAAGTTAAAAGCACCGGCGCTGGAAGTCTTACGTTCGGTCCTAGATCCGACCGCTGAGGGTCGCGAGATTTCAACAACGCAAGCTTTCGTTCGCGTGCTGAATCAAGTTTTACGTGACAAGGATCTCGGTCCTCGTGTGGTGCCAATTTTGGCTGATGAGTCCCGCACCTTTGGTATGGAAGGCTTATTCCGTCAAATTGGTATCTATGCGCCTGAGGGCCAGAAGTACATCCCAGTCGACAAAGACCAGGTCATGTACTACCGCGAAACAGCTGATGGTCAACTGCTACAAGAAGGCATCAACGAAGCCGGTGCCTTTAGCTCTTGGATCGCCGCAGGCACATCGTATTCGACTAATAATCGAATCATGATTCCTTTTTATATCTACTACTCGATGTTTGGTTTCCAGCGTATTGGTGATCTGGCCTGGGCAGCTGGCGATATGCAAGCGCGCGGCTTCTTACTTGGCGGTACCGCTGGACGTACAACATTGAATGGCGAAGGATTGCAACACGAAGACGGTCACAGCCATATTTTTTCTTCAACGATTCCAAATTGTGTGTCCTATGACCCTACGTTTGCGCATGAACTCGCTGTCATTATTCAGCATGGTTTGAAGCGCATGGTCGAAGACCAGGAAAACGTTTTCTACTACCTAACGGTCATGAATGAAAACTATGCTCAACCTGGTCTGACTCAGGGCGATGAGGAAGGCATTATTAAAGGCATGTACCGCCTGAAGAAGGGGGGCAAGAATAAGCTTCGTGCGCAGTTATTAGGCTCTGGCACGATTTTGCGTGAAGTGATGGCCGCTGCCGAGTTGCTCGAGAAAGATTGGGGCGTTTCGGCAGACATCTGGAGCGTGACGAGTTTTACCGAGTTGCGTCGCGACGGTTTGGATTGCGAGCGTCACAATCTGCTGCATCCGACGGGCAAAGCCAAGGCACCGTTTGTGACCAGCCAGCTTGCAAAATCAGAGGGTCCGATCATTGCGTCGACGGACTACATGAAACTTTTTGCTGATCAAGTTCGTCCGTTTATGCCAAAGGGGCGTGACTACAAAGTGTTGGGCACAGACGGTTTTGGTCGCTCGGATTTTCGCGCCAAGTTGCGTGAGCACTTTGAGGTAGATCGTCACTTCGTCGTGTTGGCAACTTTGCGTGCTTTAGCGGATGAGGGCAGTGTTCCTGTCAGTCAGATCGCCGCCGCGATTAAGAAATACGGCATCAATCCGAACAAAGCCAATCCTCATTACGCTTGAAAGAGAGATCCGATATGAGTAACGTTACAGCCATTCAAGTTCCGGACATCGGCGATTTCGATACCGTTGAGGTTATCGAGATTCTGGTGAAAGTCGGCGATACGGTTAAAGCCGAACAAAGCCTGATTACGGTCGAGTCTGACAAAGCATCGATGGAGATTCCAGCGTCGCTCGGCGGCGTCGTCAAATCAATTGAAGTGAAGGTCGGTGACAAGGTGAAACAAGGCAGTGTGATGCTGCACGTTGAACCCTCAGCAGTGGCACCTGCCGCTGACGCGCCTGCTCAAACAGCAGCCCCAGCACCTGTCGCTGCACCCGCAGTTGCACCTGCTCCAGCACCTGCATCCGCTGCAGTTGTGGCGGCTACGACCGTTGCAACGCCAGCGCCGAGCACTTCGGTGAGTGCTCCAGTGTCAACGTCGCCTTCCGTTGAAAAACTGGACATGCCTGTTTCTACAGCTGGCATGGCGCATGCCTCTCCCTCCGTGCGCAAGTTTGCGCGTGAGTTGGGTGTTGATCTGAATGTAGTCAAAGGTACGGGTCCCAAAGAGCGGATCTTGCAACAAGATATACAAAATTTTGTTAAGCAAGCGTTGTCCAGTGGCGTGAGCGCTGCGACGGGATCCTCGGGTGTGGGTCTTGATCTGTTGCCTTGGCCAAAAATTGATTTCACAAAATTCGGTGCGATCACACCGAAGCCACTTTCGCGAATCAAGAAAATCTCCGGTGCGAATTTGCATCGTAACTGGGTCATGATTCCTCATGTGACCAATAACGACGAGGCGGATATTACCGGTCTCGAAGCTTTGCGCGTCACGCTCAATAAAGAGAATGAAAAATCAGGCATCAAAGTCACGATGCTCGCATTTCTGATCAAAGCCTGCGTGGCTGCACTCAAGAAATTCCCTGAGATCAACGCCTCGCTTGATGGTGATCAGCTCATTTTGAAGCAGTACTACCACATTGGTTTTGCTGCAGACACACCGAATGGCTTGGTCGTTCCCGTCATTCGTGATGCCGACAAAAAGGGCATTCTCGAACTCGCAACCGAAAGCAGCGAGCTGGCCAAAAAAGCCCGTGATGGCAAGCTATCGCCTGCTGAAATGCAAGGTGGTTGTTTCTCCATCTCATCGCTGGGTGGTATCGGGGGGACACATTTCACTCCAATCATTAACGCACCAGAGTTGGCGATTTTGGGTGTGTCACGCTCTTATATGAAGCCAGTTTGGGACGGCAAGGCCTTTGTGCCTCAACTGACGCTTCCTTTGTCCTTATCGTACGACCATCGTGTGATTGATGGCGCTTCGGCTGCACGCTTCAATGCCTATCTTGGCAGTCTCCTGGCGGACTTCCGCCGAATCGCGCTTTAAGGAGTTGCCATGAGCAATTTAGTCGATGTGAGTGTTCCTGATATCGGTGACTTTGATACCGTTGAGGTGATCGAAGTGTTGGTCAACGTTGGCGATGCAGTGAAAGCCGATCAAAGTTTGATCACGGTGGAGTCTGATAAAGCTTCCATGGAGATTCCGAGTGCGCAGGCTGGTGTGATCAAAAGCATCTCTGTCAAAGTCGGTGACAAGGTCAAGCAGGGCTCAGTCATCATGAAAATGGAAGCGGTAGAGGGCGCCGCTGCGCCAGCTCCCGCAGCTCCGGTCACGGCGCCGGCCGCAACCCCCGTCGCAACCCCCGTCGCAACCCCCGTCGCTACCCCCACCGCAACCCCGGCAAGCGTTACTGCAGCTCCTGCCGGGAGCGCCCCAGCTGTTGCTGCTTTAAGCACCACACCTGCAGCGCTTCCTACGCCTGCTGCTTTTGCAGGCAAGGTGGATCAGCAATGCGACTTGTTGGTGTTGGGTGCAGGGCCTGGTGGTTACTCTGCTGCTTTTCGTGCGGCAGATCTTGGTTTGAAAGTTATTTTGGTCGAACGTTATTCAACCTTGGGTGGTGTCTGCCTCAATGTGGGTTGCATCCCTTCTAAGGCTTTACTGCATACTGCTGCCGTGCTCGAAGAGGCTCAAGCGCTGTCCGCACACGGCATTTCTTTTGCCAAACCTAAGATTGATCTTGATAAGCTCCGAGCGTTCAAAGATGGTGTGATTGGTAAGTTGACAGGTGGTTTGGCCGGTATGGCTAAAGCACGTAAAGTCACCGTTGTGCAAGGGGTGGGCGAGTTTGTCACCGCCAATCATTTAAGCGTCAAGACTGCAGCGGGCGTGCAGACGATCGCCTTTGCTCAGGCCATCATTGCGGCAGGCAGTCAATCCGTCAAATTACCTTTCATGCCTGAGGATGAGCGCGTTGTGGATTCAACAGGTGCGTTGCTCCTGAAAAACATTCCCAAGCGGATGTTGATTGTCGGGGGCGGCATAATTGGTCTAGAAATGGGGACGGTCTATTCTGCGCTGGGCGCACGCTTGGACGTGGTCGAAATGCAAGACGGTCTGATGCAAGGTGCTGATCGCGATTTAGTTAAAGTTTGGCAAAAAATGAATAGCCATCGCTTTGACCATTTGATGCTCAACACTAAAACAGTCGGTGCCGAGGCCAAGAAAGACGGTATTTATGTGACTTTTGAGGGCGAGAATGCTCCCAAAGCGCCACAATGCTACGACCTCGTGCTGCAGGCGGTTGGACGCACACCCAACGGTAAAAAGATCGGTGCTGAGCATGCTGGAGTGACGGTGACCGATCGTGGCTTCATCGAAGTCGATCGTCAAATGCGTACCAATGTGCCCAATATCTTTGCGATTGGCGACGTTGTTGGACAGCCAATGTTGGCGCATAAAGCCGTCCACGAAGGGCATGTGGCGGCAGAGGCTGCGGCAGGTCAAAAGAGTTTCTTCGATGCGCGTGTGATTCCTTCGGTTGCCTATACAGACCCTGAGATCGCCTGGGTCGGTTTAACAGAAGACCAAGCCAAGCTTGAGGGGATTGCCATCACTAAGGGCGTGTTTCCTTGGGCGGCATCCGGTCGGGCGATCGCCAATGGTCGTGATGAGGGCTTTACCAAACTCCTGTTCGATGCACAGACCCACAAAATTTTGGGTGGAGGCATCGTGGGTACGCACGCTGGAGATCTGATTGGTGAAGTCGTGCTTGCGATTGAAATGGGTGCTGATGCAGTCGATATCGGTAAGACCATTCATCCGCATCCAACACTCGGCGAGTCGATTGGCTTGGCTGCCGAAGCGGCAGAGGGACATTGCACCGATCTTCCGCCTGTTCGTAAAAAGTAATGGTTGTCTGAAAAAAAGCTGCCCCGACGTGAGTCGAGGCAGTTTTTTTTTGACTACAGCGCGACTGTTGAGAGCCAAGGCACCGCAGCGATGATGACAAGCCCAGCGATGAGCGCCAAGATATATGGCCAGATCGCGCCCATGACTTCATCAGGCGAGACATTGCCTATCCGGCAGGCCACAAAGAAGCCAATGCCGATGGGTGGCATCATCAGACCGATATTCATTGCAACCACGACGACCATTGAGTAGTGAATGTCGTGAATGCCAAGCTTGCGGGCGATCGGAAACATGATGGGCGCGAGAATCAAGAGAGCGGGTAGACCTTCGAGCAAACAGCCAAGAATTAAAAAAATCAGGATCGTCACGATCATGAAGCCCACCACACCGCCCGGCAACGTCGTCAGAAAGTGTGAAAGGTTTTGGACGATACCACTTTGTGTGATGGCCCACGCCATGGCTGAAGCAGTCCCTAAAATCAGCAAAATGGCACCGCTCAAGGCCGCCGTTTCCACCAGCATCTCGTAAACCTTGCGCCAGCCCAGGCCGCCATATAAGACTTGCCCGATGATCATCGCATAGAGTACGGCAATGGTTGAGACCTCGGTCGCTGTTGCGACACCGCCACCTACGGCACTTCGAATCAAAAAGGGCAACACCAGAGCGGGCGCGGCAATCAATAGTGCACGTCCAATGATTGACCAACTTGCGCGTTTAACTTGATCCATGATTTCATGGCGTGCCTTCCAGCGCGCCAATATAGCGAGTGCAATCAGTAACACCATTGCGATCACGACACCGCTTTGAAACAGGCCAGCGATTGAGACCCCTGCCACTGATCCTAGTACGATCAATACGATGCTTGGCGGCACAGTATCGGCCATCGCTGCCCCTGTTGCGAGTAAGGCAATCATCTCCTTGGGTTTGTGACCGCGTCGCTTCATTTCAGGAAATAGCGCAGGTGCAATCGTCGCCATATCCGAAACTTTCGACCCAGAAATACCTGAAACAATAAAAAGAGAGCCTAGCAACACGTAAGACATGCCCGCCTTGATATGACCCAACAGCGAGGCAAGAAAGTCAACGATTGCCTTACCCATACCGGTCGCGTCCAGCACACACCCAAGCAAGACAAAGATGGGGACTGAAACTAGGATCAAGCTAGACATGCCTTCATCCATGCGACCGATCACGACCATCAGCGGCACGGTCGTGCCAAAAGCAAGGTAGCTGAGGGCACCCACCCCAAAACAGAAGGCGATCGGTACACCCGCGATGAGGCAGAGCGCAACGAGTATGACCAGAAACAACAGGATATTGTAGAAACCCAAATCGATGAGGATTACTGAGCCTAGCCAACAGGCCGTCACAACAGCACTGACCACGATCAGTGCTCCGATTAAGTTGCGCTTGCTTACAGTTTTCGTGGCATAAGTCACCAGAATGCCGAGCATGGCCAAAATGCCAAAGGCCAGCGCCGATACGCGATAGGTATTAGGAATATTCAGAGCGGGAGTTTTAACGAACCACTCTTCTTGGGCGTAGATCACGGCTGGGTGAATCAGTGCGAGTAAGAAAGCCGCAATGGAGACCAAGGCTAGTGCATGGACAAAGCCCTGGATCTTTTTTGGCATCATGTCCAGAAAAAGACTCAAGCGTAAATGCTCGTTTCGATGCATGGCGATTGCCGTACCCAGCATGGCGAGCCAAAGAAAGGAGAGCGAGACGACTTCGTCGATCCAGACAATTGGCACTGAAAAAACATAACGCGCCACCACGCCAATAAACAACATGCTGATGATGACAACGAGTAGCATAGCGCTGATGAATTCAAGGGGCTTAATACACCGTGAAATCAAAGTAATAGGTTGGGGCGCTGCATGGGTTGTCATGAAAACTCCGGATATTGCCGATCTTCAGTAAAAATTCGGGCGCCGCAAGTGGGCGCCCGAGTTGGAATCGCGGACCTAAAAGATTTAGGAGAGTTTGCCGCTGTAACGTTCGAGCATCGACCAGGCCTCGTTGCCGAGTTTAGTTTTCCACTCCGAGTAAAAGCCGCCAGCACGTAGGCGATCACGGAAAGAATCAGGCGAGGTCTGATTAAAAATCATGCCCTTTTCTGTCAAGCCCTTTTGCAAGGTCGCATTCATGCCGGCTACGTCTTCGCGTTCTTTCATGCCCGCCGCATTGATGTGTTTGGCCACAATGCCACGCATATTTTCTGGCAGACGTTCCCACGCGCGACGGTTTGCCAAGAACCAGAAACCATCCCACATGTGGTTGGTCAGTGAGCAGTATTTCTGCACTTCGTTGAGTTTGGCAGTGTCGATAATCGCGAGTGGATTCTCTTGTCCGTCAACAATTTTTGTTTGAAGTGCACTGTAGACTTCGTTGAAGTTGATTGAGGCAGGTGCTGAATCAAACGCTTTAAACATGGATGTCCAAAGAGGTGAAACGGGCACTCGGATTTTGAAACCCTTCAAATCGTTCGCGGTTTGGATTGGCTTAGTCGAAGAGGTGATTTGACGGAAACCGTTATCCCAGATTTTGTCCATCGCGACTAGGTTGGCCTTTGCAATTTCTCTGCGCACGTGTGCACCGAGATCGCCATCAAGCGCTTTCCAGACTTCGGCGTAGTTACTAAAGGCGAAACCAATACCTGTAATCGAGGAGGCTGGGACCAATGTCGCTAAAATCAAGCCGGAGAGTGTAAAGAACTCAACGCCGCCACTGCGGACTTGACTCAGCATGTCGGTATCTGAACCGAGTTGGCTGCTTGGGAAAATCCGAATCTCGACGCGACCTTGAGTTTCTGTCGAAATGGCTTCAGCCATCTCTTTTGCCCGAATGTTCATCGGATGCGTAAGGGGCAGGTTGTTTGCGTACTTGTAGGAAAACTCAGCCTTCGATTGTGCCCATGCACTATTTAATGGGGAAGCCAGGGTGATGACACCGGCACCCATACCGGTTAATAGTTTGCGACGAGTAACAGACATGTGGAATCTCCTTAGTTATTCATTTTGCTAAGCATCATAGCAACGAACCGAGGGTCTTCGCGCCTAAATTTGGCTCAGGGCGCTAAAATACGTGTTTTCCCCTACGTTGCCTTCTGGTCGCCAAAGTGACACATATTCTGCATATCCCCGGCTCGTCAGTCCTCTCCAGTTTTCGCCAAGAGCGCCTAGTTTCAAAGCTCCGCGCTTTGGGTTTGCCCATTTCTGGCATCAGCGCGCGTTATGAGCACTTTGTTTGGTGCGATCAAACGCCTGACGGTCAAACCGAGGCGCGTTTGAGTCAATTGCTGGATTATGGGGTTCCGCATCGTGTTCATCCCGAGGCAGAGACCGCTATTTTCTTGAGAG
>Ga0105051_10007194_pt1 | contig 11706 bp, 11 predicted proteins | sample FRY02_FD_78383 | JGI IMG/M metagenome (GOLD analysis project Ga0105051, IMG submission 78383) | Freshwater microbial communities from Lake Fryxell liftoff mats and glacier meltwater in Antarctica - FRY-02 (megahit assembly) | ecosystem: Environmental > Aquatic > Freshwater > Ice > Glacier...
GCATGCTCGTTCTTGTCCTACATAATCAGAAGTCAGCTTCTAATAGCTCATAGATAGGAATCACTCAATCAAGACTGACTGACTTAGGATTATTGGCTTAGCTTAATCAAAAGTTGGCTTGGGGGTAGACTCTTTTGTAAAGGTACATACAGACAGTATCGTTATGTTTTATGTGGTCACTGAACATGACTTTCATCAGCCCTTTGGTTCCTAATGATTACTCAATACGACCCTAAGATTAAATATAAATTACCCGTAGTCCCATTTTTGTTATCACCTCTATAGGTTTAAAGAACTTAACATCCTTGGGGTGAAAGAACATATACCTAATAGTGGACCTCCTCCTATTAATCTTATAGGGATAGCCGCAGAGTATAATCCTCTCGAGTACAACATGCAGGGGATCACACTTGACCAGCTCCCCATACATAACGGCCACATGCTAAACCTGCTCACTACAGAACCTATTAACCCGGTAGACCCCAACCGGCGCCTGCCCGAAGCAGTTATAGTAGTAAAACGAGCATAAGTACTGGCCCTAGCAGCCCTCGGCTACCTTCCTGGCAAACTTGGTCTTCTCCGTCCCATTGATACACTTGGAGAAGATGGGCGTGGCATAGAACCGCCTGAATCCCATGGTGATGAGGTACTGTTGGTTGGACTCGACTGGGGCGGGGGACTCGTAGAAGGGGTTGCGCTTGACACGCGTGTGCAGGGTTGTCATCTTGCGCTAGTGTTTCAGCAGGAAGGAGAGCAGCAGGGGGCCTGCGAGCAGGATCGGCTAAAGGGAGGCCTAGGGCAGGGATTTCAGGGTGATGGAGAGGAAGAAGCCGGGATAGGCGAAGGCGCGGGAAAGGTTTTACGACTGGGCGGTCGAGTGGGTTTTGGAATAGTGCTTGAAGGTGTATATGCGGTCGTACTACTCGGGCAGGTTTTAGAGTTGGTTCCATTCGCTTGTCTTGAAGTTCTTGAGCCCCTGGCAGGAACGGAACTTTTAGCGCAGCAGCTCGTCGGCTGTGTACTCGACCTCGTCCTAGAACTATAACTAGTCCTACTTACGCATTTGTAACTATATTCGTTTCTGGCGTTATTGATCCTTGTCGCCTAGAATCTATTCTTAATCGAATTCTTAGGAGGCGTCTTAGTCGGACATGTCTTCGAAGTCTTACTCGATTTATTACACGTCGAGCTTTGCCTTTTTAGTCTAGGCTTGTAATTTTAGACCCTCAAGGGCAGAAAGCAACTAGTTTTAGCTTTAGTTGTTTCCAAGCTTTTGATCGATAGTCTGGGCCAGTGCGAATAAGCTTTATGGATTTGTGGCATATTGAATTAGTTGGCTTTATTATTAATTGCTCATAGTATTTTTCTTGTTTCTAACAAATTTTCCCTAATTCTTTTTTATCTATATCGACTCGATTTAAAAATCATCAAGACCTGTGATATGAACTAGCTGATTTGCATTGACACAGTTTCCTTTTAAGAACCCTTCAAGAACTATATTCCCGTTTTCTGACTTTCTGACGTTCTCAACCAACATGTATCCTCTTTGCTTCTTCCATGCTTGGTTACTTATTGCTACACTATCGATTGTCCTCAAGAGTTTGTTGAGATCGCTTTGGCCTGATACTGTTACGATTTTCTCATCTTAACCCAATTCTGAACTCATGAATCGCTTGAAAAGTCTAGTAATTTTATCATGATGCTTTTGGTGATGAGTTTCCAAATGTTGGATGATGCCAACAGTCGTAGGTACACCCATACTGCGCAGCATGTTCAAAATGGTGTAACCTGTTTAATCGAATGCTTTTCCCTGTAGGTGGGGATCCAGATTCATCCCCTGCGTGTTAGTCGCCTTACACGACAACACCGGGCAAACAATATCACAGCATTTGGCAAGATCCATCAACTGCATGACATTCCTACTAGGGGCTATAAACTGCAACTTACTCTTCAAGAAGGTCTTGTTACTAGCCGGGAACATCTAAAACGATCCAAACGCCCTAAACCCATTCATCCCCTGCCCAGTTTCGGAATTCCTAACCAGGACAGTCTCCTTATCCAGACTGTCATAAATCTGCTTAATAAGCGCAGCAACATCCGCATCCTCATTACACGGCAAGAGCAGCACTATCTTTATCTCGGATTATTCTTTCATTTTTTAGGTGATTATGCTCTTGGTATGCGCGTCGAGGTATTAGTTTTATTTTGTTAGCTTTTATACTTGGTTTATTCGGCGCATCTTTTTCTACTTTACCATTTAGGCTTTATTTGTTTTTATACGCTTTAGGGATACCTTTTTGGAAATGTGCTTTGTTTTGGTGGAGGCCATTTTGCCGTCGTTCTTTTTGCCTGATGATTTCCCCTTGTATGGCTTGTTCTTTTGCTTGGCTTGGCTGTGGATTCTTGGCATTTCTGGTGATGATATTGTGTTGTTGATGGCTGAAGTATATTATAATTTGTTATAATAATTTAGGAGAAATTCGTTCTCTTAATAGACTTTAGAAATAGCAACGATGCAAAAATACTATCAATGTAAAATAGAAACAATTATATGATTATTTTTATGATGTAAAAACTCTGATTTTAATTTAAATATTTTCAAAAAACCTGCACAAAATCAAGATAATCCAATAATTAAATGTCCTTAATCACGCAGACTGCTGCTGAATCATCGAGACCATCTTGTAATAAGCATCCTTGGCTTTTTGTATTTTTTCGGCCAAGGCCTTCTGCTAAGCATCATTTTTCTTAATAAGCTCACTAGTGTTGTCAATCTGCGTGTTAATATGCCCAATCCTATGATTAAGCGTCGTCTTAACCTACTTCCTGTTCTGATCGATCAGCACGCTGCCTACTTGTTTGTATATTTTGGCATCTGAATGGTTGAACAATAAATACCTTCCAGGAGGAGCTCGATTTATTTTAGCACGAGACTGTCTTAACTCTCTTGCTAGTAGAGACTGTTTCTGGCCTGGACGAAACCCTGGGCCTTTTTCTAGAGGCCGTTGTATTTTTTCACCTATTATTAGATCTAGTTTTGGAGGCGCTGGAGTTACATTTGGGCGTTCATTGGGGTTTTTAATTTGTGGGTTTTATTATTATAAGGAAATTTAGTATAATTTAATTTAGTTATTGGGAATAAATTAGGATAGGCAGGTTGAGTTTATAATGGAAAGGGCAGGCTATTTAACAAGGCACTCTTACAAATATTGCGCTTAATTTAATCCATAATATCTGATTAAAATAAGTTTATTTTACATTCATCCATCAGTTATCAAAGCTGAACCTAATATTGCCCCTAACGTACATTTCCCATTTTCAGTTCTATAATTTTTGTTTATTCTTTCTAAGAATGTACATTTTAAATTAAACCTATAATTCTTAAACTTAATTACTCATCTAAAAGCTATCCAAGTTTAATAATTTAAAAATGACTGGCTAGAATATGAACCATCTCAGCTTATATAATTTCATTAATAGTACTAGCCACATCATTTAACTTTGTACGTGGGTTATTTTCATTTAAATTACAAAAAAAGGAAACCATTTTCGATAAATATATTTATAGGATACCTTAACAATTAATTAGCTTATCTAAATGTATTTATTATGAAGACTAATTTAGATACAAATACTAAGATCATTGTTAAAGGCATTTGATTCATTCGAATTTTGTAAACATAACGCTCTTTTTGGCCTTTTTTTCCTGCTTTAATGGAGAGGATTATTTGCTTTTTTCGTGAATCTTTAATAGTAGTGAGTTCTTTTTTAAAATCGATTTTCCTCCTTCAGTTCTTGGCTTTGGTGTCTTTTTTACTTCCTTACTGTCTTCTCCAAGCCCTAAATTTTATCTCATTTATCTGCCTATCACAATTTGATTACTGCCAAATATATTATGTTGAGATCCTTCATCTGAATCTGAGTCATTATTGTTGTTATTGCTCATTGCTTAAGTTTTTTAAATTGACTTTCTTTGACTTTTTAGAATTGCACCATCGATACCCAATTTTGAAATTCTATCCAGTTTCGATATTCTAGGCTGACTTTTAGATTGAGCTTATAACAAACTTTCAAACGATGATCTTTTCAAACAAGATTTTCTGCTAGCTTTTGGCTTGATGCTAACTCCTTGACTTTGAACTGTGCCTAATTCTAAAACTTTTATTTGATCAACCATTCCGAACATACTCTTTCTGAACTCTACTTCCTTAATTGAATCGCTTGATCTTTCGGAAAAAGTGCTCGGGATAACTTTACCGTCAATATCTTTGAGCATATCAATCATTTTGCTATGTCTTCCTCCATATTTCTGTTCCTTTTCGACAAATTTTGGGTTATTATTTAAGTAAATTGTAGAATTTCTGTTCTTCAGGATACTCTTTGTCCTTCCAGTATCACTGGCCTTAAATTAAATGATCGGTTCTTTTAATTAATTGAAACTTTCTGATTTACCTTATTCTTATTCTTCATCATCATCAAGTTCGATTTATCTAAATGTTTTTATGTATTTTTCCTTGACATATTCTTTACTGACGTTAGTAGAAGCAAATGATTTATCATCCTTTTATTCATTATCTTCTGGCAATTCGTATTAAAAGGCAATATCACCAGCGATGGTGACTCTACTTTTTTTGGATACGTTGGAGTTTATCATAATGGAGACAGATTTTCTATCAATCTGCTTAAGGCTTGCAAAATTAAGCTTCTGCTACTCGTCAAGATCTAAGCTTTAATTGCTTTTTTAAGTTTCTTAATCTGACTCAGATGATGAATCGACTTGTTTGCTTTTTAATTTTAAATTTTAAATTTACACTTTCATAGCCGCAATCTGTAAATTATCTGGTGAGAAGCTACCTACAAATTTCAAATCCTTCAAAGCTTTGTTGAGCTTGTTTTTCTAAAATTGATAAAAATATACTTTTTTGAAAACTTGGCTCCTTCTTATCAAGCATAATAAATGGTAAGAATCTTAAATGAGGACTTAATTCAAACAATCAAGAGCTGCATTTTGATCCCCAAGAATTGATAGAAGTGCACCTTTGGAGCTCATAAGGTTAAACAGAAGGCTTTTTGGCTCTTAATTTTTTTTGCATATCGAGATACATTGCTAGTAAAGTTGTAAAGACTTTTTAAAGTCATGTGTTTGGAAAAGATTAGCCGCCTTACAATAATTTATGAATTACTTATTAAATTTTGACCAAAAGAGAATTCATAGAAAAGTGTACTTTGAAAACTAATTTTTTAATTTTTCTAAAGCTGATATTTATAATTTTTTTGCATTTCATATTCATAAAATCATTACGATAATGAGATATTTTGGGGAAATATTCATTCAAAATTTAAATACTGTTGTCCCAAAGACAAATGTTCGAAAACTTATTAGAAAAGATAAAAGAATAAAAATATTATCTTTCTTTATATAAGAAAAGTTATAATATTTTTCCTTTTATATTTCTAAAAAATAGACAAAGTTAAACTAGTTAAGGCAGTATAATTTGATTTTATAACAAAATTATCTATTTTATCAATTTTATAAAATACAGTGCATATCTATTTTTAAAAAAGATATTTGAAATTATAATGGGGCACTCATCAAGTTCATCGAGTTAGCGTTTCCTTGACGATTGGACTCAAATCTAAAAAGAAGGAGTTCCGGGCAGCATGACAAACCTTTGGGCAAAAAAAAGTAATCCAAAAATTCAAATGGAACAGTATCATCTCCATGTGACTTCAAAAGAAGAAGTTGAAAAATAAAGAAAAATACATTAACTCAGACACAATCATCCACAATTGGTTTCCTCTTTGCATTTTGTCGATTAAACAGAGGAGTAATTCTGCTCATCAAGCTATCAAGGTATTTTAAAATTTGATTTCAGGCAAAATTTACATAGAAAGAATTCCTTTAAATTTATAAACCGTCACTGACATTCCATTTCCAGATGCTTTACATGTTTACTCTCAAAGCTTACAGGGATTTCATATTTTGGCCAGTCAAGTCTAAAATGGATGTTTTCCAATTTCATAAGAACACATTGGTATCAGCAGTGAGAGCGTTTGTAAAGTATGGATGAATAATAAACACGAAAGAAACTATCCGAGCAGCAACTAAAAAATTCCTGAGGAAAGAATGGTTAGAAACATTCTTGAATCGATTTAATAAAATATCGATTTAGGAAGTCTACAGGGCAAGCCAAAACCAAGCCAGTACATTTATAACCGCTCCAGATCGCCTGCTGAGGTAAGATTCGGATAAGCTATTAACTTACTTAGAAACTATACCAATGAATACTTTGGGGGAGTCATTCCATAAAAATTATCATGCGTTTAAATGGTTGGAGGAGCCTTTCAATTGTAAAAAAACTGGAAACATAGAAATAATTTACAAAAAACTTTTAACAGATTAAATGAAGGCCATGATGAGGCAAGTAACCTCCCTTAAACTAAAACTTCAGGATCAATCCAACTTGTTTCTTCTAGTGGTTTTAATTCGACTGCTAATAATGTGTATCCAAGCGGTTCAATTGTTTAAACAAGAACAGCTGCTTTCCGATCAGATAATCAATCATCCTTTCAACCAAACTAAAATAGCTACACTACTTTCAAAAGATAATAGCCAATTATTCGCGCATCGAGTTATGATACTCCAGTAGGTAGCATTTATCGAAACTAACAAACATTCGCAAACACACCCAGTTTCGAGCATTAGTCCAATTTCGGGCAATCATCAAGAATGGAATTTACGAGGAACAACGTTCAATTACCTAGACCTTCGTTAGTTGTGCAAAACGCCCAGATTATTAACAGAAACCAATCATTGAATTCAACTGTTGGAAAGCCACATTTTTTCAACAGAAACTTTTATCAGTAACCTCTTCCAATTCAACAGTTTGCTGTAAATAAAAATCCAGTAAATAACTATGTAAGGGCCAACATCACACCGATACCACCTGTATCTCAAACTACAACTGTAATGAAAAGATCAACAATTAACTTTGTTACAAATAACGGGCCTCAAACAACACTAAAATAAAGTTTCATTCAAAACAGAGTTGTCAATGCTCAATTCGCTCAAATTCAAGGACCATTGCCACAAATAATTCAGAATCAGCCGATTAGAACTCAATCTGTTTTAATTAATCAACCAATTCAAGGAGCAAATCAGCAAATGCAAGCAGTAAATCAACAACAACATGTGACTGTTAATCAACAACCAGGTACATTCAACATTCAAAAAAGTGCATTTAACTTTGTGAACTCAAACCAAGGAGTATCATTCAGGCAAGCCGACCAATCTCAACCTCAGTTACAACCCGTAAGAAACCCTTAAAATTACTTCCAGCCAGGCGTTGTAAGCCACAACTAACCCTAAAAAGTCGACTCCAAACTAGTCCTGCTAAGCCCCAGCTCCCCATTAAAAAACCCCCATATGCTCAACAACTAAGAGTCAATTAGCTCAATAAACGCCCAAACTAACCCCATTAGATCGAACTAGCAGCTAAGCGACAAGTACTCCATGATTAAGTAGTAGCCTATGGACAGCAGCACTAGGAATTTCTATACCAATATGCTCAATAATGGAGAGTCTGGAAGTAGGACTGTTCAGAATCAAGATTAATACACGGGGGGGTCGTATTATAAGGCCTATATCAGTAAGCTCTATGATAATTAGAATGATGGCCAGGCCTATGTGTCAAAGGCCAAGGTTAAGGATAACTACATTTCTAGTAGCAATAAGTATGATGTGACGATTGATGATGGAATGTCTTCAGCGGCCTTTCTTAACGAGCTCAAAAACATGAAATTCCCATCCCAAGCGGGTGGAAGTGTCAACTCTGACCTTTATGCACCTTCTGCCAGCACTTTCAAGAAGACAGATAACAATTTCTAATACGGAACAACCTACCAGCCCACATTCATCGCCAATGCAAGAACCTACCCCATCGATCCCTAGCACACCGCCTACAAAGTCGACCACAAAGCCTACAACACTACCCTAACAGACGGCATCCATCACAACACCGATCTGATCGTTATCGGCCAGCAAATCAACATGACCCCCATACACGCCTTCAACAAGTACCTCTCTTAATAACCCAGCACCCAAGACTAGCACAACCAGTACCGGCTTTCCTACGAGTATGAATAAGGCTCAACCCCTGCAGGTAACATCCGTTACGAGTCAGAGCATGTTAAGGTTGATGGTGACAATGGTGCTTATGAGGAGGAGTACTTTGAGCAGACGGACTATCAATCGACGTTTGATAGGTATGCTAGGATGGGGCAGGGAGAGAGTTATGAAAGGGAGGATGGGGAGATCAGGCTGGGGGGGGATATTCGGACGCAGCAGTCGAGGGCTAATGAGGTTTATGCCGATGGGGAGTTTTAGAATAGTAAGCAGTCGGCGAATACGACTGCGTTCCACCCAAATTATAACAGTCCTTCAATAGATGAATAATACAAAGTTTAATTCGATCCTGAGATTTTAGCCGATCTCCAAAAGCTCAAAGGAGTAATCTGAACTCAGCCAAACAAATGATTAGAATTAAGCAACCCATAACTGTAACATGATAATTATAACTGTACATGATCACTTATAAAACAAAACATAATAAATTATAAACCAATTCAAAACAAGCCCTAAATAATATAAACATCGTTATATAACACTAATATAAAAGCCTAAAATAAATAATAAATTCCAAATGTTAATGACGCCTTAATCAACCTTGCCCATAATCGATAACACAGAACCAAAGACAAACAGGCTACTAGAATATCCTCTAGCAAAAGTCTAATAAAACAGCCCCTCCCGGATATAAAATACCTCGATATTATATCCTGCAGAAGAGCCACAAACAAGCGTAAATTATAGTTAATTAATCCAATTAAAGCGAACTAAATAAACTGAATAGAATGAATTAATTAAAACTAAAGCAAACCGATTATACTAAAATTAAATAGACTGATTAAACAAGCTGTAAGTAAACGATCCAAACAAACCCAAGGCCATATCTCACGCCACAGAGGCTGCAGTCACTTGCGTTAAAGTAGGCTCCTTGTGTTCGATATTCATGTGGTTGATACGCTGTGTTTCGATGGGGTGCAGGATTTATATGTTAATTGATCCGTTTGCGTTTACTGCTGATATGCTTCCGTTGTCTAGCTATTCGTGTAGTTTCTACTGTTGTTTTATTTACTCTTAATGCATAAAACTATCATACTCATCTATGGTCATATTTTTCTTTTTTGCTCTTATTTGTTTCAATTTTGCCTTATTTTACTAAACTCTTTTCAGTTCAGCCTGTGCAAACTCAGCAAGTTCCTGCTTGCTAGATCTTATAAAATTGTAATGAACTGTAATCTCTCTTATCCTCCCAACATCAGGATCGTCTGCCAATTCTGGCTACAAGTAGAAAAAGAGGGGTAAAAGGAGTTCCTACTTAGGATTAACCATCTGCTGGTTGAAACAAAAACATTGAATTTTGGAGAAATAGATGTTTGCTTATTACGGGGTGATGCTGTATGTGGAAAAACCTACGATTGGTGTGTCCTCTTTGTTGTATAAACGGTAGAACACTATGGCTGTTTCACTAGGAGCCACTACTACATGTTGCTCAACTGGCTAGAACTACCAGTCTATTCCGGGCTATGGCTAACCTTAGAACTTTACGGTGTACTTTTTTAAGTTTTTAACTATTCATAATTAAAAAGAATACTTTTATCTCCATTGAACTAATACGTTTTCTTATCATAGTTTCCAAGCAGTCCAACACGCTAGCAAAAGACTCGATACAAAGGAATGCCAGCAAAACAGCATGCAAATATAAGGCCATACATTCCGAACTGTAAATATCCGTACTTTGTTTTTGCTTTTTTTTAACTTTAAATTATCTTTTGTTATTGGTATTGGAAGGGATCGTTATAAGCAACAGGCTTCTTTTTTGGACGAATATAGGAGAATTTAATGTTCAATAAGATTTTGCTTGAACTCAGAACAGATTTACTGACATATTTACTAAAATTACTAAGCATAATTATATTTATATAATTTCTGTATATATTTTAATAATATGAATAAAAATCTAATATCACAAATCAAAATACTTTCTAAATACAGATTTTTAAAAAGTGGATTCAATCAACAACATATGACTTATATTCTAACTAACAAAAACTAACTTTAATAGCATTCACTGAATTAAGTAAATCTGGCCCTAAAATGACTACTTCTACAATCATTTGTTTATCTCCATAAAGGCATACATTTGATTGAAGTATTTTTTACTAAATTATATGGAGCAAAAAGTGATAAACTATTCAGCTGTTTTCAATCTGTAGTATTTATTAAGAAGATTACATTTCAAAGCTATGCCGTTTGTCTTGGTTCAAGATTTATAATGGTGATAAACATTTGTACGAAATTTCGACTAAAAAAAGAGCTATATTAGCATATCTACACAAATTAAAAAAAATAAGATTGCTTTAGTTCTTAAATTTTTCTTTTGATCAGATTTAGGTTTTATTTATTCCGGACTATAGGATTTTTTGTCGATATTGTTTAATTACATTTTAACATATTATTTATATTTAGATCGTATTTAATAAAGTTCAATTAATTAATAAAGGGATAAATTAAAGTTAAATTAATAAAACTGTACAATTTAGAAATTTTTCAGTTTTCCTAGACTAATGTTATCCAATAATATTTATTTTTTGTTATTTTTAAGGGCTTGTCATCTCAGAGTTGACCTCATTTTAAAGAAGGTTCTTTATTCCATGACCTCAAATTTTAAAGATTAATTTTTTTGAAATATCTATTTAATAGTTTTCATTTTTTACTAATATATTTCATTATTATAGCCATTTTTATTTATGCTACTTAAATCGTTTACTTAACCTACCTTTCTTGAAAGACAAAACACGCGTTTATCGACCGAATTAGATTCAAAGAGCTATCCTAAGTGATTTTAATTCAAATCTAAGAAAATTTTTAAGTTCAATGTCTTGCAGTTTTCATTATAAGTGCGATCCAGTACCTGTCAAATTCATAATTAAAATTGTAAAGAAAACAAAGATGAATCAACATCCTTTGAATAAGAAATCTGCAATGATGCTCTTTGCATTATGCTTGGCGGGTGCAACAGCCAATAACATCAGAAGCCAGCCGTGGGGGGATCCATTATGCAACACCTTCAGCACCGACGGTTTATAATGCCTGAAATGTTCCTTCCGATCAGTCAAGAACTAATACGATTAATGTTAAGCCGTAAGCGGCCAATGCAAAACATGGAGTGAAAAAAATGGAGAATGTACAAGCTGTTACGGTGGATATTAACTCACTAAAAACGGTGAATGTGTTATTGCAGGAAGCATCGTTGGTGGAGGAGATGACGACAATTGTGCGGTTTATGGATACGTTGACGGTTATAAAAAGTGGTATCGGAGCTAAAAGAATGGATGTAAAAAGGTTTGTAAGTAGTGTGATAAGGGATTCTATCTTGATAAAGATAATAAATGTCAGACATTGCCAGGAAATTGTTTGGCTGCAGACTCGAATGGTCTGTGCACAAAATGCGATGAAGAGTTTTTCGTTAAGGATGGTTCCTGTAAGCCTGTTCCCGATAATTGTGCATAATACGGTTACGTAGACAGCGCTAAAAAATGGTACTCAAAATGGTACACTGGTTGTAAAAAGGTTTGTAAGTA
>Ga0105051_10007207_pt1 | contig 11695 bp, 8 predicted proteins | sample FRY02_FD_78383 | JGI IMG/M metagenome (GOLD analysis project Ga0105051, IMG submission 78383) | Freshwater microbial communities from Lake Fryxell liftoff mats and glacier meltwater in Antarctica - FRY-02 (megahit assembly) | ecosystem: Environmental > Aquatic > Freshwater > Ice > Glacier...
AACCTAAATTAGCCAGAAAAAAAATTTTAGAGGAAAATGATGTAATTTTTTGCAATTAAATTTAGGGATTTATAATCAAATTTATTAAAATCTCTTAAAACAATTGAAAATTATTTAAATATTTGATATTATTTTAAAAATCATTTAAATATAAAATAAAAGGTTTGGATATATGATCTGAATAATACCTAAGACCTGAGTTTCATAATGAGTGTGATAGAATCAGTTCCAACATTTGAAGAATAAAAGACATTAGTTTTGTTGTCAGATGTGAGAGCATGGGGTAATACTCCAAAAAAAGTGAAAACATAGTAAGAAAAAGTAGTATAAAAATTACTAATTTACAGGTTGTTGAAGACTAAGTCGAAGTTCAACAAACCATTGAACAACTAGAAGAAACACCTGAAAAAGTTGATTAGGATTACACATTGGAAAATGAAACCAAATCGGAAGGGGAAGATGATGAAGAAAAAAAAGAGCCTGATATTCAAAGAGCTCTCTTAGAAGAATAAGATACAGTTGAGTATGAAAAATTAAAAGAAAGTGATTTTAGAAGTAGAGTTCCTTTACAAGAGTTCGAACATTACAAGTATTTCTTTTTTTTAATATTTAAATTATGATTTTAAATAATTTTTATTTTTATTATTAAATATGATAAAATTTATAAAGATATTGTGAAGACTAATTCTTATCCTTGTAAAAAGAAAATTTAAAAATAATAGTTGTGTGTTCTGGTATTCTATATGGAGCTGGAGAAATAATTTTCAAAACTCATTTCCAATATGCATGGCAATAAAGTCCAAAGGCTTTGCCTTATTTCGCCTCTGGAGAAAATTTAATTCCAACAATATATATAAAGGATTTAATAAAATTTTTGATAAAGGTTTCTGAGAGTCCGCCTGAAGGATTGACTAACTATTTACTGTAAAAAAACTAAAAAAATATTAATTAAATAGAGCAATAGACAACAACAAGAATCGATAGTAGAAGTAATTGATAGAGTCGATTTCAGTTGAAGTGGGTTCAGGACACACCGTTTCCACTTCAGACTGCAGTCTGTTTTCTCCTGAAGTTATTCAGTGTTTGAAATTGGATTTAGATCTCAGACCCAGTGCCTTGCTCGTTGGAGAAGACGAAGCGGCGGTCGATTTCGAATGGACCTGTGAAAAAGGATTGGGATCTAATATCAAACTTGTCTTAAAAGAGTTCAAAAAAGCTGAAAACCTAAGACCTATCAAAATACTTGTATTTTTCTATTTTACTATCTATTAAATAAATAAGAACTATATTTATTTAATAAATATTAGCTTTATTACCCAGAATATTAAAAATCTTCCTTACCTATTTCTTCAATATTGTAAGACCTTTCTGAATCTTACAAAATACCAATAATAACAATCGATTCTATTTTTGAACACATTCTTTCTCTTAATTCTGAGTTATCAAATGAACTTAGAGAAAATATTGGTAATTAAAATAAAAAATAATATTGCAACTAAATTTGAATAAAAATTATTAAATTTTTACATTAAACTAATGAAATTAATTGTAGAAAAAGTGAAATAGGTTGTGCAAGATGGAAATAAATAGCTGAATGAAGTTACAAAAATACTTTTTAGATGTGTGAAATAGAGATTGTCCAGTAACGATTGTGCAAATAGAGGATTTATTTTGGTTAATTGCCCTAATTTTGGATTCGATTGTGAAATGATCTTCTTTAACTGTATTTATTTAACAATATTGAAATAATTTTTAACAAAAATTTAATAACATTATAGAAAAGAATAAACTTAAAAGCAAAAAAGTGAAAGCGAAAGTTGAGAAAAAATTCAACGAAGATGGAGATGAGATTGATTAAGCTGAAGAGGAGGAGTAGGCGGAAGAAGTAGAGGCTTAGGAGGAAGAGGATGGACCCAAATAAGAAGAATTTTACCCAGAGTCTGTCATCATCATCAAATGTAATTTTTATAGATTTATTTTTTAATATAAATAATTATAATATTAATTATTACAAGTTTCATATAAAAACTATTATAATATTTAATTTCTTAAGCTCTTGAAGCTAAAGAAGTTTACAATTTAAAATCATTTGATTTTTTCAAATAAAAATAACTTGATAATCTAATTTATGATCCCATATCAAAAACGCCTTTTGAAATTTCAGAAAGTCTAAGAGTTTATATTGAAAGAGTAATTATCTTATATTTTTGATAAGTTTTATATATTAATCAATAATTATTAAAGAAAGGACGACCATATAATTATATAAAAAATTAAACTTCATTAAAATAAGACTACGATGCTTATTATGCTACTATTAACAATTAACTCTAAACTAAAAAATAATAGTAGTTACTTTAAGATTAACAAAAATAATAGGATTAACAATAGAAAATAGATTAATTAATTTCATAAGTGTTTTCTTAAGTGAAAAAAGAAGTGGGAAATTAAAATTTGAGTGAAAAGAGCAGTTTAAGGTAGTTTTTGATGAAAAATATTGTTCCGACATTAAGTGATGGTTTATTGGAAGTGAGCAAAGTTAAACCACAGGATCCAGTTGAGTTTTTGGCTGAGTATTTGTTTTAGTAGAGTTTCGATCTTTAGTGAAATACATTAAATTAATAAATTTATAATTTAAATTAGATAAATTTTGCATAAATAATATTTAAGTTAAAATGAAAATAAATTCATTGATCATCTATGTCCTCTACATCTTAATCCTGTTACCTATTTTTTTCTTGTTTTTATCTTTCCTGTTTTTCTTACTCTTCTCTTTCTTCTTTAATTCTGTCTTCCTCTTCTTGCTCCTTTTAACGAAGTAATTCTTCCTCTTATTTACGTATTTCAGCCTCCTAACGACGCTATTCAGCCTCAATTTCCTAACGCTTGGCTTCTTCTTCCTTAAGTCTTTCTTCTTCCTAACGCTGTCTTTATTTATTATATATAGCTTAATATTTTAATTTACTTATATCACTTTAAATTATCTATTAGTTTATTAATAATTTTAATTAATTTCTTAATTATTACTTTTCTTTTATTTCATTTATTACTTCATCTATTTCTTCCTAACTTACTTCCTCCTTTTAGCATTTTTTCAGTTGTTAATATAAGATTGTGAGAATTTACTTTTTTGTACCTTCTCCTGCTTCTTCACAACAAGGATTTTCTTTTACATTCAGTATTTAAATAGAAGGTATTTACTAAAAATTATTATTAAATATTAAAAAATTTGTTTTTTGAGTAAAATAACCTTAAAGTTTTCAAATTCTTTGAAATTTGGTATTTTGTTATTTCTTAAATTGACATAATCTAAATTTAAAAAATTTCCTTTAGGCAATTATAAGCTTTCAATTTAATTTCCTCTTAAATGGAGTCTCTTTAATTTTCCCATTTCACCCAGCTCTGAGAAACTTATAAGTTCATTTTCAGCACAATAAAATTCTTCTAGCTATGGCAGATTGGTAACTCCTTCTAATGATTTCAATTTATTTCTACGAATCTCTAATATTCTGAGGTTATAGTGTCCTGTAAAATCAGAAATACTCGATATTTAATTGTTTGATAAGTTTAGTTTTTGCAAATTGGGTAATTAAATATGGGAAAGAGCTGATATTTTGTTTGAAGATAGATTAAGAACTTCCAAAAAAAGCAATTTAGATTTCAGTTGAAGTCCGTCTAAATAAATAAGAAAATATTAAAAATATAAAACCGAAATTGAGAATATTATTTTTAGCTGCATTTAGTACTAAAATGTGTTCAATTACTTAAACTGGTTATAACGTCTCAAGTTTATTTCTGCTGAGATTCAAATAACGTAAGTGAGGGTAATTCTGCAAAGTGTTAAATAAAAACTATATTTCTTTTCCTTCCAAATCCAAATCAACGAAAGCATAACCTAATATATTTTAATATAAGCTTCATATAAATATAAGTTTTTAGAAATAAGTACCAGTATTATTAGCTGTTTTTGATATTCTTGATAATCCTTTTTCTATTATTTTTTGAAGTCGAATTTCTACGTCTGATATTTACATTATATATTTTTATTATAAGTTGTCTAAATTTATATTTAATCATTTGAATTTATAACTAATTATATTATATACATTTAACTTTAATTTAAAAGCTTTTTATTAGAAATAATAAAAAATTAATAGATTATGTAATTTGTTGTATAAAGAAATAATTAGATTAATTTTTAGTAAATTGATTGAATATGAATAATTATTTTAATATTTATCAAATAAAACAACTCAAAGTATTAAATAAATAAGATAATAAATGACTACGAGTATAAATAGCTTGCTGAATGTAATAAATAATTCTAATTTGAATATATAATCAAGCGGATTGAGAATCGGAGGGAGTAAGGGATAGATTGGAAGGAGGGTTTGATGGAGCGGGCTCACTGAGGGTTGAATTGTCTGACTGGGGTTGAATCGCTTTCATAGGGACAGAGCCGTTGGCAGGCATAGTCATGTTAAAACCAACTGTCATGTTCATTTGTTAAGTCTTCTGCCATTGAGACCCAGATTACCATTTACGAGCTATTATATATTTCCATTTGTTCATTTTTTATCATTTTTATTAATATTATTATAAACCCATTACGTTATTATATTGCTTTTACGGAGTCCCAGGATCCAAAATAAGATTTCAACTTATTTTCCTCTGATTATGCATCATTTGCAACTTTGGACTTTTCGCTGCTTTCGATTGATTAATTAGCATCATTTTCAAGATTAGAAAAATTGAAATCTTAAATCGCTTTGAACTATTTATTAATTATACATTTACTTTCTTACGTTGCAACGATTGTGAGAGGATGGCGGCGACGGCGATAAGTTTCAACATTACCGATTTAATTAATTTCTTTAAAAATAAAAGCTTATTTATAGTAATAAAACGTTAAAATACGTACGAAAAATAATTTATCCTTTATGACGTAATTACAGAATGCTTTTGTAAAGAATAAGTTAAAACAAGACTTATAATATCTAAATTTAAAAATATATAACGAATTTAATTTTAAGATTTAATCTTAAAGATATTTGTGTAATTTAGTATAATTAAAATTAATAAATAACTATGAGAAATATAAAAGAATATAATAGATGATAAAAATGATCAATAAAATCTTGAAGGACTTTGGAATTTCCTAATTTGATGGTTTAGATTTGTTTGGCTTATTAAACTTCCTTATAATTGTTGGTTATGAAACTTCTGTTGTTCCAGCGTGGAACTCAGGTGAGAGTTGTTCTGAGTCAACAATTCTTATTGCGAACGCAAATTCATTATTTCAGATCGGTGTTCGTTTTATATCTATCATTACATTTTTTACAAGAAATTTAAATTTAACTTATGTAGTTTATATTAACCTGTTAATGAAAAGTGTTATTTTTAAACATATTTTATTCAAATTCATTCTTCATTAATTACTTTTCTTATTAATATTATATAGATTTTAATTAAAACTCTTTTCTTAAATTATTGATATCTGCAGTTTATTTTCGGTTTTACTCTTAAACCGTGTTAAAAGTATCTTGGAGAATAATTAGATCTTGTTTGTTTTTTTTATTTTGTTGACGTTCTTGTTCGAGTTCCAAGGTCAAAAAATTTGATTTCTATTGTCTAATTTATAATAAGTTAAAAATATATAAAATAATTATTTAAAATTTATGTTTAAAGGTACTATTCCCAAACTTGAGCTTCCATCTGTGAATTATTCTGTTTCAGCTGTTCAATTTAAATTTTATGTTATTCTTCATGCAGTTTAATTTACTGCTATAAAACCTAAATTTATTAGTTTTATTTATTATTGTTGTCCAGTTGATTCCGAAGTTTATCTAATTCATTAGTAGCAGAGTTTAGTTCGGATAATAATTGTGAATTGGAGCTGATTAAATTTTACAAATCTACTTTCAAATTATTTTTTTCTAAAACAGTTTAGTGTAATTGTAATGTAACTTTGTGATTTTCATCTGTTTTTTAGTGCAGATGTTATTTTATTTTTTCTAATTCATTTTTCAATTAATTTGTTTTTGTTTTAAGTTGTTATTGTTCATATTAATGAGATGTCTCATATTATTTTTTCTAGTTTTCTAGATTTTATATTTCCCGCTTCAATTAATTATTCAATTCTTGGTTTAGTTAAAGCAATTCTCTATTTTTATTAGTCATCTGCTGCTTTTATGCAATATTGACATTATTTTTTTCTTTTTCGTTTTAAAAATCTTTCTCTTTATTTTAAACCAATAAAATTAATTCATCGCATTTGAGGCTTCTTTCTTAAATTAAAATATCAGCTTATTGTATTTATTATTATAAAAAATCCATTTGCAGAATAGTTTGATCTAGTTTGGACTCACACGACTGAGTATAGTTTTCCATTTTGAATTATTATTGCTGTAATTTATTAGTAAGATCTAGTTAAGATTATTCAAATTCAATTTGTTTATCGTCTATAAGTTAAAAAAGCTCTTGTTGTTTTTGGGTTAAAGATTCGTTTTCAGGAATTAATTGTTAAACATAAGATTCCAGATCGCAAACTATGTCTTGCATTTTTTCACATTCTTCCTTGTAAATTTCGTTCTGAAAAATGATTAATTTGAAATATTTTTATAAAAAAATTTAGTAAAAAAGTATAATAATTACTTTTTCTTCTAATTTCTAGACTTGTAACTTGTATCCGCCAATATCTTCGAAAGAATTTTAGACCTCTTGCTATTTATGAATCTCTTGAATGTAGTTCCTGTGTAGTCTCTAAAGGGTGTCATATTGCTCCTTTAAGTTTGCGATTTCCAAATTAGACTCGTTTACCATGTCTACCAGTTTCTCATTCTCGGATATCATTAAAAGAAGTTTCTGCTGCACGTCCATTTAAGACAGTTGGCTTTACATTTAAATTTTATTATCAACAGTCGGTAAATCAAATTATCAAAAAGTTATTTTACACTCAATTATAATTTATATTTTTATTTCTTTTATAATTCAATTTTTATTGTGATTTGCTTTTTATTAACTATAAATTTATTTATAAATAAAAACATTATTTTCAATTTTATAATTAAGAAAATCCAATTAAAATCCAAATGGAGAAAAATAAAAAGTAATTGAAAAGAAAAACATAGCATTCTGAAGAATCTAATGAAGATGAATATGGTATTTAATACACAAAGAGCATGAATGATGTAAAATAATTTAAAATAAGGAAATCATTAATGTTGACTTCGACTTTTATGACTCAAATCCAAATCAGTATTTTTCAGTCAAGAATCTCATAAATGGTAGAAAAATTAATTCTTAAACTTTTTACATAAATAAAAATTAATTCATTTTAGAAAAATCTCAATACATATATATTTATTTAAAATTTAATTTTATCTCTAAAAGGATTTTTGGATGGACAGAGTTATGCCTCTTCTGACCTTGCAAACTTGATCTGCAATTAAGTATTTCAATTATAAATACCATTTATTATATATTTTGTGCAAAAATAATATATTAATAAAATACGAATTGAAAATTAGTGTTTAATATTATTAGGAATAAGTTGGAACTATGATTGGTATTTTTGATGAAGAGGAGGAAGAAAAAATGAATAAAAAGCCAGTAGAATTTTAATAAAGAGATATTTTAGGATTTTCGACTTTTTTGCCTTTACATAAATATTAGGTAAATAATAAATTATATTTGTGTGTTAATGATTGAAGAATGAAGCTGTGATATAAAGTGTATTGAAATATGTGATTGAAAAGAGTGAGATTTATAATTAAAACCATGGAGAATTCCAATAAATATTGAAGAACAAGAAAATTGGTTTATTGTTAAATGAAAGGTTAAATTAAAAATAAATAGAATGTTGAACTTATCACCCAAGTTAGTGCCCATTTTACACAATCAAGTTTAAGAAGACTTGGCCTGGTTGGAGAACGAGGACAGTATGGATTATCAGTCTTTCGTTTTCGACTACGTCCTTATTTTGTCTAAGTGCAGCAAAAGTCAAAAAATCAATAGTAAAAAAACTTAAAAAACTTAGTTAGAAAGTTTCATGTATTAAAAATTTGAAGATTTCTAGTTCTTAACCGTACTCATTTTAAATATTTTATTAGATTTAATTTTAAAAATTCATAAAATAAGTTTAATAATTTTACAATCAAAGTTTATTATAATATAAAGGTTTCAGATAATAACTTTATATTTGAGGCTAAATCAGGAAAAAGTCAGTCTGGAATTACTAATGTTGAAAAAGAAACCAAGGGAGAGATAAATATGAATATAATTAATTTGATCACTTGGAAAAAATTTATAGATTCCATAAAAATTCTAGATTCATATATAGATTAATGATTATATTTTATTTTAAATTATAAAAGGTTAATTGTAATAAAAAAATAATTATTTAGTTTTTTTTAAAAAACAATTACCTCTAAAATAATTTAATAATTAAAGAAAAAATAATTTATTTGTTTTAATAATAAACTTTTGTTGTTGAATATAAAAATTTAAATAAAAATCATTTATTAAAAACAGATTGGATTTCTGAATCATTAAATGAGAGTCCTATTTTCAAAGTTTTATTCTCCAAGAAGACAATTTATCCATGTTTAATTTCGAGTTAATTGATATTTTTACCCTCCAGGAGGTTTTTAAGCCTTTTAAGTGCAATTATGACTTACTCATTTTCTTTTATATTTTTATACACCGGCAATCCGATTTACTTTAAATCCAAGTGGGCTTTAACTTGGTCACTCACAGTTTGAACCCGATCAATGGATACTTCATACTCCTCGCGAGCTGATATAAATAAATATACCTTTAATAATATTTTCTTGATTTTCTGAATAATATTGATAGACGTCCTGATATTTAAAATCATAAGGTATCCCGAAAAATCCTGGTATTTCATCATAACTGTACTTTTCAGCCACAAGCAAAAATATTTAAGGGCTTTAATCCTCCATGTCTCTGAAGACTTTAAACAGATATTTTTAAGCATTCTGCAATTCAACTTTGGTATTTGGCAGTATATTTTTTAAAAATTATTCTTATTAACTCTAATTTAAATTTTCAGAGTAGTAAATCATTCTAGGATCTATGACTTGCTAAAATAGAAAATTTGAATTCGAAATAAATCCTGTGTCTTTTAATATAAGTTTGGACCAAAGTAAAGATTTTGATTTCGGCATATCATCTTACATTAATAATTGATGTTGGATTTTTTCTGTCATTTCACTATTATATTATAAATCAAAATATATTTTTAATTAAGTAACTTTTATTTCAATTCGGTAATAGCTGAAAACATTTTTTATTTGATAAGTTCATTAAGTATTTCTTACTAGCCGCCAGATTTATCGGACTAAAAAAAAGATAAATAATAAACAGAATAATAGAATACAAAGTGGTCTCTTTTTAAAGGTTTCATTTCATACTGGTCCTGAGAATAGAATTTCTCTTTGCCATCTTCTTGGTCCTTGAACCTAAATAAACATCGAATACTCTTTTTTGACGAAGGGGTCCGCCTTCTACTTCTACTCAACCAGACTGCCAACCAACAACTTGACCGAGTCGTCAAACAGCTTTTGCATCGCCTCGTCGGAGGCGTTGGCTTGGAGGGGCTTCAAATGCACGTCCACTAGGAAGAACTTACGACCCTTCTTGTTGTCTTTGTCAGACACGTAAAAACGCAGGTTTTGAGACTGAACACCACTGTTCTGAGCGATTTAGTCCAAATACTGGTTTAGAAGTTTTATGGATCGCAAATTCTCCTCCTTTATTTTTTCCTGAATTTTATTTTTTTACTGGAGCGTTGTTTAAGATGTCTGGATGCGTTAACTTGTAAAATTCTGTAAGTTTAGAACGAGATTTAAATGAGCTGGCTGTTGAATTGAAGTTACGGAATAATTTCATCTTTGGATTTTATTTCTTATTGAAATTATATAATTTATTTAATATTACATTTAATATTATTAAATGTGATAATAATTGAACCTATAAATAATCAATAAATAAAAAGTACAGTTGCTAGCATATATCAATATTAATTGAATAGAATTAATAATATGGATATATAATCAACTATGTAAGTATCTCATGAACTAATTTATCCATCCTTGATTTTCCTTTGAGTCGTTTTCCAATTCTTTAATGCCCTAGTTTTCTATCCACTATCTTTCGTAAAACTGAGAAATTTGACTTTCTGTTCCTTTGATTTTAGGATCTCTGTAGAGGTTGGAAACATCGGCTTGATAGTGCAATAAATCCAAATAACCTTCTGTAAAAGTGAAGATTAAATGAGAATTCAAATCAATCGAGTGGAACTGTTAAAGAGAAAAAGACAATCTGTTGCGTTGTTCAATTCGATACCTAATTTAACATTACATTTATCATTATTTAGTTCAAATTATTTATTTTAATACCTGTTCTTATTTTCAGACACAAAAATAGTTTTGGCCAAATGTTCCAGTAACTCAGTTTTAATAGCGTTGGCATCAATTCCGTACTTACTCCATTCATGAAACATAAGTTCTTAGTAATTATTAGCATCAAGATTGACATTGACCTAAAAATAATTTAGTTGGATTAACAAATTGAAATTATTTTGAATGTAAAATGAATTAAGCAGTTAAAATATAAATTTACTTGTTTTGACTTCATGAATTGGTTGATTCCACTGAGCAGTAAATCCTGGTACTTGTGAGACCTTTCTCTCTCATTATCTCTGGAGGGCATGGGGAAATCCCCTAGCATCACGATTTCGTCATACGCGTCCGCAGGGTTGTGGTTCATTGTAATGTGCTTCTCAGGGTTCAAATAAGGAGTAGAAATGCAAAAACCATAAGTCTGTCCGCGCGTCAATTTTATTACTTTCTTCATTTCTATTTCAAACTTTTTTAGATTATAACTTTATCAACTCTGCTATTTTTATACTTTATTATAAACTTTTACAGTCTTTGCCAAAGTATTAATTCATAATCAATTTTGTTTTATGTAAATTGGTTATTTTATTAACAAAATAAGTTTTTTTTAAAGTATATTTTAAACTTAAATATTTTTAATATAATTTATAATTCAAATTTTTTTTCCGTTCCCTATAAGCAACATTTTCTTTTACTTTAATTTGAAACCTTGTAATATTTTCTGTTTAATTTCATCGTTTTAATTATCATCATCTATTTAATCCACATGAAAATCTGTGTAACCTTTTGAGACATTTTTGCCGAATATTTGATCTTTAAGATTGAAATTTTTATCCTAGAATATGTATTTCCTATCTAATTACTTTCCAGTAAATATATTATTATGATTTAATTTATTATTGTTTTTATCATGTTTTAGATCTTTTTCATAATCATGATAAATTAAGTCTTTAGTTGTATTTTCATCGTGCATAACAGGTTTACCCATTATTTTAGGAGGGTTTTTAATTTTGTATTTATATTTAAAAGATTTTCCAATTTGGTCTCTTTTTCATAAATAGTTTACCTATTTTCTTCCAAATAAAGAGCAAAATTTGGTTTTTTATAATTGTGAGGTTAAAAGTTTCCTCGTGAAAGTATAATATGCTATTTGTTTAAGTCCAATGATGGATTATATTATTTACTTTTCATAAAATTATTATTATAAAAAATAATTTATTTTTAAATTAACAATGAATATATAATATAATTAATAAATAAATTAATTTTTTCAT
>Ga0105051_10007211_pt1 | contig 11689 bp, 7 predicted proteins | sample FRY02_FD_78383 | JGI IMG/M metagenome (GOLD analysis project Ga0105051, IMG submission 78383) | Freshwater microbial communities from Lake Fryxell liftoff mats and glacier meltwater in Antarctica - FRY-02 (megahit assembly) | ecosystem: Environmental > Aquatic > Freshwater > Ice > Glacier...
GGGGAAACCATCAACCCTGAGCCAGCCTTTCAGATCGGTGGATTCCCAAAGATCGTAACTCCGGCCGGGCTCGGTCTGCCAGATGAGCTTTTCCGGCGTGCCGGAGGACGGCTCGAACGACCAAGGCGGAGCCGCCTGGGCATCCTGCGAGAAGAAAGGCAGCGAAAGCACCGCTCCGATGCAGAGGGAGAGGAGGAATTTCATGGCCGGTCTGGTGATGATAGGAATTTGCCTTGTGTTCATAATCGTATGTTTTGGATTGGGATTTGGTGGGGGCAAGGAGGCGGATTCCCAAATGACTACCGGCGAAATTCCACGCCGACAGGAATATTGCGAGCAGGTTGCTTTTAGCGGGAGGTTCCTGAGACAGCCGATGGGCCGGGCCGGAGGGCGGGGAAATGGGGGATGATGCCGGCGAACCCGAAGTTGGTTCAATCCGAAATCTGCCACTGAGTTTGTCTTCATAATTCCACCTGCATCGTTCCGGCTCAGTCGCGGTGCGATCCGTCCAGGTGGGCCAAGGCTTTTTCGAGCAGGCGGCGTTCGATGCCGGCCAGCTCGCCGCTCAGCTCCCTGTCTTCCAGCGTCCCGGCGAGCGAGCCGAGCAGCAGGCCGATGAGAACCTCGCGTCGCCCCGGCGAGAGGCCGTCGAGCAAGTGCAGGCCATCCGGGACGATGGGCCGGGGCGGGCCGTTGACGGGCAGCACGTAGCCGCTCCCGCCGCCGATGATGCCGATCAGGATGCGGACCGATTCGCTGAGGCGTTCGCCCAACTCGCTTGCATGGGTGTCGCGGTCCGGGTTGATCAGCCAAGCGCGACTCCGGACCATGGGCGTGTAGATGTTGACCGAGCCAGCCCCGACGATGAATCCGTTGTCATTGATCCCGATCGCGCGGTCCGCGTGCCAGTTTGGCGGGAAATGCGGGCGGAGATCCACCGCCTGGCCCGTGGCGATGTCGAAACGGAGCGGGTATCGGCCCGGATAGAACACCTGTCCCACCATGGTCCCGGCGGCATTGGCGTCTGCGGCCCAACTGGCATACAGGCTGGTGTTTCCCGGAGGCAGCAGGGAGGGAATTTCTTTGAAAGCCAGAGGAGCCGGGGCGTCGAGGTCGAGATAGCCAGCGAACTGGTCATTATACGGATTGGCCGCGGGGTTGATCCGCGAAATGCTGGCCAGAACGAGGCCCGTCCTGCTTAGCCTGGAAATGAAATGGTAAGTCTGGATTCCGGTCGGCTGCCACTGGCCGGCCCCGGGAGGCAGCCAATAGAGGACTTGCGGATACTCCGCCGGCGAACCCGTCGGCGGTCCCGTGATGGTGGCCAGCACCCGCCCGGCGTTGTCCACGCCCACGAGCCGGGGGAGCCGATGGTTCAGCAGCGGAAGAACCGTGAGTCCGCCGGTGCCGAGGTCGTAGAGAAAATTCTCCGCGACGCCTGCCGTGTTCACATGCACGCCGAGCAGGAGATCGTTGTCGTTGAGATCGACGGCCGATGCGCCCGGCTCCCCGGCTATCAGGGTATCCAACGCAACCGCCGCCCCGACCGGTCCGACATAGGCACGGTAGGAATAGTCACCCGTCGGGTCGTCGGAGACTTGGAAGAGGACATTGCCAGCGTCGTTGATGCGGAGTGCTTCGGACCGGTTCGGGCCTTCGGCCAGAGGGGTGGGCGTGCCCGCTACGTCCCAGAGCGTGGCCTGGGAAAGCGGGGCGGAGGGCGGGTACGGACGCGACGTGAACCAAGATTTCCCGACCGTCTGGTCCGCATTGTTGATGTCGCTGGCGGACGTCGAATCGAAGGGAAACGTCGTCAACGGCTTTAACTCGGTGATCATGGTTTGAGGGGGTGATGGGTGTGAGATGCTTTGTGCGGAAGAGAACTGACGGGTTGAACGTGAAGCGATAGTTCCCCGTTCACGGGCGGCGCAGGCGGAAGAAGCGGTTACCGGGGCCGGCGGGGACGGTCACCGGGTTTTGCGCGCCACTCGGGGAGTTCTGCCAGGTCGCCGATTCGAGGGTGGCGTTTTCCTGAAGCACAAAACCCGGCGCCGCCGGCTGCCAGGCGAGGGTGGCCGTGCCGGGGACGGCCTGGATGATCGTGAGGGTGGGAAGGGGCACCGGTTGCGACGGGAGCACGGAAGCGATTTCCGTGTAGCCGGCGTTGAAGGATAAGGCGATCGAGTCCGCGTGATTGCTGTTGTCCACGGACCGCCAGACGCCACCGTCCCAGACCTGAAGGCTGGTTGATCCTAAATAAGTCAGAAGAGCGTCGAAGGTCGTGAAATTACCCTCGATCTTGAGCAGATTGTCCGGGGCAAGGCGAAAGGCGCTGGCGGCGAAAGTGGCGGTGTCTTCGAGTTGAAGCACATTGCCCGCGTTGCCGGTGAGCGAACCGATATACACTTCAGCGGCGCGCAGGGTGCCGTCCATGCGCAAGGTATTAGCGTCGGAGCCGGCGTTTCTGCCGATATACACCGCTTTGCCCGCCTCAAGGATCTCGGCGGTGTCGCCGAGCCCGAGGGTAACCAGGTTTGCATCCGTCGTCTCGCCGATAATCCAGTCGGCCCGGGAGAAAAAGCTGAGACCGGTGATGCTCCGGCTCTCATTGCCAGTGTCCAGAGTGGTCACCGAACTCACGGTGCCGGTATAGGCCTTGCCGACCGGAACGGAGTTGCTGCTGGGCGCTCCGATCACGAACCGGTCGCCGTCGATCCCCACCGCCGTGCCGAAGGCGCGGTTGGCGATGCCGTCGGAGGCAGTGAGCTTGACGTCTTCGGTGATGACCCCGGTGGCGGTGTCCAAGTGCAGGAAGAGGTAGGCCGACCCCTGATTGGCGTTCGCCCCGATCATGTCACCACCGGCGCCGACGATGCCGGTATTCCCGGAGATGCTAATTCCTGTCCTGAGGCTATGGGAGCCGCCGAAACGATCACTGGCGGCGCCGTCGCTGGCGAGGAGCTTCGCGCTTTCCACGACGGTTCCAGTCGCGGTATCCAGATTGCGAAAAAGATAGGCCGAGCCTCGGTGACTTTCAGCGCCCGCCGCCGCGACCAGGGTCAAATTCCCCGAAAGACTGAAACCGCCCCCAAACTGATCGCCAGCGGCACGGTCGGAGGCGGTGAGGGTGGCGCTTTCCGTGACCGTTCCGGTGATGGTATTCAGGTTGCGAAACAAGTAGGCCGACCCGCGAGAACCATCCCGTCCCGGGGCCCCCACCAGGCCCAGATTTCCCAAGACGGTGACCGACCGCCCAAACCCGTCAGCCGCCACTCCGCCGGCGGAAGTCAGGGTTGCATTTTGAGTGATGGTCCCGCTGGCCGTGTCGAGGTTCCGGAAAAGGTAGGCGGAGCCCTTGGCCGTGGCAGACCCCGTGCTCTGTCCCGTTCCCACCAGACCAATGGTTCCCGACAGGCTTACGGAATTGCCAAAGTCGTAGTCGGCGGCGAGACCGGAGGCGATGAGCCGGGCGTTTTGCGTCACCGTGCCAGAGGCGGTATTCAGATTGCGGAAGAGATACGCAGAGCCAAAGCGGGAATCGCCGATAGCAGCTTCGATGGCTCCGACGAGACCCATCGTACCGGACAAACTCGTGGCGATTCCGAAGTTATCCGCCGGGACGCGGCGGGACGAGGCGTTAAGCTTTATGTTTTGAGTCACCGTTCCGGTGGCGGTGTCCAAGTTCCGGAAGACGTAGGCGGAACCCAGGCCGAGCCCGCCGTCACCCCGAGCGCCGATCAGGCCGATGGTGCCCGAAATACTCGCGGATTCCCCGAATCCGGCGAACTGCGCACTGCCGGAGGCCAGCAGAGTCGCCGCGCGACCTGTGCCCGCGAACCCGCAGAAGAGAACGCCAAAAAGAATGAGACCGCAGAAGTTCGCGATGGAGAAGTCGAAGCTTCGCTCAAGAGCAGCGAACGGGGTGCGCCGGTTTAGGGTTGTGAGGCCGAAGGAACCGCGGCGGAGCATGGGAGGAGATGACAGGTAGGTTTTCACAAGTTGGCGGGAATGGCCGGGTCGTGGGGTATGGGTTTTATGGGGGCGGGAAATTTTCGGTCTTGAGGAATGAATTGGCCTGGTGCTTGCAGGTTGGCGGACCTGGACAGTTCCGCCTTACGGCCGGTGCAGCCGGTAGAAACGTCTCGCCGGCCCGCCGGTGATGTCTTTCTCGAAGACGTGCGCTTGGCCGGTGACGGAAACGGGCTCCACCGTATCGATCCACGACTCCGGCCCGGCCAGATGCCCGGATTGCTGGACCAGGATTCCGGTTTCGAAGGTCGTCCAACTGACGGAAATGTTTGAATCGTTCAGGGCGATGCCCAGCGGCGGATACGGGAGATCGAACAGGTAGGCCGCCCCGGCATCCGGGGCGCCCGTGTCTTTCCACACGCTCCCGATGATTACCTGGTCGCTTCCCACCGCTGCCACTGACAGGCCAAAGGCTTGCACGGCCGATGGATTGGGATTGGTGAAGGTGGTCAGCAATGTGCCGTTGGTGGCGAACAGGTAAGCTCTCCCGAGCTGGCGCAGTTGGCCCTGGTGCGAAGCGGAATAATTATAATCGCCGATCAGCACGCGTTCGTCTCCCATCGCTGCCACTGCGGAGCCGAAACCAAGGCCGGACGAGGTGGGATCGGTAAAAGTGGTCAGCAGCGTTCCACCACTGCTGAACAGATAGGCCTCCGCGGCCCCCTCCGCGCCGATCAGCACGCGATCACTCCCGATCCCCGCGACCGAACCGCCGAACAGCCCGAAGGGCGCCGCGGTGGGATTGGTGAATGTCTTGAGCAGCCTGGCATCGGGGTTCTGGGCAAGGACCAAGCCCGGCCCGGGCGCAAGGAGCAGGAAGAAGAGTTTCAGATACAGGTTCATGATCGATTTGAGTTTGAGATCGTGGGATCGGGCGGTTGATCGCTCCCACCCCGACATGCGCCAAAGCCCGGCAAAAAGGCTCACGCGTATTGGCTAGTGAAGATTGGTTTTCATGAATTTGTATTTGAATCGGGATGCCGCTGTTACGGCCTGTAGAGCCGGAAAAATCGAGGGCCGGTCAGTGGACTCACCCGGATGAAATGGTTTGTGCCGTCATGGCTCACGGATTCGATCGGGGTGGTCCAACCGGCCGGGTTCAGATCGGTGCTCTGCTGCAAGGCGAAACCGGTGGAGGGAAACGGCCATGAGATGACCGCGGTGCTGGGGCCGGTGAAGGAAATGGTGAGCTGAGGCGGCGGAGCTGAGGGGGTGCCCCTGATCAGCATCCTCCAGTTGGAGGTGCCATCGGTCGGAGCCCACGAGACGCCGGCGTTCTCAGTATAACTGCGCCCCAAAGTTCCCGCTGCCCCGATGGGGATTATGGATGTGGACGGCTGATAGGCAATTCTGCCGCTTTCGACGCTCAAGACCGCCCAGTAGCATTGATTGGCCGAGAGACCGAACGGCTCTGAAGGAACCCAGGTAAACGGGGTCGAGACATTGCCCGCGGCAAGGGTGATAGGGTTGGTTGTCCCGGAAAGGTTCATGACCGGTCCCGTGTTGGTGGAAGGTCTGCCCGTGGCGGGGTTATGCGAATAGATCTGAAGCCGGACCGTGCTCTCATGGGGACGGCCACTAAAGTCCCCGCTGTTAAGAAACAAGGTCACGGAATCGAGCGAGTAAGCCTGCGATCCGGGGCAGAACTTTCCCGCCATCCAGGAGACCGTGCTGGCGGCCCGCCAACCATTCGAGCTGCCGCTGGTGTTATCAAACAGAATGATGGGCTCGCTGGGAGGCGTTCCCTGGGCGTGCGCCCCCATCGGGAGGCCCAGCGCCGCGTTCAGGAGGAGGAAGTGGAGTGTGGACCGTATTTTCATAAAGGTTTCGGTTTTGGAACGGATCATCGCGTTCCACCCCATCATGAGCGAAAACCCTGCGAAAAGGCTCACGCACTCCGTTCTTTTTGTGACGGGAAGCCGGACGATGAGGCGAGCGACAGGTCACTTGACAGCGAATGAACACTCAAGGCTTGCGGAGGCGGAAGAAGCGCGGAGCTTGGGCAGGGTCGAGCAGAAGCGGGCTGGTCGTGCCTGGCAGCTCAGGGATCCAACTGTGCGGTTCGAGGGTTTTGCTGGACTCCAGCACATAGCCCGATTCGGGAGTGGTCCAAGTGAGCACGACGTCGTCGCCTTGGCGTCCGATGTTTAGTGCGGGCAAGGTGGTGAAGGCGATTTCACTGGAAAAAGAACCGCCGGCCCAAGCCGTGTCCACAGCCTGCACGCTCACGAAATAATTTCCGGGCGGAAGCCGCAGGAGGGCGTTGGTGCCGGGGCCGGCATTGCCCAAAGCGGCGATCCGCCGGAAACCAGTGGCGCTGTCCGCATGGGGGGAAACGATGTCCGCCGCTCCCGGCTGGGTGCCGACACGCAGATTGTAACTGAGACCTCCGGCTGGCGTGTGATCATCCGTCCCCGGCAACCAATGGATCGTTGTGACACCCGCGCTGGTGGAAACACTCATTCCGGTGGGCGGGGCGGGTGGAGAATTGGTGACCGCGGCAGCGTTCCGCCACAGTTCGGTAATATACCAGTTCCCCGGTTCCTGGTTGCCATCAACGCCGGTAATCAAAAAATCCACCCGGCCATCGCGGTCGTAGTCCGCCCAAGCGAGCGAAGGGTAGCTGATCTGGGGCAGGTCGTTCACAGGATCAAACTGAAAATTCCCGCCCGTGTTCCGCCAGAGTTGGGTCGCCTCCCCAATCTCGGCCCCGCTGACGAGAAAATCGAGCCAGCCATCGTTGTCGTAATCCGCCCAGGCCAGCGAGCCGCCGTAATTGCCGGCAAATCCGGGAATGGTGACCCGTGCGAAGCCGCTGCCGGTATTCCGCCAAAGTTGCGTGATCTTGCCAACGGCGGATTCCCCGGTGATCAGGAAATCGAGCCGGCCATCGTTGTTGAAATCGCCCCAGGCCACTCTGCCAAGGTATGTCCGCGGCAGGCCGGGGATATTCACTTGCACAAAACCGTTCCCGGTGTTGCGCCAAAGCTGGGTAACCGCCGCCTGGCCGGAGCTGGGTCCCGAACTGGCGAACATGCCATTGGTGGTGCCCATGATGAGGAAATCGGGCCAGCCATCGCCATCGTAGTCGGCCCATGCAATGGAACTGTTCTCGAGGCGCGGCAGTCCGGGAATGGGCACCTGGACGAACCCCGCACCGGTGTTGCGCCAGAGCTGCGTCACCCGCGGACCGTCTGCATAGGTTCGACTGCCCGACAACATGAAATCGAGCCGCCCGTCGTTGTCAAAGTCTGCCCATGCAACGTCACTCATCCAGACGCCTTGCAGGCCGGGCACGGGTGTTTGCGTGAAGCCGTCGCCGGTGTTACGCCACAGTTGGGCGACGGTGGGCGTGGTGCCGTCGACGTAGGTCATCCCGGTGATGAGGAAGTCCAACCGGCCGTCGTTGTCGTAATCGCCCCATGCGACAGCACCCTCGCCCACGCCGGGCACCCCGGGAATAAGAACTCGGCTGAATCCCGTGCCGGTATTGCGCCAAAGCTGCGTAACGATTTCACCGGTCAAGAGGAAGTCGATCTGGTTGTCATTGTCGAAATCCCCCCACGCCAGCGAGCCGGAAGTCAGCGAGAAGATGGTGGGCAATTCGGGAACTACCACCTTGCTGAAGTTCGCGGCGGATAGCGGTTTGACACCAACCAGCAGGATGATGGCGCTGGCGGACGCCGCTCCCCGAAGCGAGAAACACCACGACATAAGGTTGTTCATCATTGATGGGAATTCACTTTTCACTGAGAGAAATTTGTTTTTTAGGCTTCGCGGAAATTGCTTCGACACCGGGCTGAATCCGTTTTGGACGCGGCGCGGTTCACTGTTTGAGCGTGGTTCCGCAAGGGGCCTGGAGCCCGGAAGGGAAATCGTTTTCATAATGTTTTCGCAATGTTTTCGTTGTAGTCCTACCGAATGGGCACCGCACACGGGACACATTCAGGCATTCCACCCCGTCATGAGCGAAAACCCGGCAAAAAGGCTCATTTAAATTTTCTTTTGGTGTCATGAGCCGGTTTGCGGCTAATAAGCGCATGTATGGGCGATGAATCGACCGTCATGAAGCCCGCCACCTCCGAACAGGCTGTGTTTGCCGAGGCTCTGCGTTGCGCCGCGCCCGGAGCCCGCGCCGCGTACCTTGAGAGGGCTTGCGGCCCGGACGGCACCTTGCGGCAGCGCGTCGAGGCGTTGCTGCGGGCGGCTGAGAGCGCCTGTGATTTTCTTGAAAATCCCCCGACGGGGCTGGCCAATGGCGACTCAGCAGCCCTGTTCGCGGGCGGATTCAACAGCGAGAAACCAGGCGACCGGATCGGGCGGTATAAACTCCTGCAACAAATTGGCGAAGGAGGTTGCGGGGTGGTTTACATGGCGGACCAGGAAACCCCGGTGCGCCGCCGGGTGGCGCTCAAGGTGATCAAACTGGGCATGGACACCAAATCAGTGATTGCGCGCTTCGAGGCAGAGCGGCAGGCGCTGGCGTTGATGGATCACCCGAACATCGCCAGGGTGCTCGATGCGGGTGCAACGGAAACGGGTCGGCCCTACTTCGTGATGGAGTTGGTGCGGGGCATCAGGATCACCGACTACTGCGATGAGAATAATCTTTCCACCGAGGAACGGCTCAGACTCTTCACGCAAGTCTGCCATGCCGTCCAGCACGCGCACCAGAAGGGGATCATCCACCGCGACCTCAAGCCGTCGAACATTCTCGTCACGCGGGACGAGAGCGCGCCCGTGCCCAAGGTGATCGATTTCGGCATCGCCAAGGCCACGACCGACCAGCGTCTCACGGACAAGACCGTGTTCACCGCCTTCGAGCAGTTCATCGGCACGCCGGCCTACATGAGTCCGGAGCAGGCGATGATGACGAGCCTGGACATCGACACGCGCACCGACATCTACGCGCTCGGCGTGTTGCTTTACGAATTGCTCACCGGCCAGACACCATTCGACGCCAAAGAATTAATGGCGTCTGGATTGGACTCGATGCGCCGCATCATCCGCGAACAGGAACCGGCGCGTCCCTCCACACGACTGAGCACGCTGGTGGCCGCCGACCTCACCACCGTGGCGAAACATCGGCACGCAGAACCGGCGCGGCTCGGCACGTTGCTGCGCGGCGATCTGGACTGGATTGTGATGAAGGCGTTGGAGAAAGATCGTACGCGCCGTTACGAAACCGCGAATGGTTTAGCGGCGGACATCCAACGACATCTGGCCAATGAACCGGTTACTGCCCGTCCGCCAAGCAATGTCTATCGTATCCAGAAAATGGTGCGGCGCAATAAGCTGGCCTTCGCCGCCGTGAGTGCGGTCGCCGTAGCCTTGCTGTTTGGTCTCGGGATTTCGAGCTGGCTGTTTCTGCGAGAAAAATCTGCACGGCTGCGGGCAGAGGCGGCCGAACACGAGCAGGGCCGGTTGCTCGCCGAGGCAGAAGAAGCGCGCGTAAATGAGCGAACTTTGCGGGTGCAGACCGGGGAACAAATGAACTACCTCGGGGTCCAATTTCTGAACGACGGGGAACTGGATGCCGCGGAGAGGACCCTGCGCCGCGCTTTTGCGATCCATCGCAAGCTCCTGAGCAACGAAGATGGCAACACCGTTATGGCGGCGGGCAATCTCGCCATAGTCCTGACCAAGCAGGGCCGGACGGAGGAAGCGGCGGCGGTCATTGATGAACTGCTCCCCGCCGATGCCGAATCGAGAATCGAGAATTTTGGCCTGCTTTGTTTTCGCGCGCAATACCGGGTGAATTGCGGCAATTTTTCCGACGCGGCCAGTGACATGGATAAAGCGGTTCGCCTCAAACCCGCCGACGGCGTCGCGTGGTTGCGGTGGGCCGTGCTCCTGATCGGAAGCGAAGATTTCGATGGCTACGAGCGACTCCGCGAAGCGATGCTTGCGCAGTCCGGCAGGTCCGTCGATCCGAGGCTTGCCGAACAAACGGCCAAAACCTGCCTGTTGCTCCCGTGGTCCGAGGAGAAATATACCCGCACGGCACTGCTGGCGGAATCCACCGCCGCGCCCCTGCCGGCGGAAACGTGGGCGGCATTCGCGCAAGGCCTGAGTGCTTTTCGGCAGAAGCAGTTCCCGTTCACCATCGCGCGGGGACAGGCGGCACTTGAGTTGGGGGGCACTGATGCTCCATTGGAAGTCGCAGCCCACGCAGTGATAGCCATGGCGCAAACCGCCGCCGGCCAGAAGATCGAGGGCGAGGCGACATTGCGGCACGCCCGGGAAATTGCCCGCACTCGCTTAATCCGCCTCAGCCCGTTGACCCCGTTTGAGGAAAACTGGCACAACATCCTCGTTGCCGAATTACTATTACGCGAAGCCACCTCCTTAATTCTGCCATGAGTGATGTCACTCGCATCCTCACCGCCATCGAGCAAGGCGATTCTAAAGCGACCGACGACTTGTTGCCGATTGTTTACAACGAACTTCGCCGCATGGCCGCGCAAAAAATGACCGGTGAACGACCGGGCCACACACTGCAACCCACCGCGCTCGTCCACGAAGCGTGGCTCAAGTTGGTCGATTCGCCCTCGCAATCATGGCAGAACCGCGCCCACTTTTTCGACGCGGCTGCCGAAGCGATGCGCCGCATCCTGATCAGCCGCGCGCGCCACAAGAACGCGCAACGCCGTGGTTCCGGCGCCGCCCACGTCGATGTGGATGAAATTGAAATCGCCAGCCCCGGGCCCGATGAGCAGTTGCTCGCTCTGAGCGATGCCTTGGATCGCTTCGCCAAACTGGAGCCGCAGCAGGCCGAGTTGGTGAAGCTCCGCTACTTCGTCGGCATGAAAATCCCGGAAGCCGCCGAAGTGCTTGGCATCTCCGAGGCCACCGCCAAACGCTGGTGGGCCTACGCGAGGGCGTGGCTCTACCATGAGATTCACGGATCGCCGTGATCGACCGCAACGGATTCTTCGCGGCAGGCTGGCCGCCGGGAAGGCTGAGGGGATCACGCACGATCTTCCCGTGTCCCCCCACGGATACCGCTTCCCACCCAAACCTCCCCGCGCCGCTTTCTCCCACTCCGCTTCCGTCGGCAGGCGATAGCCGTTCGCATTCCAGTTGCAGGCGACGGCATCGCTGGAACCCGTCCGATACACCACCCCACCCACCGTGTAGCACGGCGTCAGCCCGTCCCGTTCGCTGCGCGCGTTGCACCACTTCACCGTCGCATACCAATTGATCGTATGCACCGGATGGTCCGCCGCTTTCCCTCCGCCAGCCGGCAGATCCGTATAGCCGTTCGCCCCACCCCACGCCCGCACTCCATCCCACAGTGCCTTCGTCACCTCGTACTTCCCCATGTAAAACGCGCTCACCTGCACCGTATGCACCAGCAGTTCACGAGGATGCCCTTCCCCACACGAATCCCCCATCTGGAAAGCCCCCACCGGGATCAGCGCGAAGCCTTCGGGAGGATCCTCCGGCGGACCATCCACGGGCTCGATCCTGAAAAATCCCCTGCCGCCGGGATGGGGAGCGAAGGCGTGCTCCATCAGGGAACCTTCCGCCTGCTTGGGGAAACCATCAACCCTGAGCCAGCCTTTCAGATCGGTGGATTCCCAAAGATCGTAACTCCGGCCGGGCTCGGTCTGCCAGATGAGCTTTTCCGGCGTGCCGGAGGACGGCTCGAACGACC
>Ga0105051_10007214_pt1 | contig 11686 bp, 12 predicted proteins | sample FRY02_FD_78383 | JGI IMG/M metagenome (GOLD analysis project Ga0105051, IMG submission 78383) | Freshwater microbial communities from Lake Fryxell liftoff mats and glacier meltwater in Antarctica - FRY-02 (megahit assembly) | ecosystem: Environmental > Aquatic > Freshwater > Ice > Glacier...
CCTGCTGCGTAATCCCCCCCTAAATTAAGGGGCTGTATAAGTAGAGTTATCTCGGCAATATGCATGATAAAATTCTGAATGAAGACAAGCAGATACACTGATGCGCAGAGCATCGCGATCAAGCGTCAGGCCGAAGGCGGTGTGCCGGTGGCCGAGCTGTGCCGCAAGCATGGGATGAGCAACGCGTCGTTCTACAAATGGCGCGCGAAGTATGGCGGGATGGATGCGTCCCTGATCAGCCAGATGAAGGCGATGGATCGAGCCATTGGAACGCCATTGGTCCGAGAGACAATGGCGAGGGAGAACCGGCGGTTGAAGCGGATGTATGCGGACCTGAGCATGCAGGCCGATCTGCTGAAGGAGGCTCTTGGAAAAAAGTGACGCGACCATCTCAACGCCGCGAGATGGCCGAGAATGCAGTGGCGCGACGAGGAGCGAGCGTTGCGCTAGCCTGCCGTGCCTTTGGGGTGAGCGAGACCTGCTATCGCTATGGCCCAAAGCTGAAGGCCGAGAACGAGGAGATCGCCGATCTGCTGGTCGGGCTGACCGATGCCCGCAAGACCTGGGGTTTTGGCCTGTGTTTCCTGCATCTGCGTAACGTCAAAGGGCACCCATGGAACCACAAGCGGGTCTATCGGATCTACCGCGAACTGGAGCTGAACCTGCGGATCAAACCCCGGGAGTTCACCCCCAGCAGTGATGGTGACATCGAGCCGGTGAGCGCCACCGGTTCGAGCGAACCGGCGAGGGGTTTTGCCAGAGCTGCTGGACCAGATCCCGGACGGCGAAGAGATCGGCACCGTGACCGCCCCCTCTCGGCGATGCAAGCATCGCCTGCCGGGCAATGGATGGCGCCTATGACACGCGCCGCTGCCACACCGCCATCATCGACCGGCGGGCCACCGCGATCATCCCGATCCGCAAGAACGGGCGCCCCTGGAAAGAGGACTGCCCCGCCGCGATCGCCCGCAACGAAACCCTGCGCGCCACCCGGCACTACGGCCGGGCATTCTGGAAGCGCTGGACCGGGTATCATGTCCGAAGCCGGATCGAGGCGAAGATGCGCTGCCTCAAAGCCTTCGGCGAGCGCATCGCCGCAAAGCACCCCGACAGCCAGACCGCCGAAATCCAGATCCGCGTCGCCCTCATCAACCGCTTCAACGCACTCGGCACCGCCGAGATCGTCCGCGTGGCATGAACTCAAGGGGGCAAGGGGGCGTCACGCCTCAAGCTCGAATTGCGCAACAACGCCCATCAAATGCGGATTGGTCCGCCATAGGGGGCCATTCGCCGGGGGGTCGGGAATTGTTACAAACTGTTGACGGGTCGCGCCGCGCCAAAACTTTCGACGGCAAGGCGCGCCTGCCGAAAGGTCTGATGCGCAGCTTTGGGAAAGGCGCGCGGGTGCAGCAGTTCGGCAGGGCGCTGTGGATCAAGGACCAGTCCTGCCGCCTCGGCTGCCATATGCGCGGTGCCAAGGGCGGTCAGTTCGACCGATCCGGGCAGGGCAAGGCTGCGGCCCAAGACATCGGCCAAAAGCTGACGGAACCAGGGATTGGTCACCATCCCGCCGTCGATGGACAGAACGGGGGCCAAGTCGGTGGCGTCGTTCAAAGTCTTTATCACCTCGGCCATCCGAAACGCGATGCCTTCCAGCAGGGCCTGTTGCAGATCGGCGCGGCTGGTGTCCTGCGACAGGCCCAGCCAAGCCCCACGCGCGCTGCGGTTCCAATGCGGGCAGGCCAGCCCGGCAAGGGCAGGCACAAAGACGATCCCACGGGCAATGGCACTGGGATGATCAAACCGGGTGATCTCGGACAAATCCCCGATCATGCCGATCCCTGCCGCCCAATTGACCGCAGCCGCAGCCGTATAAACCCCACCGTCCAACGCATAGACCGGCGGCTGACCCGCCTTTTGCCATGCAACAGTTGGCAGGGCTTGACTGCCTTGGACAAAGGGCCTGGCCCCAGTAACGGCAAGGGCAAAGGCCCCGGTGCCGAACGTGATTTTCGCATCGCCCGCAACGCGGCAGCCGTGGCCGTAAAGGGCGGCTTGTTGATCGACCAGACTGGCCATCAGGGGCAGGGTGCGCGTGGCAAGGGTGATCATCCCCAACGGCCCGGCTGAGGGGGTGATCCTTGGCAGGGCGGCGACAGGAATGCCGAACAGCGCGCAAAGTTCGGCGTCCCACGCACAAGTTTCAAGGTTCATCAAAGATGTGCGCGAGGCGGTCGTGACATCGGTTTCAAACCGCCCCGTCAGGCGGTCGCGGAAAAAGGCATCGGTGGTGCCCAGCCGCAATCGACCCACCCGCAAAAGATCGGCGGCGGCGGGAACATGGGCCAGAATCCAGGCCAGTTTGGTGGCCGAAAAATAGGGGTCCAGGGGCAGGCCCGCTTTGGCGCGCACCAGACCCTCCGCCCCCTCGGCGCGCAAGCCCGCGCAGACCGCCTCGGTCCGGTCGTCCTGCCAGACCAGCACCGGGCAGATCGCCTTACCGCTGAGCGCATCCCACGCCAGACAGCTTTCGCCCTGATTGTCGATGCCGACTGCGCCGATTTCGGGGTCATCCTCGGCGGCGGTCAGGCACAGACGAAGATTGGCCAACAACTCGGCCGGGTTTTGTTCCACCCAACCGGGGCGTGGATAGGATTGCGCATGGGTCAGCGCGCGGACCTGAACCAGCGGGCCGCTCACCGGCAAAACGAAGGCCCGGGTCGAGGTCGTACCCTGATCGATGGCAAGGATTTTCACGCATCACCCCCTTTCAAACGTCACAGTGATCGGGGTGGAACCGTCACGAGGCAGCGGCAAGGTCACGCGCCGTTCAGGAAGGGCGTTCACCGAATGGCCTGAGCGGGCCTGCCCGTCCGATGACATAACAATTTGCCCCTTAGCCGGTTTGGTAACACGCATTTGCAGATCGGCGAAGGCGGGCGGGATCTGGGTGGCTGATACGCGCTGCGGCATGACATAGGCAAGGTCTGTGCCTTTTACGGCGATGATCTTGTCGAGGGACGGATTCGGCAAGGCGCTCTGCAAGCTAAGCGCTATGCACTTGGCCACGGCAATGCCTTCGGCCCAGCAGGCCCCTGCGGTTTCGACCGCGCGCAACAGGTTGCCCGCCGCAAAAACCGTCTGATCGCTAGTGCGGCCAAACTCATCCACCTGTGGGCCGCGTGTGCCGGGGTCGATGGTGATGTGGCTGGCCTGCAGCACGCTCGCCTCGGGGCGGAATTGCCCGGTGATGATAACTCCGTCGCAATCCAATCGCTGCACCTTGCCACCCGGGCCACGCACAACCACGCCCGTCACCTGATCACGACCCTCAATCGACTGAAGGCTGGTGTTCAGGTGCAACGGAATGCCCATCAGGCGCGGAAACAGGCCCGAGGGCCAACGCGCCGTGACACGGGCCCCCGGTTCAATCATCGCGACCGGGCGAATGCCCATATGACGGCAGGTCATGATTGCGGACATTGCGACCAATTCACTGCCAAGAATGACCGGGCGTTGAAAGGGGCGCAGATGATCCAGATAGACCATGCCCTGCAACGCTCCGGTGGACAAAACTCCGCCCGGTTTGGTGCCGCCAATCAAGCGTGCCGCCCGAGATGTTTCGCGCACGCCCGTCGCCAAAAGCACGCGCTGGGCGGAAATACGTGTCAGTCCCGCATCCGATGTCAGGGTCACAACCGGTCCCGGTTCGACCGACAGCACGGCTACCCCGGTCAGGACCTGAACCCCGGCTTCCTGCGCCCGACGCACCAAACGTGCGGCATAGTCGGGGCCGCGCATCAGGCGGCGGAATTCGCGCAGACCATAGGGATAATGGCCGCAATGGCGCGGGATGCCGCCCGCCACAGGTTCGCGGTCCAGAACTACAACCCGGGCCACGCCGGACCTGCGCAGCCATGTGGCAGCAGCAAGTCCTGCCGGGCCACCGCCCACGATCACCACATCGGCGGATTGGGGCAGATCAGGGCGCATCTTTTACCTCCCCCATGGGCTGCTCAAACCGGCCTGCGGTCAGTTTGGCCAGTTCCGCCGTGCAATAAAACCCCTGACACCGCCCCATCGTCACCCGCGTGCGCCGCTTTAGCCCGGCAAGGCTGGTGGCGGGCAGCGGGCCATCAAGGGCGGCGGCAACCTCGCGCCGGGTGACCTGTTCGCAATGGCACAGAATGCCGCCGTGACCCGGAGATTGAAAATCCCTCGGTTCATATTCTGAAATGTTGGGCAGTTTTGGCCAGACCGGATCGGCCAGAGCAGTGCCCGTCAGCCCCAGTTCAGCAACCAGATCCGCGACATGGTGCGCGATACCCAACGAGGCCGACAGCCCGGTCGAGCGAATGCCGCCCACGGTAACATAGTTCAGCGCGGACTGGCTGCGGATCCGGTATTCCTTGAATTGGGTCGCCGGGCGCAGACCCGCGTAAAGGGCGGTGATGTCATGGTGCGCAAGGGCGGGCAAAATCTCATGGCCGCGCTGACGCAGGGCGGCAAGGGTTTCTGGCACCAGTTCCGCGTTCTCGCGGTCGTCCTGTTCCTCGGCGGTCGGGCCAACCAGCAGATTGCCAAAGGCCGTGCGGCAAACAACAATGCCTTTGGTGATCTTGTTTGGAACCGGCAACAAGATGTGCCCGGCCAGTGCCGCCGCAGGCTTGTCATAGACGATGAACTGACCCTTGCGCGGGCGAATGGTGAAATCTGTGGTGCCGGTCAGGGTCTGGTCCAGACGATCCGCATAAAGACCCGCCGCATTGATCACCACGCGCGCCCGCACCGCGCCGCGCGGGGAATCCAGCCGCCAATTCGTGCCGTCAAATTCCCCGCCTGTCACTTGCGCACCGCGCAGCACAGTTCCGCCGTTCTCAACCGATTGCAGCAGATAGGCCAAGGGGGCCGACCAGGGATCAATCAGGTACTCACGCGGCACCTGAAAGCCCGCCCGAAGATCCGGTGCCAAATGCGGTTCCAGCGCGCGCGCCTGCGCGGCAGTCAGCGGTTCAATATCGGTAACCCCGTTGTCGATAGCCTGCGCAATCAGGGTGGGCAACAGAGCTGCTTCCTCATCACTCCAGGCGATGACCAGCGCGCCGGACCGGATTATCGGCAGGCCCAGCTTTTCGCGGATCGACAGATATTCGGCGTGACCTTCTGCGACCAGCCTAGCCTCAAGCGAGCCCGTTGGCGCATCGAACCCGGTGTGCAAAATCGCGCTGTTGGCCTTTGATGCGCCGTCCAGAAGGTCCGGTGCCTTTTCGATCAGGATCACCCGCAGACCATTCAGGGTCAGCCGCCGCGCAATTGCACAGCCCACAACGCCGCCCCCGACCACCGCCGCGTCAAACAGATCAGGATGCGCGATCGGGGTTGGTGTGGAGATGTCCATGTATTTTATCCCAAGAATTGCCCCGCACTATAGCCAGTCATAGCCGAGTGGTCAATAATTGACCGAAAAACCACAAATTCTGTTCAGAAGTCGCCGAAATTGGTTGACCGATCAAAATTGCTCCGCTTACGCTTGGGCAAAGGGGCGCAAGATGAAGCCAGAGGCACGTCAGCTGCAGATTGCAGCTGTCATCAATCAAGAAGGCCACCAATCGGTCGAAGCCTTGGCCGCCCGTTTTTCGGTGTCGGCCGAGACTATCCGGCGCGATCTTGCCCTGCTGGTTGAAAGCGGAGCGGTGCAAAAGGTGCATGGCGGGGCGCGTAAGGCGCGACTTCATTCTGAAGGCAGCTTTGAAGAACGCATGTCTGAGGATGCGCCCGCCAAACAGGCCATCGCGCGCAGGCTTGGCAGTCTGATCGAATCGGGGGAAACCCTTTTTATTGACACCGGATCAACCACGCTTGCCTGTGCCGAGGCACTGCGCGCGGTCAGCGATCTGACAATCATCACAAATTCGGTGCGCGTGGCCATGGCATTTGGCAATGGCAACGGTGGGCGCGTGCTTTTGCTTGGGGGGCGCTACGGCACCGGCAATGCGCAAACAGTGGGGCCTGCGACCATCGCGCAAATCGCTGACTTCAGGGCAGACCGCGCGATCTTGACGCCTGCAGCACTGGACCCGGATGCCGGGGCGATGGATCAGGATCTGGACGAGTCTTTGGTCGCCCGTGCGATGCATGCCCATGCCCGCAGCACCATTATCGTGGCCGCCGCCGCAAAAATCGGGCGGCACGGCGCGCACCGGGTCTGTCCGTTTGAGGAAATAAGCATCTTGGTAACGGACCGGCCAGTTGCAGGAAAGTTGGGTGACCTGTTGCATGCTGCGGATGTGTCGGTAATGTTGGCGTGAAGAAAGCCGGTCAAACTGGACATAAGAACAGGAGAGCTGCGGCGCATGCCGAATATCGTTAAAAGTTACGTCCGGCTGATTGACCGGATATCTGATGGGGTTGGCCTGTTTGCAATGTACCTGATCTTTGTGATGGTGCTCATCCTTCTGCTGGATGTGATCACGCGAAACGTCATCCACTATCCGCTGCATTGGTGCGTGGAATTCGTTCAGTTCACCCTGAGCGCCTATTATTTTCTTGGCGGCGCGATGACGCTGAAGAACGATGATCATGTGCGGATGGATCTGTTCTATTCGCATATGACCGACCGGGGCCGCAGCCGGATGGACATGATCACCGTGGCGTGCATGCTGTTCTATTTGGTGGTCTTGCTGATCGGGTCGATCTCTAGTCTGGAATACGCGATCCAGACCGACGAGAAACGATTCTCGATCTGGAACCCGTCGATGATTCCGATCAAATCGCTTATGGTTGCCTGTATTGTGCTGATGATCCTTCAGACATTTTCATTATTTTTCAAACACCTCGCCGCGCTGCGTGGGGAGGAACTGGCATGAGTTATGAACTTATCGCGCTGTTGATGTTCGCATCGATGCTTGCGCTGATGTTGACGGGGCAAAGGGTCTTTGCGGCTGTGGGGTTCGTGGCCGCAGGGACGGCCCTGCTGCTGTACGGGACGGGCGGCGTCGAAATGCCGTTCAATGCGGCGTTCAAGTTGTTCAACTGGTTCCCGATGCTGACGCTGCCGCTGTTCATTTACATGGGCTATATCCTGTCAGAAAGCGGCATCGCCGAAGATCTGTACCGCATGGTGCATGTCTGGTTCGGCCGGGTAAGCGGCGGTCTGGCCATCGGAACGATCTTTTTGATGGTCATCATCTCGGCGATGAATGGATTGTCGGTGGCGGGTATGGCCATTGGGTCTGCCATAGCGCTGCCCGAAATGCTGCGACGGGGTTATGACAAGGTGCTGATCACCGGGGTCGTGCAGGGCGGGTCCTCGCTGGGGATTTTGATCCCGCCTTCGGTGGTTTTGGTGCTTTACGGCGTTATCGCGCGCGAACCGGTCAGCAAGTTGTGGCTGGCGGGGGTGGGGCCGGGGCTGTTGATGGCCTTCTTGTTCATCGCCTATATCTACATACGCTGTCGGATCAACCCCAGCCTTGCGCCCACGGTGTCCGAAGAAGAACTGGCGATGCCCCTGTCTGCAAAGCTGGCACTGCTGCGCGCCGGGATCATTCCGTTTGCCATCTTCTTTCTGATGACCGGGTTGTTCATTCTGGGCTATACCAGCCTTGTCGAAAGCTCGGCTGTGGGGGCCACAAGTGCAACGCTTGCCGCCGCATTCAAGGGCAGGTTGACGCGCCGCCTGATCCACGAAACCGCCCGCAAAACCTTGGCGATTTCCTGCATGTTCCTGTGGCTGATCCTCGCCGCACTGGCCTTCAGTTCGGTTTTCGACGGAGTTGGCGCGGTCAAGGCCATCGAAAATATCTTTATCACCAACTGGGACCTTACCCCTTGGCAGGTGATCATTCTGATGCAGGTCAGCTTTATCGTCATGGGGATGTTTCTGGACGATACAGCCATGCTGATAATCGTTGCCCCGCTTTATATTCCGCTGGTCGACGGCCTGGATTTGGGTATCGAAGGGCAAATGATCTGGTTCGGCGTGCTTTACACCATCACCTGCCAGATTGCCTATATCACGCCGCCCTTTGGCTATAACCTTTTCCTGATGCGCGGCCTTGCGCCCAAGGAGATCACGCTTGTCGATATTTACAAGTCAATTTGGCCCTTTGTGATTATGATGATGGGAACGATCACTCTTGTGATGGTTTTCCCGCAGATTGCAATGTGGCTGCCCCAACAAGTCGGACGATGACGTCCGACCTGACGGACGATAAGAACGCGCGGAATGCGCAAAGTTACCTTAACCAACAAGGAGGCCGAAAATGACGCTTATTACATCGAAAAGTCCATCCGAGCTTATCCTCGCCAGCCGTCGGAAGTTTTTGACAACGGCAGCGCTGGCGGCACCCATGGCGCTGGCCGCACCGTCCATCGGTCGGGCGCAGGCCCCAATCAAATGGCGGTTGCAAACCTACTCCGGCGCGCCCCTTGGCGCCCATGTGATCAAGCCCCAGATTGAGGCGTTCAATGCCGCCGCCAATGGCGAGATGGAGATTGAACTTTACTATGCAGATCAGCTTGTGCCAACGGCAGAACTGTTCCGCGCATTGCAAAACGGCACCATCGACGCGGTGCAGTCGGACGAGGCGACGATGGCCTCACCCGTCGATATCGCGGTGTTTGGCGGCTACTTCCCCTTTGCCACGCGCTTCAGTCTCGATGTGTCGGCGCTGTTCAGCTACTACGGGCTGAACGAAATCTGGGCCGAGGCCTATGCCGGCGTAAAAAATGTGACCTGGCTTTCGACTGGGGCCTGGGATCCGTTGCATATCTTTACCGTGGACAAGCCGATCCGCAGCCTTGCCGATATGAACGGGCTGCGGGTCTTTGGCGTTCCGACCGCAGGGGCATTCCTGTCGCGCTATGGTCTGGTTCCGGTGACGGTGCCATGGGATGACGTCGAAGTTGCCATGCAGACGGGTGAGTTGGACGGCGTGGCATGGTGCGGCTTTACCGAAGCCTACGAAGTGGGCTGGGCCGATGTTTGCAACTATGCCCTGTCGAACTCGGTCACAGGGGCCTGGTTTGGCAGTTATTTTGCCAATACCGAAAGCTGGGCCAAGGTGCCTCCGCATCTGCAGCAGCTTTACCGCTCGACCATCGACCAAAGCCACTATTACCGCAACCAATGGTATTGGGGCGGCGAGGCCAAGCTGCGTGTCGAAGGCGAAAAGATGGAACTGACGTCTATTCCCACTGAGGAATGGAACACGGTTCTGGCCGATTCCGTCGGTTTCTGGGACGAGATCGCCGCCCAAAGCCCCCGCGCAGGCAAGGTGGTTGAGATCCTTAAGAAATACGCCTCGAACATGGAAAAGGCGGGCTATCCTTATCGGTAAGGCCAAGCGCCGACCTATTGAAGTTACAGACAACGGCGGCCCCGCAAAGGGCCGCCGTTGGATATTGTAAGCGTAGAGCAACTTGTTGTGGTCCGCTTGCAGCCTGGGCAGATCATGCGCCAAGCGGGTGTTGCGGGCGGCTTTGCCCCCGACGCCGACCGCTTACTTGTGGGCATCCCCGCAGCTTGTTTCACCGAATAGCCGTCTGGCCAAATTAGCGCCTAGAGCGGGTTGCATTTTATCTGGTTCAACGATAATCACAATTCGCCCAGTGCTTCGGGCGAATTGTGTTTCAGGATAGATGCAAACCGCTTTAGGTCGCAACGCGGCTCTGTTGCACAAATCGGCTGACGGCCGGACTTCCCCTCTCCCCAGACGGACTCATCCCACGGCTTCAGTGACGGGTATGCCGAGTGCTGTGAAGCCGTTCAGGACGGCGACACGGATCTGGAACTCGGCAACCTGACGGTCGAAGTCCCGAGCGGCCAGACGTTGGCCCAGCAGTTTGACGCAGTGCATCCAATCGTCGGGAATACGATCCCCCGGATCGTTTTCTGATCCTCCTCATATCTCGACGCGGCTTCGGCGGTGATAGCCGCTCCATCGTCGCCAGATGGTTCGACCGAAGCGGCGTGATGCGCGCAGGGCTTCGTTGCGTGCGATCGCGCCGGGAGTGTCGGGCTTCCATGGTCTGGCGTTCTTGCGCGGCGGAATGATCGCGGCAGCACCACGGGCAGCGATGGCGTCATGGCACTTGCGCGTGTCGAAGGCTCCGTCAGCGGTGACGCTGGCGATCTGCTGATCGGGCGGGATCTGGTCTAGCAAATCGGGCAAGATGGGCGCGTCGCCCACGTCGCTGGTGGTGAATTCGGCGGCCCGGATTTCCAGCGTTTGCTCGTCAATTCCTATGTGTATCTTGCGCCATACACGGCGTTTGGTACCGCCGTGCTTGCGGGCGTTCCACTCCCCTTCACCCTCGACCTTGATCCCGGTGCTGTCGATCAGCAGGTGGAGCGGGCCCTGGGACCCGCGATAGGGGATGTTCACCTTCAGGGTCTTCTGGCGGCGGCTCAGCGTGCTGAAGTTCGGCACGGCCCAGTCCAGGTCGATTAGCCGTAACAGGCTCTCGACAAACCCTCCTCGCCATGGGCACTCGGACCAGTGGCGTTCCCATGGCTCGATCTGCCTGAGCGCCATGCCAAACAGCACTTTCAACGTCAGGCAGGTCTGGATCGCAGCATCGCTATAGTCAGGCTGTCGACCGCGCTTGCCAGTCGGCGCGGCCTCCCAAGTCATGGCGGGATCAAACCAGCCTTACGGCGATTGCAGGCAATCGCCTACCGGCCAACGGATCGTCAGCGATCCACGGCGCTTGAGCGCCTCATTGTACGCGGGCCAGTTCTTGGTCTTGTAGGCGGGGGATGTAGGTTTGCTCATGCAGCCCGGCTACCACACTGGATTCGCGAGATGAATCCCTCATGGGATTTGTGCAACAGAGCCCCGTGACGGTGCGCCCATGCGCAATCTTGCGGTTGGATGGCAGCGTCGGATCGGCATCGAAACGACGGGCCGTGCGTTCGCTGAACCCGGCACGGGCGGCCGCAGTTCGCTGACTGTGGGTTTGAAGATCGGTCATATAAAGTCTCACTTGCTGGTCGGTGATGGGTTTGCAGGCCAATCCGGATCCTCCGTTTGACGACAGAAGAACCCGGCTTACCAACCCGCAGCGGCCAGCACCTGACCCGAAAGACTATCAGGCCGGTGGAACTGCCCTACAGACGGGCATGCCCGTCTTGCGTACAGCCCCACCGGCCAAGGTGGTTGTCGCTACCGGCCAAGATGGTTGTCGCTGAACATGTACACCCGTTTCCCTTTCGCTCCGCAACGTGGAGGATCTCCTGCATGAGCGGGCATCGACATCTGCCATGAATCGGTGTGGTTCTGGTGGCACCGGTTCGGGCCGATGTTTGCCGCGGAGATCCGCAAGCGCCGCGTCGAGGACCGGCGGTCAAGCCACGGGCGGTGGCACTTGGACGAGGTTTTCGGGAAGATCAATGGCGAACTGCACTATCTTTGGCGGGCCGTTGTTCACGAGGGCGAAGTCGGATGAAAATATGCGGGTTGGATTTCAGTCGGGTTTGCACCAGATGAGATTCGAAAATGTCCGTTGTATAATAAAATCAATGCTTTACGCCCCAGAGAAGGTTCGCCCGCAGTCGCGTTCCCTCCGCCACTTGCCCTCAAGGAAAGTTTCTCCCGCCCCGGCTGCGGCTGAATTTTTCCGTTATATTCAAGGGTTATGCGGGGTAGGCTGTTAACCCCGGGCGGTGCTGTGAGGCCAAGAA
>Ga0105051_10007215_pt1 | contig 11685 bp, 10 predicted proteins | sample FRY02_FD_78383 | JGI IMG/M metagenome (GOLD analysis project Ga0105051, IMG submission 78383) | Freshwater microbial communities from Lake Fryxell liftoff mats and glacier meltwater in Antarctica - FRY-02 (megahit assembly) | ecosystem: Environmental > Aquatic > Freshwater > Ice > Glacier...
CGTGGCCGTGGCCGCCATCACCCGCCGCCCTTATGGCTATGTTGTGGCGCTGGTTGAAGGCGCAACCAAGCCGCTGGTGAACGATGTGCCGCTGGACACCGATGCGGTGCAGCTGCACGACGGCGACTACATTGACCTCGCTGGCACCCGCATGCAATTCTTGCAGCCCTGAGCCTCTGAATGGTCGGCAATCACACAGTGGCTTGCGCACCGCGCCACAATCGGTGGCTTGCACTCAATCCGTAGCCGCGTATGTCCAGCCTTTACGATTTCGAAGCCCAGTCCATCGGCGGCCAGCCGATCAAACTTGAGCAGTTCCATGGCAAACCCCTGCTGATCGTGAACACCGCCAGCGCCTGCGGCTTCACGCCTCAGTTCGGTGGGCTGGAAAAACTGCACCAGACCTACGGTGATCGTGGGCTGGTGGTACTCGGTTTTCCTTGTAACCAGTTTGGCAGCCAGGACAAGGGCAGCAACGAAGAAATCGCCGCCTTTTGCCAGAAACACCATGGCGTGAGCTTTCAGATGATGGGCAAGATCGAGGTCAACGGCGCGCAGGCTCACCCGCTCTACCAGTGGCTCACCGCCGAAGCCCCAGGCTTGCTCGGCAGCAAGGCGATCAAGTGGAATTTCACCAAATTTCTGGTGGGCAAAGACGGCCGCGTGATCAAGCGTTACGCGCCGCAAGACGCGCCGGAAAAACTGGGCAAAGACATCGAAGCGGCAATATGACCCGTTACCAGCACTGGTGGTTCTTCAGATCCAGCGCAGCAAAAACCCCGCCATTAGCGGCAGCGCCACCGCGCTGAAAAGCGCGCACAGCCCCATTGCCAAACCAGCAAATGCGCCCGACTCGGGATTGACCAGGAAGGCGCGGGCGGTGCCAATGCCGTGGGCAGCGGTGCCCAGCGCAAAGCCCCGCGCCGATGGGTCTGTTATGCGCAGCGCATCGAATACATAGCGCGCGCTGGCCGCACCCAGAATGCCGGTGCAAACCACCAGCGCAGCGGTCAGTGTGGGCAAACCACCGATTTGTTCCGAGATGCCCATGGCCACCGGGGCGGTGACCGATTTTGGTGCGAGTGACGCGATGGTTTCCTTCGATGCGCCCAGCGCCCAGGCCACGCCAATGGCGCTTGCCGTGGCCGACAAGGTGCCCACCACCAGCGCGCCGAGCATGGGCAGCCACAGGCGCTTCAGGCGCGCCACCTGCTCAAACAGCGGCGCAGCCAGCGCCACCGTGGCCGGGCCAAGAAGAAAGTGCACAAACTGCGCGCCCTCAAAGTAGGTGGCGTAGGGCGTGTTGGTGACCCAGAGCAGCACGCCGAGTGTGATCACCGACAGCGCCACCGGGTTGGCCAGCGGGTGCAGGCCGCTGCGCTGGTAGAGCAGGAAAGCGCCGTGGTACACCAGCAGCGTGATCGACAAACCCAGCAGCGGCGAGGCTGAGAGATAAACCCAGACATCGGCCAGGCCGCCAAACGCTTCCCCCGCCAGCGGCAAGCCCGGGGTCACGGCCCGCCTTCGTCGGCAGGAAGCGGGCTGGCTGGCGGCGAACCCGAAGAGCCGCGCTTCATCAACCAGGCCATGGTGAGCGCCGCGCTGGCCAGCCCCACCAAGGTGCTCACCACCAGCGCCACGCCGATCGCCAGCGCCTCGTCACCCAGGCGCTCCAGATGCAGCATCACGCCCACACCCGCTGGCACAAACAGCAGCGACAGGTGCTGCAGCAATGTGTTGCTGGTGGGTTTGATGGCCTGCAGCGAGGCGGGGCGCAGCACCAGCGCAACCAACAACAATGCCATGCCTGCCACCGGGCCCGGCACCGGCACGGACAGTGTGCGCACCAGCGCCTCGCCGATGAGCTGAAACACAAGCAGGGCGGCGAGGGCGGGGATCACGGCGTCAGCGCGCCATCCAGCACCTCCACCCAGTGCCGCACCGGCGTCTCGGTGCCACTTTGCAGGTGCGTGATGCAGCCGATGTTGGCGCTGGCGATCACGGCTGGCTTGAGCTCGTTCAGGTGCCCGAGCTTGCGGTCGCGCAACTGGTAGGCGAGTTCGGGTTGAAGCACCGAGTAGGTGCCAGCCGAGCCACAGCACAGGTGCGCTTCGTTTTTTGCCACCATCACAGTGAAGCCCAGCGCGCTCAAATGCCGCTCCACCCCGCCTTTGAGCTGCTGGCCATGTTGCAAGGTGCAAGGCGGGTGGAATCCCACCAACTTGGTGGCGTCGGGCGCCCGGGCCAGTTTGGGTTTCAGCAGGGGCACGAGCGCGGGCAACAGCTCGCTCAGATCTTTCGTGAGCTCGCTGATGCGCGCGGCCTTGGCCGCGTAGGCCGGATCGTGGGCCAGGATGTGGCCGTATTCCTTCACCGTCACGCCACAGCCCGACGCGTTCATCACAACCGCCTCAACACCGCCTTCGATATGCGGCCACCAGGCGTCGATGTTGGCGCGCATTTCGCTCTTGCCGCCGTCCTGGTCGTTCAGGTGAAACTTCACCGCGCCACAACAGCCCGCCTTGGGCGCGATCACGGTCTGGATGCCGGCTGCGTCCAGCACGCGCGCGGTGGCGCTGTTGATGTTGGGCATCATGCTGGGCTGCACACAGCCGGCCAGCATCAGCACCTTGCGCGCGTGGGTCTGCGTCGGCCAGGCACCTGCGTCTTGCTTGGCGGGCACCTTGTTTTTCAGCACAGCGGGCAACAGGGGTCGCACCAGCTGGCCCAGCTTCATTGCTGGGCCGAACAGCGGCGACGGCAGCCCTTCCTTGAGCAGCCAGCGCACCGCGTTTTCGCTCGCCGGGCGTGGCACCTTGGCATTCACGATCTTGCGGCCGATGTCGATCAGATGCCCGTAGTCCACGCCGCTGGGGCAGGTGGTTTCGCAGTTGCGGCAGGTCAGGCACCGATCCAGGTGGAGCTGCGTTTTGCGGGTGGGCTCGGCGCCTTCGAGCACCTGTTTCATCAGGTAAATGCGACCACGCGGCCCATCCAGCTCATCGCCCAGCAGCTGGTAGGTCGGGCAGGTAGCGGTGCAGAAACCGCAGTGCACACATTTGCGAAGGATGGCCTCAGCGGCCAGGCCGTCGACGGTGTTTTTGTATTCGGGGGCGAGGTTGGTTTGCATGGATTAGCTCATCCGTCCCGGATTGAAGATGCTGGCTGGGCCGAACTCGGCGCGAAGGCGCTGGGTGATGGTGTCGATGGCGGCGCTTTGGCGGTCAAAGCGCGGTACGCCAGGCGCACCGCCAGCGTCGGCGCGAAACAACGTGGCGTGGCCGTGCGCGGCGGCGGTTGCGGCGCGAATCTCGTTCGCCGCCGAGGCCGGCGCCCAGAGCCAGCGTTGCGCGCCTTGCCACTCAATCAGCTGCGCCTGGGACAGTGGCAGCGCTGGCGCGGTCTGCGGCACGGAGAGTCGCCACAGGCAAAGGTCGGGTGAAGGGCGGTTGAAAAACAGCAGGGTCTGGTCGCGACAAGCGGACCATTCAACGTCCGCCGCGCCCTTCTCCAGGCGCTGGCCGCTGGCTTCGCGCGCCATGCGCTCGCAAGCCGCTTCAACCGCTGCCACCGCGCCGCGCAGGCGCAGCGACAGCCGCTCGGTCGCGCCGGCCCGCGTCTCGTCCTTTACCCAGCAACTGGCATTGATCGGCAGCGGCTGGCCACCCCAGCGGTGCAGCTGCTCCAGCGCATCGTGTTGGCCAAGGGCAAATACCAGCGTCGCCTCGGCTGGCGCCACCGGCAGCACTTTGAGCGAGATGTCGGTGATGACACCCAGCGTGCCCAGACTGCCGGCCATGGCGCGGCTGACGTCGTAGCCCGCCACATTTTTCATCACCTGGCCGCCAAAGGTCAGCCACTCGCCACCGCCGTCGATGAAACGCAGACCCAGCACGAAGTCGCGCACGCCACCGGCTGTGGCGCGCGACGGGCCGGCCAGGCCAGCGGCCACCACACCGCCGATGGTGGACGCCAGGCCAAACCGCGGCGGCTCGAATGGCAGACACTGGCCCTTCTCCAGCAGCACAGCCTCCAGCTCGGCCAGCGGTGTGCCCGCCCGCGCGGTGACCACCAGCTCGGTGGGCTCGTGGCTGACGATGCCTTGCCAGCCGGTGGTGTCCAATGTGTCGCCCGCCGCCAGCGCGCCATAAAACGATTTCGTGTTACCGCCCACGATGCGCAGCGGTTGGCGTGCGGCGCTGGCGGCTCGCACCCGATCCATCAAGGCGTGCGGAAGGGTTTCGGATATTGAAGACATGCTGATCATGGTAGCGAGCACCCAGCTCACCACATTGAGCTTTTTTCATCGCCGTGTGCAATTCCGCGCCCCGCCCCGGGTTCCCAGGTGCGGGCATTCGCGGTCGGCGCAAAAATGTTGCGGCTTGGAGGCGAATCGGTGTCAGCTGGCGTGGCCCAGACACATACCAGCGTTGGGCCGGCCCTTGCACTCGCGCTTGAGACGCCGGGCACGATCGGCCGGTTTCTCAGCGGATGGCGCCTCCCGGAACGTCACCTTGCCAGGCGTCTTTTTGCCAGGTTCAGCAGCAGCCGGTTTGGTCTTTTGGCTGGCAACGGTCGCCTGCGTAGCGCCCACACCAACGACGAACAGCAGGGCCATAGACATGACCACGAGACGTGGTGAGGGGTGCGGCGACATGGTGGCTCCTTGGGGGCTGTGGCTGTTTGTGAACGCCAAATCTTGCACCAACTAGGTGCGCCCGTCAGTGACCGATTACCCAAAAAGAAACCCCACGAAGCAAGGGCTTCGCGGGGTTGGTGCGTAGCAGGAGAAATCAGCGGCTGTAAGCGATTTCGCCGTGTGAGGTGATGTCCAGGCCTTCGCGCTCGGCCTCTTCCGCCACGCGCAGACCCATGACCATGTCGACGATCTTGAAGCAGACGAAGGCCACCACCGAGGACCACACCATGGTGATCAGGACGCCCTCGGCCTGCACAATCATCTGGCTGCCAATGGAGTAATCATCGCCTTTGACGCCGCCAAGCCATCCCGCTGAGAACACACCGGTGAGCAGCGCGCCCACGATGCCGCCCACGCCATGTACGCCAAACACATCAAGCGAGTCATCGGCACCCAGCATTTTCTTCAAGCTGGTCACGCCCCACAGGCATGCAAAGCCAGCGATCACGCCAATGGCGATGGCGCCCATGGGGCCCACGCTTCCGCAAGCGGGGGTGATCGCCACCAAACCGGCCACCGCGCCAGAGGCCGCGCCCAGCATCGAGGCTTTGCCTTTGCTCACCGCTTCACCCACGCACCAAGCCAGCACAGCTCCGGCGGTGGCAAATAGCGTGTTGACGAAGGCCAGCGTGGTGCCACCGTTGGCTTCCAGGTTGGAGCCAGCATTGAAGCCAAACCAACCCACCCACAGCAGCGAGGCGCCCACCATGGTGAGGGTCAGGCTGTGCGGCGCCATGGCTTCCTTGCCGTAGCCAATGCGCTTGCCCAGTACATAAGCACCCACCAGGCCGGCCATGGCGGCGTTGATGTGCACCACGGTGCCACCGGCGAAGTCGAGTGCGCCTTTGTCGAACAAGTAGCCGCCGGTGCCCCAAACCATGTGAGCGATCGGGATGTAGCTGAAGGTGAACCACAACGCGCAAAACAGCAACACCGAGCCGAACTTGATGCGCTCAGCAAACGAGCCCACGATCAGCGCGCAGGTCAGCCCTGCAAAGGTGCACTGGAAGGCAATGAAGATGTACTCGGGAATCATCACGCCGGGTGTGAAGGTGGCAGCCAGCGAGTCTGGCGTGACCCCCATCAGGAACGCCTTGCTCAAGTTGCCGAAGATCAGCCCTTCCCCACCGAAGGTGAGGCTGTAGCCGTAGGCAGCCCACAGAATGGAGATCATCGAGAAAACCACCATCACCTGCATCAACACCGACAGCATATTCTTGCTGCGGACCAAACCACCGTAGAACAAAGCGAGGCCGGGAATCACCATCATGATGACCAGCACGGTGGCGATCATCATCCAGGTGACATCACCCTTGTCCACGGTTTCCATGGGGGTGGCTTCAGCAACAGCGGGGGCGGGAGCTGCTGCCCCGGTGGTGTCTGCCTGTGCGACAACCTGTGCGACAACCTGTGTGGCCGTGGTGGGCGCGTCGGGCGCGGTCTGGGCGGTGGCGGCGAGGCCACCCAATGCCAGGCTCAGGCCCAGCGACAAGGAAACTATCAGCTTTTTCATGGAGGTGCTCTTTTCTGTGCGGTCGGATTTCAAAGGGCTTCCTGGCCGGTCTCGCCAGTGCGAATGCGGACCGCCTGTTCCAGGGCGGTGACGAAGATCTTTCCGTCACCAATTTTTCCAGTGCGTGCGGCCCCTTCGATGGCCTCAATTACCCGCTCCACCAGATCGTCAGGGACCGCCGCCTCCAGCTTCACCTTGGGCAGAAAATCCACCACATACTCCGCACCACGGTACAGCTCGGTGTGGCCCTTTTGGCGGCCAAAACCCTTCACCTCGGTCACGGTGATGCCCTGCACGCCAACGCTGGACAGGGCTTCGCGCACCTCATCTAACTTGAACGGTTTGATAACCGCTGAAACCATCTTCATGGGGAGTTCCTCTTCTGAACAACAGATGCGCCGGGCTGGGAAGCCGCAGCGCCATGACACAAACAACCGAATTAGCTTTAAGCAGGGTTCGTGCCAAGGGGTTGGCAAATGGCTGCGCACCGAGACACCGATGTGGCCGAAACGCCGCAGACAACGGGCGCGTTGGTCTTGCATCCCCCATCGGTGTGCAAACGGCGGCATCCCGCCGTGCCATGATTTCCGTTTCGGTGCGACGTCAGGGACCACCTGCCGCCGCCAGGCCCCTGATCGCGCACTTTTTTTGTGCATGCAAGGGCTGGCATCGTGGCGGCACCCGCGGTCGCCGCGCACCAAAATAGGGAGTTTTCACGCCATGGGTCTGTCATTGGTGCACAGCCGAGCGCTGATCGGGTTGGAGGCGCGCCCCGTTCAGGTGGAAGTTCACCTCGCCAACGGCCTGCCCAGCTTCACGCTCGTGGGTCTCGCCGACACCGAGGTAAAAGAGGCGCGAGAAAGGGTGCGCTCGGCGATCGCCAATTCGGGGCTCGACTTCCCGAGCAACAAACGCATCACCGTCAACCTGGCCCCGGCCGATCTGCCCAAAGACTCTGGCCGCTTCGACCTGCCGATCGCCCTGGGCATCCTGGCCGCCAGTGGCCAGATCAGCGCAGCCCGGCTTGCCGGCTGGGAATTCGCTGGCGAGCTCTCGCTGGGCGGCGAGTTGCGCGCAGTGCGAGGCGCGCTGGCGATGAGCCTGGCGCTGCACCGCGCAGTCGGCGCCGGTGGTGAGCAGGCCCGCGCCCAGCTGGTGTTGCCGCCTGGCAGTGCCGAGGAAGCCGCGCTTGTTCCACAGGCGCAGGTGTACCGCGCGCGCCATCTGCTCGACGTGGTGGCGCATTTTCTGCCCGAGACCACCGCCGAAGCAGACGCAGCGCCTGAGGGCGATGGCTGGGTGCGGCTGGCGCCGCAAGCGATCGCGCAAACGCCCAATTACGCCGATCTGGCCGACGTGAAAGGTCAGATTGCCGCCAAGCGCGCACTGGAAATCGCCGCCGCTGGCGGCCACAGCCTGCTGATGATGGGCCCGCCCGGCTCGGGTAAAAGCATGCTAGCGCAGCGCTTCGCTGGCCTGCTGCCGCCCATGAGCACCGACGATGCCCTCGAATCCGCAGCAGTGGCCTCGCTGGCCGGGCGCTTCAGCTTGGAGCGCTGGGGCCAGCGCCCCACCTGCGCGCCGCACCACACCGCCAGCGCGGTCGCGCTGGTGGGTGGTGGCTCACCGCCTCGGCCGGGTGAAATATCACTGGCGCACCATGGCGTGCTGTTCCTCGATGAGCTTCCTGAATTTCCCCGGGCTGCGTTAGAAGCCCTGCGCGAGCCGCTGGAAAGCGGCCTCATCCGCATCTCGCGCGCCGCGATGCAAAGTGAGTTCCCCGCGCGCTTTCAGCTGATCGCCGCCATGAACCCCTGCCCCTGCGGTTTTCTGGGCCACCCCAGCAAAGCCTGCCGCGACACGCCAGACCAGATCGCTCGATACCAGAACAAGCTCAGCGGCCCGCTGCTGGATCGCATTGATTTGCATGTGGAAGTCCCTGCCCTGCCGAGCGAGGACCTGCTGCGCGGCGCCCCTGGCGAAGCCAGTGCCACCGTGCGTGATCGGGTGGTAGCGGCGCGCGAGCGCGCCATTGAGCGCCAGGGTCAGCCCAACCAGGCGCTGGCAGGCCTTGCGCTCGATCAGCACCTGCACGCCGACCCATCCGCGTTGAAATTCCTCAACATCGCGGCCACCCGCCTGGGCTGGAGCGCGCGCAGCACCCACCGCGCGCTGCGTGTGGCCCGCACCATCGCCGACTTGGCAGATGCCAACGGTGTGACCGCGGCCCATGTGGCCGAGGCGGTGCAATACCGACGGGCGCTGCGACAGGGTGGGTAGCAGGCGCACTTGAACCCCACACCAATTCACATTGTGTCAACCATTTCTGTGTGGCACTCTTCGCAAAAAAACCCCGCGACTGCGGGGTTTCCTTGTGGTGTTGTGCCTGTCAAAGTCCTGTGCCTATCCAGCGACGCAGTTCCACCTCGGTAACCGCACTGCGCGACGCCAGATCGGCCACCTGGTCGTCACCCACCTTGCCGACGTTGAAGTAGGTGCTGTCGGGGTGGCTCAGGTAAAAGCCGCTCACGCTGGCCGCCGGCGTCATGGCCAGGCTTTCGGTCAGGCCCATGTCGATCTCGTCGCAGGCCAAGACGTCGAACATGGCGTATTTGACCGAGTGGTCTGGGCAGGCCGGGTAACCCGGTGCGGGTCGAATGCCCTGGTACTTTTCCTTCATGAGTTCTTCGCTGCTCAGCGCCTCACTCGGCGCATAGCCCCAGAGGTCGGTGCGCACGCGGTGGTGCAAACACTCGGCAAACGCCTCGGCCAAGCGGTCGGCCAGGGATTTGAACAGGATCGCGCTGTAGTCATCGTGGGCATCGAGAAACTGCTTCTCTTTTTTCTCGCAGCCCAGCCCAGCGGTGACGGCGAACATGCCCACGTAGTCGTCAGCCGCGCCCTTGGGCGCGACGAAATCGGACAGGCAGCGGCTGGGCCGCATGACGCCATCAATCTCCTGCTTCTCGGTTTGCTGGCGCAGGCCGTACCAGGTGAGTGCAACTTCACGGCGCGTCTCGTCGGTGTAGAGCGCAATGTCGTCGTCATTCACCATGTTTGCCGGGTACAGGCCGATCACGCCGTTGGCGCTCAGCCAGCGCCCTTCGATGATTTTCTTGAGCATCGCCTGCGCATCGGCAAACACTTTCGTGGCTTGCTCGCCCACGATCTCATCGGTGAGGATGGCGGGGTAGGGGCCGGCCAGATCCCAGGTCTGGAAAAACGGCGCCCAGTCGATGTATTTGGCCAGCTCAGCGAGGTCAAAGTTTTTGAACATGCGCTTGCCAGTGAACTTAGGCTTCGGCGGCACATAGGCGCTCCAGTCCAGCGGGGTTTTGTTGGTGCGCACCTTCGCCAGCGGCCAGATCGGGATTTGTTTCTTGTTGGCGTGTTGCCGGCGCACCCGTTCGTAGTCGGCGTTCAGCTCGGCCAGGAACTGCACCCGGCCATCGCCAATCAGGCTTTGCGCCACGCTCACGCTGCGCGAGGCGTCGGGCACATAGACCACCGGACCGCTGTAATGGGGAGCGATCTTCACCGCGGTATGCACCCGGCTGCAGGTGGCGCCGCCGATCAGCAGCGGCACCTGGGCGTCGCGGAAATGGGGGTCTTTCTCCATCTCGCTGGCCACGTACTGCATTTCTTCCAGGCTGGGCGTGATCAGCCCCGAGAGGCCCACCATGTGGGCGCCTTCGGCTTTGGCCATCGCCAGAATTTCATGCGCTGGCACCATCACGCCCATGTTCACCACCTCGAAGTTGTTGCACTGCAAAACCACGGTGACGATGTTTTTTCCGATGTCGTGAACGTCGCCCTTCACGGTTGCGATCACGATGCGGCCCTTGGCCTTCACATCGGCGCCAGCCGCTTCCTGCGCCGCTTTTTCTGCTTCGATGTAGGGCAGCAAATGCGCCACCGCTTGCTTCATCACGCGCGCGCTTTTCACCACCTGCGGCAAAAACATCTTGCCCTGGCCAAACAGGTCGCCCACCACGTTCATGCCGTCCATCAGCGGGCCTTCGATCACATGCAGCGGGCGCCCGCCGCCGGCCTCGATCTCGCGCCACATGATTTCGGTGTCTTCGGTGATGAACTCATTCATGCCGCGCACCAGCGCGTGTGACAGGCGCGCGCGGATCGGCAGCGCGCGCCACTCGTTCTTTTTGCTGTCGTCCCGGGACGCCCCCTTGGCGTTTTCAGCCACCTCCACCAAACGCTCACCCGCATCGGGTCGGCGGTTCAGCACCACGTCTTCCACCCGCTCGCGCAGATCGGGTTCGAGCTCGTCGTACAGCCCCATCATGCCGGCGTTGACGATGCCCATGTCCATCCCGGCTTGGATCGCGTGGTACAGAAACACGGTGTGAATCGCCTCGCGCACCGGGTCGTTACCGCGAAAGCTGAAACTCACGTTGCTGACACCGCCACTCACCTTGGCGCCCGGCAGGTTTTGCTTGATCCAACGCGTGGCGTTGATGAAATCGACCGCGTAGTTGTTGTGTTCTTCGATACCGGTGGCAATGGCGAAAACGTTGGGGTCGAAGATGATGTCTTCTGCCGGGAAGCCCACCTCGTCGACCAAAATGTGGTACGCCCGTTCGCAGATCTCGGTCTTGCGCTGGTAGGTGTCGGCCTGGCCCTTTTCGTCAAACGCCATCACAACGGCAGCAGCGCCGTAGCGCTTGACCAGCCGGGCTTGGCGCTTGAACTCGTCGACACCCTCTTTCATGCTGATCGAGTTCACCACGCCCTTGCCCTGGATGCAGCGCAAGCCCGCCTCGATCACGCTCCATTTGGAGCTGTCGACCATCACCGGCACGCGCGAAATATCGGGCTCACCCGCGATCAGGTTCAGGAAGCGCACCATCGCCGCTTGGCTGTCGAGCATCGCCTCGTCCATGTTGATGTCGATGATCTGGGCGCCGTTTTCCACCTGCTGGCGCGCCACAGCAAGGGCTTGCTCGTAATCCCCGTTCAGGATCATGCGAGCAAAGGCTTTGGAGCCGGTGACGTTGGTGCGCTCGCCGATATTGACAAACAAACTCGCCGCACCGATGCGCACCGGCTCCAGGCCCGACAACAGCATGGGCGGCATGGCAGCGGGCAAAGCGGCGACGGCGGGGGAAGCAGAAAGAGGGGATACGACTGCGGACATGGGGCTCACCAGGGTTTTGTTCAATGGCTGGTGAGCGCGGTTGGTGCCGGACGAACCAGCGGGGCGGTCAACGCCCAGAGTCTCAAGCCTGGCGTCAGCCCCGTGGCGGGGTGACGCTGCAGCGCTCCTTGAGAGGACGTGATTTTAGCGAGCAGCCTCACCCGCTCATTCCATCGGCCGCAACAAGGCCCTCACATCGTCTTGCGTAAACAGCGGCTGCTTGCGGGCGGCAGCGCCGCTGTACAGCTCGCGGGCCAGTGCGGCTTTGCGTTCTTGCAGCGCCAAGATGCGCTCTTCGATGGTGCCTTGCGCCACCAG
>Ga0105051_10007216_pt1 | contig 11681 bp, 10 predicted proteins | sample FRY02_FD_78383 | JGI IMG/M metagenome (GOLD analysis project Ga0105051, IMG submission 78383) | Freshwater microbial communities from Lake Fryxell liftoff mats and glacier meltwater in Antarctica - FRY-02 (megahit assembly) | ecosystem: Environmental > Aquatic > Freshwater > Ice > Glacier...
CAAGCCGTTATCGTTCGCCCCGCTATCCCCGCGGCCGGGGCAGTTGGGGGACTGACCAAAGGCATCACCGATCTCGACACTTTGGCCGACGCCATTGTTCGGGCTTCAGGGCTTTCTGTCGATGGGCTTGCCTTGATTGAGCCGGACTTGCGCGCTCACCACAACCCTTCGCGCAGAGATGTTCTCACCCACCTTGGGGTGTCTGTGGCAGAGCGACTCGCCACGGCGTGTCCGGAGTGTGCAAGCCCTGGCTGGGGCAAGACCCGCGTCCATTCGGGGCTTCCCTGCGGCCAGTGTGGACTTCCTACCGGGCAGCCCTTGGCGGATGGATGGAGTTGTGGTGGATGTGCTCACGAGCTCACTACGCCACGGCCCGGGTCGGCTGCTGACCCCCGCTGGTGTGATCGGTGCAATCCGTGAACACTCTGAGTTTTCTGCGCTTTGGTTTCATCTCTCCTCCCCCCATCCCAGAAAGGCACCACACGCATGGTTGATACTCGACCCCACAGCCGTACCGTCACCACAGGAGCAGCGAGGGCACCCGCGCGAGCAATGCTGCGCGCGGTGGGATTCCAAGACGAGGACTTTGACAAGCCCCAAATTGGGATTGCCGCAGCCGGCAATGACCTCACGCCCTGCAACGTCACCCTCAATGATTTGGCCGCCAACGTTGCCGGCGGGGTGAGGAGCGCCGGTGCGATGCCGATGCGATTTTCTACCGTGGCGATGTCTGATGGGATAGCCATGGGACATGACGGCATGCGGGCCTCACTTCCCAGCCGCGACATCATCGCCGATTCGGTGGAGTGCATGGTGCGCGCGGAGAAACTGGATGCGCTTGTCACCATCGCGGGGTGTGACAAGAGTTTGCCCGCCATGCTGATGGCCGCTGCGCGTTTGAACGTGTCCTCCGTCTTTCTCTACGGAGGCAGTAGTCTCCCAGGCCACCACGCAGGTCGGGATATCACTGTGCAGGATGTGTTCGAAGCGGTGGGTGCGCATGCGGCCGGTCGAATATCTGATGCTGAGTTGGAAAGTATCGAAAAGGCAGCCTGTCCCGGTGCTGGGTCATGTGCCGGGATGTATACCGCCAACACGGTGGCCGCCGAAGCGGAGGCACTGGGTCTCGCTTTGCCTGGCTCCGCCACGCCACCGGCTGCCACCGCTGACCGGATCGCTTTTGCGGAAGCCAGTGGGCATGCGGTGGTGAATATGCTCGAGCAGGGGATTCGCGCCAGGGATATTCTCACCAGGCCCGCGTTTGAAAATGCCATCACCACGGTGATGGCATTGGGTGGTTCCAGCAACGCTGTGTTGCACCTGCTCGCCATTGCCCACGAAGCGCAGGTGAAGCTGAGCCTCGATGATTTTGACCAGATCAGCAGGCGTGTTCCACACCTGGCAGATTTGCGCCCGGGTGGTCGTTTTGTGATGAGCGATCTGCATCGAGTGGGTGGTGTTCCCGCTGTGCTTGACACGTTGTTGAAGGCGGGCCTGCTCCACGGCGATGCGTTGACGGTGACCGGCTCCACCCTGGCGGAAAACCTCGCAGCGCTCGCTCCGCTGAACCCCGATGGCACGGTCGTGAGGGCTTTGGATAACCCGCTGAACCCCGAGGGTGGGCTGGGAATTCTCTACGGGTCGCTGGCGCCGGAGGGAGCCGTGGTGAAGCTTGCCGGTGTAAGCCGCAGCGTCTTCACCGGCACTGCGCGGGTGTTTGACACAGAACCTGAGGCGATGCACTACGTCACCTCCGGCCAGATTCGCGCGGGCGACGTCCTTGTTATTCGTTACGAAGGCCCCCGCGGCGGGCCGGGGATGCCCGAAATGCTCGCGGTGACTGCGGCGGTGAATGGTTCAGGTCACGGCGCTGATGTTGCCCTCCTCACCGATGGAAGATTCTCGGGGGCAACCACGGGAATCAGTGTGGGTCACATTTGTCCAGAAGCCGCCGACGGCGGACCGATTGCGCTGATCCACAACGGTGATTCCATCACCCTCGATATCGAGCGGCGTCGCCTGGACCTTGGAGTGGACGAGGCGGAATTGGCCAAACGTCGTGAGCAATGGCGCCCTCCCGCACTTCCCAGCGGTAACGGGTTCCTTCAAAAGTACGCGCGACTCGTGGGGCCTTCCTCCCACGGCGCTCTCGTTGGCGCCTGACCCACAACACTGACACACACCATGTGAATGTCAGAGGAATCCCCTCCCCGGAGGGGATTCCTGTGACACCGCCGTAGTCTTGGTGGATGGCGAGCAATCACCGAGTGACTCTTGTGCAATACGCGCCCGATCACGATTCGGGTGTGAACCTCGGCGCTGTGGCTCATCACGTCCAACAGGCCGCTGATTCTGGGGCGTCTTTAGTTGTTTTCCCGGAATACTCGCACTCTTTTGCTCCGAAATTTTCTCCATCCTGGGTGGCGGGGGCGCAGGGTGTAGACGGTGCGTTCGTGAGTTCTGTGGTGGAGATGTCGGTGGCTAATGGAGGGATCACCATTGTGGTGGGCATGCTCGCAGCCCACCCTTCCAACGAGAAACCCGCTAATACGATGGTGGCTATCGGAGCAGCGGGTGTTGAGGCGGCGGCCGAAAAAATTCATCTCTATGATGCTTTCGGTGCTAACGAATCGTCCTGGATTCGCCCCGGTTCACTCACTGCCCCGCAGCTTTTTTCATGGGGTGAGCACCGGGTGGGAATGATGGCCTGCTATGACCTGCGCTTTCCTGAAGTGACCAGGCGCCTGGTGGATGGAGGCGCAACGGTGGTCGTGGTTCCCGCGCAGTGGGTGCCCGGGGATCACAAAACTTTGCATTGGGAGACGCTTCTTCGCGCACGGGCTATCGAAGCACAAGTTTTTGTGGTGGCGGTCAATCACCCCATGCCACACGGTGTTGGTCATTCGCAAGTGATTGACCCTTGGGGAGACAGCGTGGTGTGTGCGGGGGAGGGGGCGGCGGAGCTCGTGGCACATCTTGACCCCGAGCTAGTCCACCAGGTGCGAGGCGCAAACCCCATGGCACACGCTCGACGTTTTGGCGTTATCGAAAAAAGCTAACTGTGCAGGGGTTGTCGAATCGACGAGTCGAGCGATGTTGCCCAGTTGTAGAAAATGATTTTTCCGGGTCCGGTGTCGGTGACATCGGCGTCAAAAGTTCTCCCCACCATCCCCAGAAGCTTTTCGACGATGTCCCCCAGGTTTTCATGGGGTGCGGTCAGCGCAAGCCCACCCGAGAGCACGCTCAGTGATGCTGCCACGATGAGCGGATCAAGATCGTGCTTGATCATCCCCGCTTCTTGGAGCTTGGAGGTGAGTTCTCCGTGAATGGTGACGCTCGGGACGTACGTCTTGGCATGTTGATGCGCCATCAAGTCGTGGAGGGCGTCCCTATCGATCATGTACAGTGTGCGGGCAACGGGGCGTTCATAGACCTGGGTGAACATGTAGGTATACATTCGAGAGAGCAGGCCGCCTCGAGGGTCACGCTCCACATCGGCCACAATGCCCTGATACATACGAGCGAACTCGCGGTTGAGCATCGCCACCTGCAAGTCAAGTGCGCTCGAGTAGAGGTCTTGGATTCTTTCTATCGAAAAACGGGAGCGATGTGAGACGCTTTCGAATGTCGTTCCGTGAAACCCATGATCGAGGAAACTATTCTCTGTCATCGTGAGCAAGTGGTCCAGGTCTTCATCAGTCTGAAATATTGTTTTTGTCACAGCTCTTCACCTTAAGGAGTGGGGCCAACGGACATCTGTTAAACACTGTAAAGCGTTACTCATCTTTTACCTAAGAATTGCCTGTGGATAGTTTGCGCGGGCGTGCACCGTTATTTCCTAGTGTTTTGCTATGCATCCAAAATCTCTGCTGATTGTTTTGTCTGTTCTCTTCGCTACCGGCTGTCAAGCCGCCCCAGCAAGCGACGTGGCACCCTCCCCCGGGGGTAGCGCTGACCAAGGCACCCACAGGGTTTTGCCCAGTCGGGAACTCCCACCGACTCTCTATGACGACGCCCACAGCGCGGCTTTAGAGCTGGTGGGCGCTTATGTGGCAGCCACCGATGCGATCACGGCGGTCGGTGGCGCTGATGCCTTGCGCATTGCACCGGTCGTCAGCGCAGACTGGCTGGCCCAAGAAGAGGAGGGATTTGAGTACTACCACACCAACAATTTGAGGTCGGTAGGCACGACAGTAATGAGTCGACTGATGGTACAGAGTGCTCATCTCACGGCGGAAGGGCACGTCGAGGTAGGGGTGCTGGTCTGTGTTGATGGCACAGACCTGTTTGTCATTCCCGCGGAATACCGTGACCCTCCCGAGTCGGTGCGCCAAGCGCATCCCGACTACGAAGACTTCTCCGGTGACGAAGCGCAATGGCTTGAGATTCAGGATTATCTTTCCCAACCAGGGGTGATCTGGGGAGACATCGCCGCAGTCGAAGCGTGGCTGACCGGCCCCTCAGTGGATGCGCTGTCCATTGACAGCTGGGAACAGTGGTGGGGGGTGTACCCATGCTGAGCAAGAGCCTTCTCGGCATGATTCTCGGAATCGTTATGGTGGTCGCAGGCGGCAGTTTGGCCCACGCCGATGAGTGCCCACAGGCCGCTCGGGCCAGTGGCCAATGTCCCACCGTGATCACCGAAGTGGGGGAGAGCGGGGTCAGTATCAGGCTCTCGACTGGCACACCGGGAACTCCGGGAGATACTCAGACGAGCCAGCCGCCCTCCACGGATACCCCCGGTTCTTCTGGTTCTTCTGGTTCTTTCTGGACTCCGCCGCCACCGCGGGCTCCGGTGCTCGGAACTTCCGAGTGTGAAGTCATCATTTCCGGATATTGTCGGGCAACGTCACCACCCAAAATTCCTCCGCCGCCCGCCCTGGTGGAGGTGACGCCACCCACTGCGCCAACCAGCGCGAGTGACTTGGCAAGTTTTTCTCCAGGGTCACCCCAGATAGCGCTGGAACCTGAAGGCTGGAGCTTGCCGGGGCTTCCCACCAACATTTTTGCCCGCGCGCACCAGAGTGTGGAAACCGGAGAGTTGTTGGGCTGGCCTATCGAGGTCCGCTTCAGCCCTTCGACATACGCCTGGAGTTATGGGGATGAATCAACGAAGCATGTGTCTGTTCCGGGAAATTCTTGGGGTGGACAGCAGTTCCGGTCTACCGCAACCAGCCACGTCTACAACCGCCCAGGGACCTACCGCGTCACTCTTCACGTCGGATATGAGCTCGCATACAGATTCGAGGAGGGTCTTTTCATCCCGATACCCGGACTGGTGTGGCGAGGGGCGGGCGAACGGGTCGTCCAGGTGCTCTCGGTCACGCCCCTGCTGGTCGACCAAGGGTGTTCGGCGGGTAGCCTGGTGGGCGGGCGATGTTAGGAGAATCTCCAGGTATCGTTATGCCTCATCCAAGGTTCTCCACAGGTTGAGGCACAACAATTTTCGATGTCGGAAAGGACACCGCTCTATGACCGCATCAGAAAAACCCGAGGACGCATCAACACCCGAAGAGCCCTCGGTACCCGGTGAGCCATTAGTATCCCCCGATAGCCCTGCGTCCGCAGAGAGCGCTGCGCTTTCCGGCCCCTCCGAAGTACCAGAGACTCCAGGCTCTGCAGATACCCTCGAGCCTCCCGAACCCGTGTCCTCGGGATACCAGGGCTCACCATTTGCACCCGGTGTCTACCGGGGTGTTGCCGATAGCCATGCGAGCCACCGCAGAAAAACACTCGATGCCGACAAGGGCAGAGCGAAAACCTTGGGGGTGTTCGTCACCGCAGCGCTCCTCGTCGGCGGGCTCTTGGGTGGCACTGCTGGGGGCGCCTTCGCCATCTGGAACCTGTCCTCCCGTGGCCTGGTAACCGCAGGTGTTCAATCTCCTGCGACCATCACCGTCAACTCGCCCCTCGAAGCTACGCAGATCACTGCTGTTGCTGCCTCTGCGATGCCCTCCGTGGTGACGCTGGAAGTGGCGGGCCAAGGTGGTGCGGGCAGCGGGTCAGGCATCATCATCAGTGAGACTGGTCACGTGGTGACCAACGCTCACGTCGTCTCCATTGGGGCCTCAGAGCCTGCCATTCGGGTCACCATGTCCGACGGTCGGCTCTTTGCAGGAACGGTGGTGGGCAGAGACGTCATTGCCGACATTGCCGTGGTCAAAATTTCCAGTCCCGGACCCTTCCCCGTCATGCCCCTTGGCGATGCACGCACGCTTAACGTGGGCGATCAGACCATTGCCATTGGAGCCCCTCTGGGGCTACCCGGCACCGTGACCAGCGGGATTGTGTCTGCGGTTAATCGCAGCATCACAGTGGGGGCGTCTCAGGCACCGGAGGAAGAGGACAGCCAGTTTGACTTCGACCTTCCCGGTGGCGCCTTTAGTGGTCAAGCAATCTCGATTCCGGTAGTTCAAACAGATGCTTCCATCAATCCCGGTAACTCGGGTGGCGCGCTCCTTGATAGCTCAGGCAACCTCATCGGTGTGAACGTCGCTATTGCTTCCGCAGGGGGGCAAAGTTCGGGCAGTATCGGCCTTGGTTTTGCGATACCGGTCAACCTCGCCCTGCGTGTGGCCATAGAAATTATCGAAAACGGCGAAGCAAGCCATGGGCTCCTCGGTGCACTGGTGACCGATGCGCAGTCCATTGCTTCCTCAACGGTTACCGGCGCCTACATTGACAGTGTTTCCCCCGGTGGCCCCGCTGCTCTGGCGGGAGTTCGCGCAGGTGACGTAGTCACTCGGTTTAATTCTCTTCCGATCACCAACCGTATTGATCTCACCGCGCAGGTCCGCGCTCTTCCCGGCCTATCGAAAACCACACTCACCTATGTGCGAGCGGGAAATTCGTTCACCATTGAGGTCACCCTCGGAGAGCTCTAAGCCTTATTTGTCTTTGAGTTTTTCGTAAATACCTTTGCAGCTCGGACACACCGGGAACTTCTCGGGGTCTCGTCCCGGCGTCCAGATTTTTCCACACAGGGCGAGAACAGGTTTGCCGCTGAGTGCGCTGGCAAGAATTTTGTCTTTTTTGACGTAGTGCGAATAGCGATCGTGGTCGCCTTCGTCGAGCTTTTCCTCACGGAGAAGTTTTTCTAGTTCACGGTCCAACACGTCGACTCCGCCGGGGTTTTCTTTTTCAGTCATGCTTTTATGCTAACTCTGCTCGATGAAGGTAGTAGAGAGAACGGGTTCACCCGGGCTCAGGGAAAAAGCTTCATCGGGTAATTCAGCAACAGCCATGCGGTGGTGATCTCTGGCTCTCAACACTCTCTCTTTCGCAGTGAGGTTCTCCGCTACTTCACCCTCGCTCATCAATGTTGTGATGAGAGGGCGAGTGTTGGCAGGAGTGTCTCCGCCGCCAATGATGACCAGTTCTTCCCGCGCAACGGAGTGCTCGTAGCGACGGTAGGAAAACTTCTTTCCGCCCGGGTTGCCCTTGTGTGAACTCTTTTTTGCCACAGAAACCCAGTGGCCATCATCATTGGTGCGCGAGACCAATTTGTACACAAGTCCTACGGCGGGAAACCCCGAACCGGTCACCACGCTGGTGCCGATGCCAAAAGCATCCACCGGCGCACCGCGCAATCCTGCGATTGTGTACTCGTTCAAGTCGTTGGTGACCACAATCCTGGTGTTCGTGGCGCCGAGCGCGTCAAGTTGTTGGCGGACGGTGGAGACAACAACGGGGAGGTCTCCAGAATCAATCCTCACCGCACCCAATGAGGTCCCCGCCACGGCGATTGCTCTTTCCACGCCCTGCGCAATGTCGTAGGTGTCAATGAGCAACGTGGTGTTCACCCCCATGGTGCGAACCTGGGATCGAAACGCTTCCTCTTCATTGTCGTGAACCAGGGTGAAAGAATGGGCCGCTGTGCCGCGGGTGGGAATACCGTAGCGCCTGCCGGCCTCCAAATTGCTCGTAGCCTCGAAACCCGCAATATATGCGGCTCGCGCTGCCGCGACGGCAGCGTGTTCGTTCGCTCGCCTGGCACCCATTTCGATCAGTGGACGGCCCTCGGCAACCTGCACCATGCGCGCCGCTGCACTGGCGACAGCACTGTCGTAGTTCAGGATGCTGAGAATGAGCGTTTCCAGCACGACCGCTTCAGCGAATGTCCCCTCCACCGTGAGGATGGGGGAACCCGGTGCGTAAATCTCACCTTCCTGGTACCCGCTGATGGTGCCAGAGAAACGGTAGTTGGCAAGCCACGACAGCGTGTCCTCTCGGACAATTTTTTGGTCGCCAAGAAAATCCAATTCTTCTTGACCGAAACGGAACTCCGTGACGGCCTCCAAAATTCTGGCCGTGCCAGCCACGACGCCGTAGCGTCGACCAGCGGGAAGGTTTCTCGAAAACACTTCAAACACGGAGCGACGATTGGCACGGTTGGACGCCCTGGCGGCATCCACCATGGTGAGTTCGTAGTGGTCAGTGAACAAGGCCGTAGTCACACCCCCAGCCCTAGTTGGTGGCTCTCCGGGTGGGTCTCCGGGTGGGTCGTCGGGGGGCGACGGGTGCCCTCTACAATGAGAAGCGCCAGCCACCACAGAGCGCGGTGGTGTGTTGCCAGAAGGGGGTGTTGCCAGGAATGGTGTTTGACCCCGCTGTCTACACCGAGTTTCGCTACCTGGCCGCCCGCATTTCGCCGGAGAATGGCACCGTTCACTTTGAGTTCGCTCTGGTCGGTGACGACCGTGTCGAATCCTTCACCGAAGTGCTGCACTTCACCCCGGTTCGTGCCGGCCACAGCGTTGATTGGCCCAGGGTGCGGGGCCTTGTCGTTATCCTCGGTGCCGTTATTGGTCTGAGCTACTACAAAGCTGCGGCGCCACCCCGATATGTCATCGCCACCGAGGGAATGACCGAGGCCGGCTTGAGCTACCTGGCCGAAGTGCTGACCCACGGCCTTGCGGAGTTTGCGTACCGAAACGGTTTTGACTCTCTGCTGCGCCCCGAAATCGTGGTGACCTCTGCCGTCTCGGAGCCCTGGCCAGACGATACTCATCTGACCCCCGACGGTGACCCACTCGTGCCCATCGGCGGTGGCAAGGATTCTGTTGTCAGCGTGGAGCTGCTCGCAGCAGCCCGGATGCATCCGGTGCAGTTCGCTGTGAACCCCAACCGCGTTATCTATCGGGTGGGCCGCATTAAGGGCCACCCCGTCATCGCAGCCCGGCGCGAACTGGATGAGAACATCCTTCGACTTAATCGCGACGGCGCGCTTAATGGACATGTTCCGGTCACCGCTATTAACTCGCTGATTGCTCTCGTTCAGGCTCGCATTATCGGGCTGGGGCCGGTGGTGATGTCGCTGGAGGCGTCGGCGTCGGAGCCCACCCTCGTCTGGAATGGTGTCGGAGTTAACCATCAGTGGTCAAAGTCCGAAGCTGCAGAGGAGCTTTTGCAAGACATGCTGGGGCCCCAAGCGGGGCTCTCCCGGGGTGCCTACTTTTCGCTCCTGCGCCCCTACAGCGAAATTCAAATTGCCCGCTATTTTGCGGCGCTTCGCGAATATCATCCCGTGATTAACAGCTGTAACCGCGCTTTTCGTCACGGGGTTGACGATGCGCGGTGGTGTGGTGACTGCGATAAGTGCCGCTTCATCTTCCTTATCTTGAGCCCGTTCATTCCCTCCACCGCATTGACTCGGATGTTTGCCGACAATCTGCTGGATAACCCCAGTCAAATTGAGGGCTACCGAGCGCTGTTGGGCTTGCACGAGCACCGGCCCTTCGAATGTGTGGGGGAGCAGGCCGAATCGATGGTGGCGCTCACCTGGGTTGCCGCCCAAGAAAGTTGGAGCAACACCGTTGTGGTGAGGGCGTTGATTGCGGAAATACCGGAGCTCACAAAGCCCCACCCCGATCTTGAGGCACAAGTGTTGGGCCATCGTCACTCACCTATTCCCATGCCGGGGGCCTATGAAAGCTTGGGCGCCCCCCTTGCCTAAGGCCCCACAGGGTGGTGACTCGCTCGCTCTGCACACCGTGCTGATTGTGGGCGTGGGGAGGGAAGCGCGCGCACTTGCCGATCGCCTGCTGAGCGAGGAACACCCTCCTCGCATGGTCGCTCTCGATGGTGTGGAGGGCAGTGATGCCACGAGGTGGCGCACAGAGCGAGGGAAGCACATTCCGCTCTATGTGATCTCTGACGAGAGTTCGCCGGTCCCTGCAGACGTTGCGGCAGCCACCATCGCCGTGATGTCTCCGGGGGTAGCAATGACCGGGTCACTCCATGCGTGGGTGAGAACACTGGGAATCCCGATGACCTCGGGTAGTGCGCTGTTTGTGGCTGATCATCACGCCACCATGATTGGTGTGACCGGGTCTAAAGGAAAATCCACCACCAGCACCCTCATCCACCAGCTCCTTGTCGGCTCGGGCGTGCACGCGGCTTTGGGGGGGAACATGGGCATTCCCCTGCAAGGACTCGATCCACAAGAGGCGCAAGTAGTGGAACTCTCCAGCTACCAGTGCCACTACCTGGATGTGTCTCCCGATGTTGTCGTGCTAACGGCACTGTTTCCCGAACACCTCGATTGGCATGGGTCACAGGAACAGTACTTTGTGGACAAACTTTCCCTCGTTTCCGGAGATCCGCGGGTGGTCATTGCCAACGGGGATGACCCGATGCTTCGTCAAGAGGTTGCGGAGCGCTATCCCGATGTGCCCATCGAATGGGTGGGCCAGGGGGAAGCGTGGCATAGAGAGCCCGAAGGGGACCAGTCCTGGTTGTGTCACGGCACCACTCGACTTTTCTACACGGGAAACTCCACGGTATTGGGCCGCCACAATCACGTGAACATGCTGCTGGCGCTTGCTGCAGCAGACGCCAGCGGCAGACTTGATAGGGCGGTCGTGCCGGAAGTTTTGGGCACGTTTTCTGGTTTGGCCCACCGCTTGGAGAGGATTGTGGACCCCTCCGGGGTGGTGTTTGTTAACGACTCTCTTGCCACCAATCCTCAGGCAGCACGAGAGGCTTTGCGCTCCTGTTCGTCTGCGGGAATGGTGTGGTTAGTGGGAGGGCATGATCGCGGAGTTGACTACCAGCCCCTGGTGGATCAGGTGGTAGCGTCCACCCCCCGCCACATTTTGGGGCTGCCCGGCAGCGGAGCGATGTTGGTCGAAAAATTCCGGAGCGCGTTAGCACAGCACGGGTTGACCGGTGAGGTCCACCTCGAGGTGATGGCCTCCATGAAGGATGCCGTTGGTCGCGCCCGAGAGCTTGCAGGGCCCGGAGACTATGTGGTGCTCTCGCCGGGGGCGCCCAGTTTTGGGCACTACCGCGATTACGCCCATCGAGCCGAAGATTTTGTCCAGTCCATCAGAGATACTGCAGTGAAGGAGACACCATGACCCGAGTAGATGGTCGAGATCTTGACCAATTACGCCCCGTCACGATTGAGCGAGGCTGGAGTGCGCAAGCCGAAGGTAGCGCGCTGATTAGTTTCGGCAACACCAAAGTTCTTGCCACAGCCTCTTTCACCCCCGGTGTTCCGCGGTGGCTATCAGGGTCGGGGAAAGGATGGGTGACGGCGGAATATGGCATGCTGCCGCGTTCCACCAACGACCGGATGGCCCGCGAATCGGTCAAAGGAAAAATAGGTGGTCGCACCCACGAAATTTCCCGACTGATCGGCCGTAGCCTGCGCGGAATTATTGATCTGGGGGCGCTTG
>Ga0105051_10007218_pt1 | contig 11680 bp, 6 predicted proteins | sample FRY02_FD_78383 | JGI IMG/M metagenome (GOLD analysis project Ga0105051, IMG submission 78383) | Freshwater microbial communities from Lake Fryxell liftoff mats and glacier meltwater in Antarctica - FRY-02 (megahit assembly) | ecosystem: Environmental > Aquatic > Freshwater > Ice > Glacier...
AAAAATCCATCTCTAAACTGAAAGTGACTTCCAACCTTGATGTTTTCGCTCAAAAATGCCGTCATTTGCTGATGCAAACTCCGTTTTGAGCGGGTTTGTACCCACAGATTCTGAGGAAGAGCCCGATTTTCTAGGTCCTTCCGTCCGGGAACACTCCCGCGAAACAAGCCGCCAGTTCAAATTGCCAACCGTTGCAGTCGTAAACAAGTCATGTGTACGCGCTCGCGATTGGCGACTCGTAGTCGGTATCGTAACAAGAGAAATTAAAGCAGGACGACGTCTAGCCTGGAGAAGCCAAACTTAGTGCTGGTACCAATGCTCATCGCCAGACTGGAACCATGTCTGGTCGGGAGCGGTTGCATCGCACTGCGAACCGACCGCATGGTACAGCAGTGATGACGCATTTTTCGCTTTCGGTTGCTTGTGTTTGGAGGGCTGAACGATGACGTCAAGCCAGCGACGAGGTCGCGTCAGCGCGACGTACAACAAACAAAGCGATTCGATGTACTTCGCCTCGACCTGGTCGCTGAAACATGCCTGCCAGACCTTCGGAAGCAGCGGCCAGTAGCCTTGTCCAATAAAACGCAAAAGACCCGTGGGCGGTGCATCGATCTTGTCTCGCATGCCGATCGTTCCCGAAAGTGGCCGAACCAAATCACCATCCAACTCAGGCAAAACGACGACATCAAACTCCAGTCCCTTCGCCTGGTGAATGGTCATCACGCGAACTTGGGCGGGACGCGGTTTCTCAATCTTTTTCTGCTGCACGAAACTTACAAATTGCGACACTCTCGTCCCACGATTGGGTTCGTACTGTTGTGCTAAATAAACGAGTTGGCGAAGTCGCATCGCATCCCCCTCGTCACAGTGCGGTACGATCACACGAGCAAGTTCCTCCACTGTTCTTGCGATCCCTTCGTCTTCGACCAGGCGGCGAAGTTGATGCGCCGCATCCGCCGCGTCGTTAAAATTTGTCAAGCCAAGCCATTTCGCCAGCGGGCTGTGCGCAACATGGAACGCCCACCGTTTGTCGCCGGGATGCTCAGGCATCATCAACGCCGATAAGACAAGCTCGACCGCTGGTGAATCGACCAAGGGATTGCCACCTTCTTGGCTTACGTCCACTTCTTTAGCTCGTAGCAACTGAATCAACCACGCGACGGATTCGTTGGTCCGCGTCAGCACCCCGATCGAATGCCCAGGAGCAAGTTTCGCGGTTTCGGCGATCCGATCCGCGACGAACTTGAGGTGCGGAAATTTCAATCCACTCTGTTTGGGATCGACATCGCTTGACCGAATCGTGACGAATCCAGAAAGCTCCGGTTTTGCAGAATCATGCGTGGGAAACGTGCTCGAAAACTGCTGGACGGCTCGGCGCATCGCATGGGTTGAGTCGTTGGCATCTTCATCTGCTGCCATCACCGCAACGTCGGGATGGCGATTCAAGTTCTTGAAGATCAAATTCACCGCGTCGATGACGACGGGACTACTGCGGAAGCTCGTGTTCTGTTCTCGCTGCACCACTCCACTGATTTGTTCGCAGACCGAATCAAAAATTTCCGCGACGCCACCACGCCAACCGTAGATCGCTTGCTTCGTATCGCCAACACAAAAAAACGAGCCACCATCGATGCGAGCGGTCGTGGTCGCCATCGGCTTTAGAACATTCCACTGCACCGGAGACGTGTCTTGAAATTCATCAAGCAACAGGTGTTCGATCGAGCCGTCCATGCGGTTTGAAATCTGATTGATCGAAACCGGCGATAGCGATTCGGCGAGCCGATAAGCAATGTCATCAAAGGAAAACGCTCGCGTATTTTGTTTGATTTCGCTCACATGACTTTCATAAGCCGCAATGACACTCGCGGTGGCACGCGTTTGCGCACGAAGCAAGCTGAGCACATGCGTCTTCGCGGCTGCTGAGGCAACTCGCAACGCTTTCGCAATCTCATTCGGCATGACTTTCCGGTAATACGAGATTTCGTCATTGGCTCTCAGGCTCGGTTTTTGGGCCACTAGATCCATCCCGCTAACTTTGTCCCAATCTCGGATGTCGATCCAATCACCCAGTCGTTTCAAATATTTATCAGCGCTGGCATTTCCCACCTTTGCTTGGGAGAGTGCCACTATTGATTCGTTGAGAGCAAGGTCCGAAGGTGCCTCAGGAACTTGAAGCGTTTCCCATGCTTCCTTGGTGCATCCGCGAGAGACTTGGTATCCCTCCTCAACCACACCCAGCATCTCATTACGCACCGATCGTTTCGTGTCCCCTTTGCCCAGTTGCGCAAGGATGGTTGAGAGCTCCGCTGGCTGAAGCGTCGACAACATCGCATCGATCGCGGATTCACGCATCGCTACATCTTCAATCTCGTCCATCAAACGCCAACCTGGAGGCATGCCGATTTCATAGCTGAACGAACGCGCGAGCTGCGAGAAAAGACTGTCCAATGTCAAGATTCGCAGGCGATGGATTTCGCGAAGAAGCGAGTGCGTCATCTCGACGCATTGTTCGGTCGAAAGATCGTAAAGTCCCGTTTGCTCAGCCAGTTTCTCACGAGCACGGCCTGTCTCATCAGTGGCCGCATGAGCAAGTGAAAGCAGGACTCTCGTCAGAATCTCCCCCGCGGCTTTACGAGTGAACGTTGTTGCGATCACGCTATCCGGCGCTGCACCTCCGAGCAGGATGCGTAGTAATCGCCCGGTTAATTGATAAGTCTTACCGGTGCCGGCTGAAGCCCGAATCAGCAGCGGCTTCATTTCAGCGATGTCGTCAGCGGAAACTGCGGTGGTCATCTGGTTTCACAAAACATGGTTTGAAGGATCTCGTCGCGACATTCGCGGGGACACGGTTCTCAATGGGACACATGCTTTATTCGGTTTCAACAGCGGCCAATTGTTCGAATAGGGTCGCGACTGCGCCGGTTTGAAGGATCATCGCATAATCATCAAATTGCACGTCGTTCAATGGCGCGAAATCACCGTCGCGAATCCGTCGAACGCAGTCATGGATGATTTCTTGAGCACTGGCATATTCTTTATGCGTGAAATCGGCGTCGTTGATTCTGGTCTGTTCAAGGTTGTCGCCGATATTGAAATAGCTCAGCGAAACCGTCGACACGTCGATCCCCGTGCCAATGACAAAGGGGATCAACAATTGGTAGAGAGGTAATTGCAAGTCGGTCCAATGGATTTGTTCGCCCCCGTAAAAGAGATGCTTTTTACGTGGGGCATGACCGTGAGTTTTGTAATCGATGATGGCCCAACGACCATCCCTATGCCGGTCGATTCGATCGATGCGACCGCGGATCGGCATCAGCGTTTCGTCAACGATGATGCCTGCTTTTTGTTCTTCACCGAATGGCGTTTCGACGTCATGAATTTGCCAACCTGCTTTGCGTCGTTCGGATTGTGCGATGGCGACATGCGACAAGCGGCGGCGAGCTTGTTCGATTTGCAAACGGACTGCGGCGTTCGGAGAGGTGCCAAAATAATTCATGGCATAAGCGTTCAACGTTTCATGTAGAGCGTCTTCAATGCTTTCGATACTGCTGGAATCCTTCAGGTCACTCTTGCCAAACCAATCCAGCGTGTTGTGAATCAGATCGCCAAATTGATTGGCTTGAAGTTCACCGGAGGCATCGTCGAGCGGCCTCAAGTAAAGGACGTGACGCAAATAAAAACGATACGGACACGTCAGGTAATCCTTGAATGCCGTCACGCTCATTCGAGTGACCGGATTGTCCGTTGGTAGGAACGGGATCGGCAAAAGCGATTTTCCTCCACGGCCAGACCACTCGTTGATCGTCGCTGACTTAAATCTTGACGCATCTTTACTTGGCTCAAGCAACTTGACCAACCGTCGTGCCGAATCGATCGGTTTGGCGGCCGCAAGAAGACGACTCGGCGGTGTCGGTGATCCGTCGAGACTGCGGGCACCGACAATGATTTTCACATTTTCGCGGCATGACAAGATTACTTCCATCGCATGAATGTCGCGAGCATATCGACGCTCGTTATCATTCAATTGCAATCGTGTCCTAAGGCTGCCCGGCAAAAACGGATCCGGGGTCACGGACTCGGGAACGTAAGGTTGATTCAAACTCGCAATGACCATCGAGGGCGAATCGTCCAGTGCGAGATCAAGCCAACCGGCAATGGTCGTGAGTTGGTTGTCCTGAGTATCGACGACTCGGAGTTGTGACAGTCGCGATAACAACATCTCAATCGCGGATGCCGCAGTAACCTTGATGTCGAGCGTCGATTCAAGTTCCTGAATCGTATTAAGAAAGGCGATTGATGAAGCCATTGCCTGCGCCGCGCGGCTAGGGTTAGCAAACGATCGTCCAGCTTGTTTGACTTTTGCAGCGTTGATCGTGGTCTGATCGTCCAGATTCGGTTTCACTTCGGACAGCCATGCGGCAACACGACCGGCCCAATCGCTGAGTGTTCGTGCTGGGCCTCTCAGGTCACGAAGAGAAGCTTGAATAAGGTCTCGCACCTTGATTGCCAACGCGTAGTCAGACGACGCTTGTTCTGCCAACTCAAAGTCGCAGCGAGTCGGATAATGGTTGGCGATCAAGCCGTCCAGCGACGTAAGCCAGTCGTTGGACGGTTGTTTGCGTGTGATGAACTCATAAACATCGGCGTGACGCACCAGTGCCGCAAGTGAGCGCCAACTGTTCCGAGACAAGTGATCGGAAAGCAATTCGAGAAGCCGTCCGACAGGCGTTTGCGTGATTGTCCAACCGATCTCCCGGTGGCTCGCGATACCACTGGCGCGAAGCTCGAACTCGATCGGCCCGACAAGCGACTCGTGCGTAACACCGATCGTCAGCGGCGTTGGTTCCTGCGGTTCCAATTCGAACAACAGGTCAGACGCAGAGCCTTGCGACCAGAAACGGGAGGACTCTCGGACCGCTTTTTCCGCTTGATCGGCGACGTCTTGGGCGGACACCAGATGATCATCCCGAAGTGGCAATTCTCGCTGCACCCAGCGACTGGGAATGATCGATCCAAATGAATCAAAATGGTCTCGGTCGGATTCATTCGCGGCGACGAAGGCGGTGATGTTGGTTTGTTTAGGAAGTGCACGCAGAAGCGAGCTGACGGATCGACTGAGGTCCGAGGTGCCGACAAGCATCAGCGATGATTCGCATTGGCATTCCTTGTTTGCAATCGCATTCGCGCGAGCCAAGTAAGGATCAACACGCTCGGCTGCGCGAAGACGAGCGACGTATTTTTCGTGCAACTTGCTCAATAGTTGCCAACGCTTTTGTTCCCCGTCTCCGGAGACCTCTCGCTGCACATCGGCAAAGCTAATTTCGCCGGCGGCGAGATCTTCGTGAAGTGACCGGATTGTCGAAGCTAGTTCAATCCATGGTGTCAGCGGTTCGCGAGGCGGCAAGTTCGAGAGCAGCGATGTCAACTCTTCATCGGGTGTGTTCGCCAAACCCTGAGCCCAAGCGAGAGTCTGCTCCAGCTCGGTCGCCAATTTATAGGCAGGTTTAAACAGACGAGTAGGCAATTCACCGATCGTGATCGCGACCGGACGGATCAGTTCTATTCGGTTTCGTTCAGTTTGTTGCTCCAGAAGCATCAATAATCGTCGGCGACTTCGCGCCGTTGGAAGGACAAAAAGCAGATCGGAAAGGTCCCAGTTTGTCGTGTTCTTTTTGCGTTTCTTGGACGGGACACGTGTTTCCCAGATTTGTTCCACGACAAGATGTAGAAGCGGACGACCGCAGCCGAGGTAGAGCGTTTTTTGGGATTGAATAACCATGGCGACTTGTAGGTGGAAGGGCAAGGTTCGAGTTTATCGCCGAATTTCAGATCGTGCTGCCGTTGATTATCCACGAAGTCAGTGACACGTCTGGTCACTCGGTACTCCCAATCTTTCGGTTTGGTAATTTTTGACGATTGTGCTGAATATGCCTGCGATCGATAGCCGATGAAATGAGACGTGGCGCGAGTTAGGTCGCCGTTAGCGCCGAAAAGGAGTGGACTAGATGCTGATTTTCTTTGTCAAACAAATCATGAGCGTGCGAAAAGCGATCGTGGGTCGCAACGAGCCCGCTCAATTAGCCTGGGGCGTTGCCTTCGGAGTCTTGATCGGCATTGTGCCTCACGGAAATCTGCTTGCGGTCGCGTTGCTGATCCTGCTACTCAGCCTCCGACTCAATCACGCAGTCGCCACCGTCGCGGCCGTCGGAGCCACGTTCATCGCGACGCGACTTGACCCCTACTCCCATCAAGTTGGGCGCTACGTCCTGACTCAGGAAGACCTTTCCCGGCATGTCGCCAATGTGTGGCAGTTGCCTTTTGTTCCTTGGACGGACATCAACAATACCATCGTTACCGGAAGCCTCGTCATTGGTTTCGCGGCTTTGGTTCCGATCTTCCTTTTGACCTATCCCATCTTTCACTGGTTTGCGCCCCAAGGCACCCCGATCGATGGTGGAAACAACAGGCCGGTTGCTCTCGCAGCAGGGTCCGAGCGTAGTTCCTCAGTTGAGGAAACGACAAACCCAAATCGTGCCGCAAAATTTACGGTCATCTCGGATGAACCGGCACCTCAAACGACGACATCTGTCGTGGAGCCATCCTTGATCGATGCCGCGATGACGAGCATTGTCGGCGCAAGGAACGAACACAAAAGACTACAGGCTGAGCTCGCAAGCGAACCCCAGCTTGTTGAAACACGCATTGATGTCATTCGGATCGGCAAACGCCAAGACGGACAAGCGGGCAGTGAAGTGGAAGCGATGGATGTTTCAAGACAAGACGAACCCATGAGCGAAGCGTTGCGATATCTCCTTCGCCAAGTGCGCGACGCGAACCGACGGAGTGCAGCATGATTCGCTGGAGATTTATTCTTACCCGCGTCATCATCGTGGTCGCGGTCATCGCTGTGCTGCGGTATGCGTTGGGGCCTGTCGCAAAGTACGTCACCGTTCAAGCCATCCAATCGGCAACGGGTGCTAGGGTTGAAATCGATCAGGCCGTCGTGGGATTGTTCCCGCCATCGGTTCGTTACGAAGGACTGCAGATCGCTGATCCCCGTGATGATAAATCGATGAGCAACGCGGTTGAGATCGAGTCGATGGATCTAGAAATCGATGGCGACGCATTTTTGCATCGGCGATATGTCATTCGCGATGGACGCATCAATGGCTTGAAGATCGGTTCCGACCGCTTGTCGTCCGGCCACCTCGACCCACAGCCTGAAATCGAACCGCAGAATTCGGCCACGTCGCAATGGATGTCGCAGTTTTTCGGATCTCTGACCGACGCGTCGCGTGAAAAGCTTGAAGCGTTCGGCAGTGAACTTGAGATGGTGAAGCGTTCGGATCAGATTCGCCGACGCTGGAAGAGTGAATACTTGACGTTGACGCAGCGCGCCAAACAGTTGGAAGAGTCGATCAAGCAGATCCGCGATTCGGCCAAAGGCATCGACAACCCGCTTCGCGATTGGCCACGGATCGAAGCTGCGTTGGCGAAGTCAAAGGAAGTTCAAAATGAGCTGGTCGCGGTTCGCGCTGCGATCGATGAAATCCCAAGCAAGGTGCAAGCGGATTTGATCTCGATGCAGGATGCGAAACAAATCGACATCAACCGGATTGAGCAGATCACTTCGCTTAACCTTTCTAATCCTGAAAACTTTGGTCCACGAATGTTGGCGGATCTCGTCAACGCTCAAGTCGATCGCATACGTGGTTATGTCGACACGGGGCGTGAAGTCGCAAACTGGACCGTCGCCGCACCGAAGGCCGAACGTCAACGCGGGGAAACCTTTGACCTGTTTCAAGGCAAGCCAGCGCCGTCGATGCTTGTTCGGCGCTGCGAAATCAACGGTGAATTACAGGCCGATGGGATGCCGTATCTGCTCACCGGCGTGCTCGAAAACCTAACTCATCAGCCACGTTTACGGGACCAGCCGTTTCATGCAAAGCTGAAGCTTGAAGGACCCCAAACCGTCCGCGTCGATTATCTTCGCGACGATTCATCAACCATCGTGCGGGAAACATTGACCGTTCATTGGCCAGAGATCATCGCCCCAGACTTGAAGATCGGTGACAGCGATTCCTTAGCCTTGGACATGACGGACGGGCGAATGGAATTGTGGGCTCAACTGAATGCGACGGGTGACCAGTTGCAAGGTCGCTTGGTTTCCAGACGTGTCGGTACAACGATCGGTGTCCAGAGCAACTCAAAGATAGCCGGCTCGGCGCTCGTGTCCGGCTTGAAGCAGTCGCTTGCATCGGTCGATCGAGTCGAGATTGACGCTGCGTTCAATGGAACGTGGTCGGATATGAACGTATCGATCAGCACTAATCTCACTCAGGTGTTTAAGACAGGTATGGATCAAGCCGTGGCGGCTCAGGTCACCGCGACGCGCAATGAATTGGCATCGAAGCTGAACGAAACCTATCAAGACCAAATGGCTGACCTTCAAACATTCCTGGCTGGAGAACAAACTCAAGCAAGACAGCTCGTTGCAAAAGCGGATGCGACGATTCAGGAGCTAAGCGCGAAAGTGCTCAGCGAAACCGGAGCCGCGGATGCCTACTTGGGACGACTGCGTGGTAGTTTGCTGAAGTAAAAATGTCATGGTTTTGTGGCGATAAGCGGCGGCGCGATGAACGCTGGCGACTGATCGCGTTCACGGGGCAGTTGCCAAGCGCTGAATACCGCTGTGTCCGACGCTGACACCCTCTTTGAGGTCATGATGAGGACTTAATTCGGTCGCTCATCTTTCTTCTTTTCCGTTCCCTCAAAGATCTTGTGATTCGCAAATAAGCAAATCGATGGGAACTTTTGCAGGGAAAATGCTTCTTAACCGGATATCGTGCTTGATGTTCGACCTTCTTTGATTCGCGGAACGGCAACGCTAAGAGAATCCGTTTTTTAGCGATCATCTTAGGAAAGATTTTGCACCGTTTTTTATGTTGCATGTATCGATCGACGAAACGCAACCTAGATTTCAATCACTACCGCAAGGTGAAAACGATCTTGGCACAGGACTTTTCAATCCCAGTTGCGGGAGCGGTACTTGTCCAACACCGACGTTGCCTATTCGCCTCGTGAATGTTGCTTTTGTGCAACATACCTCCGACCGCAATAGCCAACGTCCCCTTTTCTAACTCTCATCAAGGTAACGGTTTGCGATGATTTATTCGCTTTCGTCTTATGACTTCGGCACCAGCCCTGCGTGGAAGGTCGTTCTACCAGAATTCACCGACAACCAGGACGACGAGGAACCACTGATGCCCAAGAAAACAAGTCGCCGAAGTTTGCATGACGATGCCTTTGATGCGGAAGAATCGATCCATCGTCGCGGTCGTGTGATGGGGCAAGCTGAAGTCGATGATTTCATTGATGACGAAGCGATCGATCTCGATGATGACCTGATCGATCCACGTCAACTTCGTCGAGATTTGGTCGACGCTGATCCGACCGAAGACCCGATCCGAATGTACTTGATGCAGATGGGCCAAATCCCATTGCTCACTCGTGACCAAGAAGTCTCAGCAGCAAAGCAGATCGAGAAGACTCGCGAACGTTATCGGCATCGCATGCTTGCGACCGACTTCATGCTTCGCAATTGCCTTCGCTTGCTCGAACAAGTTCGCGATAAGAAATTGCGACTCGACCGAACGATCGAAGTCAGCGTCACCAATGCATCGGAAAAGAAAGCGATCATGTTGCGGATCGTTCCCAACGTCCGCACGCTTCGTCATCTTTTGACATTGAACAAGCAAGATTATCTGATCTCCGTTAATCCCAATCAGCCGATGCGTCTTCGCCGCGCCGCTTGGCGAAGCCTTGTCGTTCGTCGCAACAAAGCGGTGCGGTTGGTTGAGGAGATGAACCTTCGCACCGGCAAGCTGCAGCCGATCTTTGAGAAGGTGCGGAAGGCCAATGATCGGATGGCTGATATTCGCAAAACGCTTGCCGATAAGCAATTGTTGTTGATGCCGGGAATCCCGTCCAAAGATGAACTGCGCCGTGAACTGGCTCAGTTGATGCGAATGACACTGGAAACTCCAGCGACGTTGACTCGCCGAATCAAACGATGTGACGGGTTCCGCGAAGACTATGACGCGGCGAAACGAGTCCTGTCGGCGGGTAACTTGCGTCTGGTCGTGTCGATCGCCAAGAAGTATCGCAATCGCGGTTTGTCGTTCCTTGATTTAATCCAGGAAGGCAATACTGGCCTGATGCGAGCAGTTGATAAATTTGAGCACGCTCGCGGTTACAAATTCAGCACCTATGCAACATGGTGGATTCGCCAAGCGATTACTCGTGCGATCGCTGATCAAAGCCGAACGATTCGAATTCCGGTGCACATGATTGATACCATGAATAAGGTTCGGCAAATCATGCGTGACCTCGTTCAAGAAAACGGACGCGAACCGTCCGCGGAAGAAATTGCCGCACGAGCGAACTTGACTCTGGATGATACGCGAATCGTTTTGAAGATGAGTCGTCAGCCGCTGTCGCTTGATCAACCGCTTGGCGATAGTGACGACAGCGTGTTTGGTGAGTTCCTAGAAGATCATCGTGACCATGACCCGTTGCAGGAATCCAACCGCGAAGCGCTCAAGAAACAAATCGAAACCGCGATGGAAACCTTGAATTACCGAGAACGAGAAATCCTCCGCCTCCGTTATGGCCTTGCCGATGGCTACACCTACACACTCGAAGAAGTCGGCAAAATCTTCCAGGTGACCCGGGAACGCGTTCGCCAAATCGAAAGCAAAGCCGTCCGTAAGCTCCAGCAACCTTATCGCGCTAAATCGCTCTCAAGCTTTCTCGAAGGAAGCGACTGGGTGTTTACCGAAAGCGCGACCGAGGGCGTCTGAGCGTCGACGTGCATCACCTCACTTCGTCAGGATCAATTTACCCTGACGAGTCTTGCGGAGGCGATAGATTTGCCCCTCGTTCTCGATCCAAATCTCATCGCCGCACCGAGCTAGTGAATCGAACTTAATGATCTTCGGCAAGCTTGCAGCAACGAAGGGGGATACCGTGGTACCAGAATGAGCATCGTTTGGCTCGGCTCCATCCCGCTCAGGCGTCAGCTTATCGGGAATTTGATTCACAGCATTCACTCGTTCTGAATGGCAAACCGCGCCGACACCTTCCTATGCCACGCGGACTTGATTTCATTTACGCAGCCATTGTTGTCAAAAATCAATTCGGCAGCAAGACGGTATTGAGAATCATTATCACAAGTGGGTTATTGTCGCGGATTACTAGCCTTTTTTGATCAATACCCCGCTTGAATGCCCGAGCGTTTTTTTGTTTGGTGGATGTGAGGACGCAGGAGTCTCGAGCGAATCTGGAATTCGAAAAGCCAGCGGCGCAGCGTGAATCTGTCTACGTCAGATCGCGATCTCGGACGCCAAGCAAATAAAGAACGGCATCCAGACCCATCGTTGAAACCTGGTGCTCTGCTGACTGGCGAACCACTGGCTTGGCATGAAAAGCGATTCCCAGACCGGCTCTCGCCAGCATCGGAAGATCGTTTGCCCCGTCTCCAATCGCGATTGTCTGCTTGCGATCGACGCCTTCGTTGATCGCCAACTGTTCCAGCAACGCCGCTTTTCGCTGGGCGTTGACAATCGGTCCGATGACCCGGCCGGTCAATTTGCCATCGATGATTTCAAGTTCATTTGCG
>Ga0105051_10007219_pt1 | contig 11679 bp, 7 predicted proteins | sample FRY02_FD_78383 | JGI IMG/M metagenome (GOLD analysis project Ga0105051, IMG submission 78383) | Freshwater microbial communities from Lake Fryxell liftoff mats and glacier meltwater in Antarctica - FRY-02 (megahit assembly) | ecosystem: Environmental > Aquatic > Freshwater > Ice > Glacier...
ATAAAGCACCTACCAACAAGATTTGCAACCGTAAGTCACTGGCGTGACACTAGCGCAAGCGCCTACGAACGAGATCTTGTCACGAATGAGAAAATTTGGTTTCAAAGTTCAGATCCTGACCGAACATTTGAGAAGTCGTTTTTCCCCTCGCGTTTCCTTTTTCCGCTACAAGAGAAGAACCGAGGTAAGCCTGTCGAGTTTGCGAATTAAAAGTTATATGTATACTTGTATCTCTGGCTGGTCCCATCTCTACTGACGTGTTCATCAATGCTAAACATTAAGAATACCCGCTCATACACGATTGAACAAAAATGATTCAGTGCGATGAGACCAATGAATAGAAAGACATCTAAAGACGTGTCAAATTGGATACGTGAAAAAGTCTAGTCACGTTACAAGCTAATTTTTCCCGGTACACTAATGCCGCGCGGCGAAGTCGACAATTAAAGACACGCGACAATGAGGTACCTCTTCGCTCCAACACAGCAAAACCTCCCTCCTGCGTCAGCCGAACGAAGGTCAATGCTAAGGGGACTAATTCTCTTCCCTGACATCCTCTTTGTCGCGCGTTCACTTACAGCACCTCTATTGTACGTTCGACATGTGCCCAATTTTGCAGTGGGTTCAGATTTTTCATGCATTTGTGTCTATTCAATTGTCGTAATTACTCTATCTGTCCTATAAAAATTCTCCACGACCTCTTTGTATATGTATATATATACATATATATACAATGTATATATATATACATATATATATATATATATATATATATATATACAAATATTTATTCAAGTGTTTTATTTCACATTCTGCAGGAGCCAGATTTTGAAAATGAAAATTTTCATCACAAATCCATCTTCAGTCAAGACTGAGATCGCAGTAGTTCAACGGATTGTCGCACTGAAGAGCATTCCGAATCCCAGTCACTCCAATCGTCATCTTCATCGCTGGGCACTCTCGTCGGGACTGTGTCAAGTGAATGTGGGAAGCTTGGCACAAACGGATCAAATGACGAGTACATGTAATATGCATGTGCTGGGGAGGCAGTAGTGAGATTAATAGAACAATTTGCACGTAGACGAGCCGCTGCAGCTGTTGATGCTGCAAGCTGATCCCGGTGTGTGGAAGTAAGAGTAGCAGCTGTTTGGGTGATACTACACTCGTCTGTTCCTCTTACCCGGTGCTCTCGACGTGCCCCTGCTTCGTCTCTTGCGTACACACATTTGCTGGCAACATTCCCGTGTGACTGGTCGGCAGAGCGCCTCCACACGCACAAGACCTTCCGCAGCATAAAATTTTCGGCGAAAGCAGCAAGCTTATTTGCGCGTGCCACGCCAATTGAACACCAATCCGGATCCTCGCACGTGCCTGACAGGTCCCGTACATCGCCACGTAAATCAGCAAAGCAAAACTTCTCTACATCGAAGACCTGTAGAGTGCAAGCAAATGACACCTTTCGAACTAAGCTTGTGCTGCTTCCGCTTCGCATTGCCATTTCTGTGTAGGCGGATGCATCATCGACCGGCGGGTTATGCAACCATACGGGCGACGGTGTCGCCCGCTCTGCTGTCGTGTGCCCCCCCCCTTCTTCATCTTGACCATGCCGCGGTGTGCTAGTGGCAATTGCAAGTGCATCACGCTCCATAACAGTGACGGAGCACAAGACAGATTTGGCTGTGATAGTAGCGGTGGTGGGGGTAGAGTTCAGACACCCAACTGCACCTGCAGTCGCGCGCCGTGGCTCTGCAGCGCGAAGAACAAATAAACTGGCAACTTGGGGTTTGCCAGGAAAGATACTATTGCTGAACACAACGTTTTGTTTGAGCCAGCAGCAGCACTTTGGGTTGCTTTCTCGCCGTATCAGCACCTGGTCACACGAAAGACAAACAAGGTGAGGAAACGAGCAAAAGAGTGGCAAATAGAACAGGAAGCAGAATGAAGAAAGTGCACACATAATGGAGCAAGAGAGAGCCAAAGAGAGAGCGCGAGAGATAGAGAGGCTGCCAGACATACGGAGTCAGCTCCCCCTGCATTAAGCTTCGTTCAATTGATGAAGGAGGGGGGTTTGTCATGAAAGAAGGGGCATACGAATGGCAGGAGAAGGATCGGCACCTGTTCCTAGCCGCGCCCTCGCCTCGCCGTAAATCACAGGCGCGGAGTGAGTGTAGGCAGCATTGTAGATAGTGTGCGCATTGCGTGGCCATGCGCTCGTCAATGACAGGGTGGCAGAAACCCCCACCCGGAGCCCTAATACAGACACAAAGCGCCCTGGCGCTGAACAAATCCTGTCGCTCCCCTCGTCTCAGCCGCAAACGTTTGCTGCTAGTCAGTGCAGCCTGAGTCAGCGGACTCCCCACAGGCCGCCAACTCTCACTTCGACATTCTTTACAATCCCGCTTTACTTGCTGCTGTATGCGACTTGAATCTGAGAGCTAGAGAGCTCGAGCTCGAGCGAAGAGAACTGAGGTAGAAAACCACGGTGCAAGCAAAACCAACGTCAGGACAGAGCCCCTTGCGGGTCAATGTCTTGGCCGCTGTGAGATCAAACTTTGCTGGTCGCCTTTCCTCGAGGACCAGAGGACACGCGCCAAACTAGCCAGGAATCCAGCGTGACAGCAGCTGCTAATTTTCAGGCAGTAGCTGCTAAATTTCTCCCCACCGGGCGCGCTGTGCAGTTTTCGACCGTTGGGGCTGAGCGGCGTGCGGGTTGCGGTTTGCACTCGGTGCGGGCTGCGCTGTGCACTCGGGAGAGATGGCGGCTCTCGGAGCAAAGGCGATGCGAATGCAAGTGGAATGCCCCATTTGCAACACCAAGCTGGTCTTTGAGGTGCTGCCCCAGTACGCCGGCAGAACTGTGCGCGTCACGTGCACCAACTGCGAGACTCCCATCGATGCTTCGACGGACATGCCCGCCTCTTCTGCCCACCAAATACAGCACTTTGAGCAAGAGACCCGACTTCAACTGGCAAATGGTCTGGCCAGCAGAATGCATGGGCAGGCTCCGCAAAACAGTGGGCCAGGTGTCGAGATCAACAAACTCTTTCAGCAGAATCCAAACATGCAGCAGCACAATGTGCAGCAACAAATCCAGCAGCAGCAGCATCAACTGCAGAAGACGGCACAGCAGCAGAAGCAAGAAAATGGTGCAGGGAAGAACTCTACAGAAACGCTGCAGTACGAGTTGCAGTGCCCGTATCCAGAGGTACGCATTGGCATTTTTTCCGGAATGAGTTGTATTCTCAGACTTTCCTTTCTCTCCTCCATGCTGAATTACATAATAATCAAACCATCTTCACAGCATTCACCACCGTTTATCACTTGGTTCTTGCTGAAATTCTCTTCTCCCCTGTATTATTCTTTTCCCTCCTATCGGCAATGTGTAGTGCGCGCAAAAAATTGTGGGACAAATTCAGCGAAAGAATCTTGGCATCTTGCGTATTCAATGCCCACGGTACGGTCTATTTTTTTGCACGTATCAAAGTGCACATTACAATGAATTTCTGTATGTATCTATTTGCATTTCTTCAAAATGGAAGCCCTATTTGCTCTAACTCTGCGAGCACCAAAAAGAGGAGGAAAACGAAAAGAAAGTGGCTCTGCCTTTTCTTCAGTGAAAGTGGTGCGTGACATGAAAAGCTGACACAACACTTGTACTGAGACCGCAGGTGCGCTTCGAAAATCGATTGTACTCTACAACATCCAGGTGCAGCAGAGCACAGTCGAACTCCTACATCCCAGATTCCTTCGGGGCCAGGACATTCCCAGCAAGTGCAGCGCACAGCGCCTGCGCCGCTGCCGCCGTTGATACCACTACCTAAGCCCATGTCAGCATTGCGATACCTTGCAATGATGATGCGCAATGAAGTTTCTGGCCTGAATGGCGATGAAGATGTCATTTCGAGTGATGATGACATGTCTCTTGATGACACTGATCTGCCCCAAAAGGAAGTCAGAAGTGAGGAGCAGAAAGAACTTGCGCAAAACACTGCCAACCCGGGGAGTTCAAACGAGATGGCAAGGAACAGTAGTAAGGCAGGTGAAGAGCAGATAGGTCAGGCAGAGACTGGCAAAGAAAAAGAGACTGGAAAGGCAGGGCTGGCAAATGGCGATGCTGTCAAAGTGGAAGAGAAAGCGAAAACCGAGGAGAAAGAGGGCATGGAGATCAAAATTGAAGGCAGCGATGCAAGCCGAACGATGGAGAGCGTCAAAGATACCATGCAGATCGATGGTGCTACAACGTCTTCTGAAAAAGAACAGGACAAGCCAGCGGAGCCAGGTGGTGTGCCGGTCAAAAAAGAAGTGGTGCCGGAGGTGGGAGAGACGAACACAGACGATATAGAGACTGAAAAGAAAACGATGCACGAAGCTGCGGCAGCCAAGCAAGAAAATGCCAGCTGCGGGGAAGAGAAAGCAAAAGATGAAGAAACAGAGGAAAAAGGGATCGTGGAAAATATTACAAAGACGAAACTTGGAAAGATGGACAAGATTGATGGCTTGACACACGAGCTGGTGGGTGACATTCTTATGTGCTGGAGTATGTTGCGGCGGCTGGCGAGCCATCTGATGCTGCCAGATTTAGCTCTCGACTCGTTTGTGGCAGCCATTTGCAGTGAGCCTGGCTCCCACAAGAAAAATAGCACGCGTGGCTCTGACGGCCAAGAGTGCGAGACCGAAAGTGACGAAGAATCGGGAGATGAAGTAGGTGGAAACGTCCATGACGACGGCTCTGCTCCTGTGCGCTCAACATATCAGGATGATGTGTACATATCGCTCTTGTACGAGTTGTGTAGCGAGCTACGGCGCAGGGAAACGCTGGTGCCAAGCTCGGGTGCGCTCAACGTGCACACGTGGCCCGAGGCGCTACGCACCTACTTATATTGGATGGCGCACCATGTTTACCTTGTGTCAGTCGGCTGTGACCGCGACACACAGAATGAGCGTCCAGACACGCAGGATGGCACGGACGAAGGAAAGCGGAGGCTGACTGAGATGGAAGCGGAGATGCAGAACAAGAGCAATGAGCTGCTGCGCGTGACAGAACAGCTCAAAGTGAGTGACTACTCGTCTCTCTCACTCGCGGACCGCATCTTAGTTCTCAGTGCCTTGTGCAATCAGCTGCTGCACACAGCAAAATTTCACCAGCAGGTCGATCAGGAAGAAATGCGTGCAGTCCAGGTGAAATATAGCCTGCACGAGATCATGACAGCCATTGGAGAGGAGGACTCCTTCTCCAGTACACCTCTTCGTGTCACAGTTCCGGTGCTTCCCGAGCCTGCCCCAATTTCTGAAGACGCGGACGAGGAGACACGACAAACACTTAGGGCTGAGCGTGAGAAACTTGAGGTTGATCGCGAGAACCGCAACAATGCTCTACGCAACGACGATGCAGCAAAAAGGGCTGCTCACGTCAAGCGCATTGTGCGCCCTGTCAAGGCACTGCTGCATGGGGATGGCACCAAACTGCAGAGCGGTGTAGACCTGAAGGGCACAGAGGTCTTAGTCAATGGGCTGGCCAACGGCCACGAGCTGCCATCAGGCGTGCGCAGGTGCAAAGGCGTTATCTTTCGCACGCTTATGCCTGGATGGCATGAGGTGCGCAGGACAGACTGGCCTGGAGCACATCCCAGTGCATATAGTGCTGCCAGTGCCAAGCCCCTAGGCGCAGGTGGTGCAGGAGGTGCCGTTGGCACGGGGGTGGGGGAAGACAAGGTGATGGATGCAGCCGCCTTGCTCGATTCTGCCTTTGTGTGCGACGAGGAGCTGCGCAAACTTCATCAGGTCAAAATCAAGACGGCCAAGCTTGAGCTTTTGGCCGAAGCAGACAGGCGCTGTACTGTACTTACGTGTCGTGAGGAGCCTTTGGGCTACGACCGCCATGACCGTGCAGTAATGCGGTGGAATGGATACCTGAATGAGGTCTTTGTACTGGATCAGCAGCACCGCTGGGGCGTGTATCGTGGCGAGGCCTTGGAACGCTACACCCTAGCGCTCGAGGGCTCGCAGAAACGGCCAAAGACTGGTAAAGATAGCTCCATCATCATCAGCGAAGGCCGTATCCTCGAGTCGCTCCGAAAAGTCAAGGAATTCATTGCTGCGCTCAAGAAGGCAGGTGGCGATGTTGAAGCAGTGGCTGACATGATGAAGCCACGCGAGACTCAAGTGCTCTCGCTGGATGCGCGCAGGGTACGCAACGGCGAGTTGAATGCCTCGCCACATCTACAGGAGCAGCCAGGTGAAATCATCTGCGCCTGCACGGGCGAGACCTACAGCCCCAAAACACATGTGCACTGTCCGATCACCTTTGTCACGATCGACAAGCAGCACTACAACAGCCAGAAATCAGGTAAGGCTAAGGGACGTGGCGCTAAAGGTGCCAACGCTCTTCCCGCTTCCAAGACGTGGAAAGCGCACTTGGCTGACTTGCGCACCATGCTGACAGAGGACACGAACAAGTACCTCAAATTTCGCTCCCAGATTAAAAAGCTCGCCCTGCCAGAATTTGCACCACATAAGGCTGTGGGGGGCAACGACAAGGGGCAGATATCAGTCGGAGATGAAGGAGCAGACAACGCTGATTCAGCATTTACCAAGGGCTGCAACGACTTGATCAGCATATCAGATTTTGAATCGATCGTCACAGCACTGGAGCTGGCACCCACAAGCGAGCATTTGATGACTTGGCGTGCCCTGCCGGGTCCCTCTGTCAATCCGGGGCTGATCCATTACTTGGAAATGTTCAATTTGCTCGAGGCAATTAAAACAAATGATCCAATGGTGTTGCCACCAGGCTTGGTGCCCATTAAGAGGGCACTCATGGACATGGAGGCAGCAATCCCCGATCCGGCCATGCCTTTTTGGGGCGACGAGCGCCGTGAACAGTGGGTGTATATGGTCAAGTATGCCTCAAGTGTTGACGAACTCTTAGTATCTGTCTTGTATCTGGAGGCGTGCATCGAAAGATCGTGGATGAGAGTGCGATCGCGTCCCATATCGAAAAGACTCAGGTTGAAATTTGTATTGCAGCCTCGGCCGCTGCCTGACGACGAGGATTCTATGATCACAGATACAGTCGAGGCGCTTGTAGCCGAGGACGACGTCGAAGTCGAGGAAAAGGGAGAAGAGGGGGGGGAGGAGGAGGGAGGAGAAGATGCGGCAGACGTGGGAAGCAAGCGGAAAGCTGGCGACGAGAACGGCGGGGAGGATGAGCAAGAGGATCGGAGAGAGACCAAGATGTTGGAGCCGCAGACTCACGAGCTCACACATCACAACCCATACCAAAACTTCGTGAAAGCGATGGCTGCCGAATTGCGAATCACCGAACCCGAGCTCAAGGGTCCAGGCAAAATGAAACGGCTCGGACAACTCTGGCAGACCCTCTCTGAAGATGACCACAAAAAGTGGGTGCGACAGAGCCATCCTGCGCTGCCTGCACAGCTTTCGCCTGCTCCTGATCTTGATGCCGATGCGGATGGTGAAGACATCAATGGGGGGGGCACACGCTCTTGGAAGGGCAGCAAAAACAGCAAGGATCAGGATAGCAGCGAGGGGGGCGACGCAAGTCAAAGCGGCGGCGGCGGGGGGCGTGCCAGGCGTAGTGTGCCGGCAGTGAGTACAGTGAATCTAGATAAGCATTCACATGTTACACTGGTGCAGGATGGAGTGTTGGATGAAGATTCTGAGCGCCGGCAAAAGCTCTCAGATGAACTTTCACGTATTCTCTCTCGCGCTTATGAGGTCCTTCTCCTCCTGATACATGCATGCATCCATACTGCATATACATCTATGCATAAACGTCTCGGCAAGCATGCGTGCAGCACGAATACGTCCATACATGCATGCATGCATGCATGTTGATATGCGCGCATGCTAGTACTTGTGTGATTCATGTAATCATAGTAGTCCGTCTGTCTCCTATGTCTTTCCAGTGTTTTTGCTGACATTGTTGGAGACAGGTGGCAGATGTAGCTATGACCAACGCCGGCCTCGCCTCCTTGGTCTATCTTCTCGATGCAAACTTCAACTTTGATCGCAACGCTGCCATTGACGCCGAAATTGAAGTGATTTTCTCCACTTTTTTTTTGATGTTGTCTTTCTGTGTGACTGGGACCTGTGCAGTTGTGTGTGGGTACAGGTATGCATACGAGAAATAGACATGCCATGACTCATTTACTGACCTGGACTGGCACGGACGCACTTGGCAGGCGCCTGCACGACAAAGCACCAAGCCTGCCATACAGCGAACAGGTTCTTTTACGCTCTTGTCTCGTAAATATCACATGCTGAAAATGTCCAGGTGTATTCAATCCAGATACTAAACCCCATGCATTTCTGCAAATGGGAAAATGTGCAGGCACACTAGTATGGCTGCGGACTGAGGCCAAGTTCCCCTGGCCTGCCGAGGTTTGCAGCAGCGATCAGGTCTCTCTTGTTGCCCACGCGCGCTAGCCGCTCTGGCCCCAGATGATCCATTGTTTGTCATTTACACTGAGGGTTTGAGATGCCTCTTGTGTTACTCTTTTATCTCTGTATGTGCATTCCAGCACATAAGCAACATGCGCAAAACTAGTTGACAGGTTGTGACATGGTGGCAGGCCGACATGGAGCGCAACACCGGCAAGGTCTTACTACAACTCTTCGGTACAGAAGAAGAGGTATGGGTATCACCCGACAAGTGCATGCCCTTCGAGCACCATCTCGACAAATTCAAAGACAAGCTTGCTAAGGATAACGATGGTGTGTATCAGAGGGTGTGTATCAGAGAGCAAGGCCAATACCAACAGCAAGAGAAAGAGCATGTGCAAGTGCAAAAGCGAGATTCATAGCAAGAGTAAGAGAAAGAGAGAATGAGAGAGAGAAAGAGAGCATGTTTTGGTACACTCCATTTCCAACGTCGCTTCTTTTGTGCAGCGCTGTGGCTCCACATACCATTGTCATATTTGCTCGTGTACTGACAGATAGAGGGAGGGCGAGACAGTTTGCGCGTGAGAGAGAAATGGCAGGCACGAGGGTTGCGAGGGGGCGGTGAGTAGAAACAGAGAGCGATGAGCGAGCAAGCGAGCGAGAGAGTTAGCGAGCGAGAGGGAGTGTTCGAGAAAGGCATTGGAAGCTCGAACTCACAATTGACACTGGATGGCGAGAAAAAGAGATGGCGTGCGCGCACGCGCACTAGAGTGAGATAAAGCAAACGAACATGACAACTCAGGCAAGGGAGCGAGAAAGAAAAAGAGAAAGATAAAGTGAGTTGGAGACAGAGACACAGAGAGAGCAAGTAAGAAAGGGACAGACAGATGGACACATACGCAGGAGAGTGAGTGATTGTGCGCGAGTTTGTCTCTGTCTCTATCTCTGCCCCTTCTGTATCTGTCGTTGTTTGTGTGACATACACGCACAAGGTACGTAGGGAATGTGCAAGACAGACGCGCCTACACATTTACATGCATTTCAAGCCCTGATTTGTCTGGGTCAACTTTGTTGTGTGTTGCACAGGCAAACTCGCTTTAAGGGATGCGATGCAGCGTCACCAAGATATCCTGTCCATCAAGAAGAGCGAGGGTATCGATAACGATACTGGCATGTACGTTCATTGGCTCTGTTCATGTCGCTGTGTTGCTCGCCTTCGCTGTCTCTTTGCCTGTCTCTTTTGCAGTCACTACCCTTGCAACTTCCTCTGTCTTTTCTTGTGCCTCTAGAACGTGTGAGTATTGGTGGTTGATCACAATTTTGCGTGTGCAGGTACAAAGTTCCCGAGGTGTTTGACAAGCAGATGCGTGTTGGCGCGATTGTAGAGGTGGAGGTGGAGGATCCGAAAAGTCACAAGACACAATGGCTGCCTGCAAAAGTCGTACGTCTAGGTCTCCTCTTCTCTTGGTGCCAGTGCTCTCACACGCCTATGCCTGCGTATTTGTGTGTATCGTGCCCTATGTCTGCCGCTACGATGGCGCCTTGCTTAACTTAACCGTACCTCTTTATCTATCCGAGTTTCACAAACACAGAAGCCTGTAACAGTGTGTGGCTACCCGAGTACAGTGGAGTGAAAGACTGACTTGACAACGTGCGGTGGCTGGGCAGACGCCAAGGGCACATTCCACGTGGATATCAAAATCATAACATCGGACGAGCGCGGATCGTGGGAGGAGCGATACACGGCTAAGGAAGAGAACAAAGAATGGCGATGGCCTAGCGCGTCATCATAGCTATTTCCTCACCTCTCCATCACTATCTTCACACAATGCTCTGCACCTGCATGTCCCAGACATCATTTCCCAGACATCATTCCCAGACAATATTTCCTTCACATCATTTCCTTTTTTATAATAAACTCCTCTCGAGTAAACATGAAATGCATAGTATCACGTCAGACATGACATTCAAGCCTGTCTCGAATTGCTTGGATCTCTTTTTTTCTTCATCAACCCAAAATACAGAACAGGCCACGGCACCTCGAAGGCTCTTCTCACATAAGCGCCATCAGGCTCTACCATTGAATCACATCACGGTACGCCTTGAATAATAAGATTTCAAGTTCATGTGTTTGGGAGTGGTACCAATGCATCAACTTACACCCCATGATGACGCAACAAGCATGCGATTACAATCCTTCTGCACAGCAGTAGGCATCGCTCAAGGCGACCACAGATCGCCCATAGCATCACCGTTGCCCGGACCGTAGTCGCCTGTGTAGGAGGAGGAAGGTGGCAACACATGCGCACGAGGTTGGAACGACACGAGGAGGGTCAAACAGGAAGGCGACGCGGCAAGCCACGATGGTGGTGTTGGCGTACGTATGTTGGTGTATGGAAAAGTTCAACATGAATTTTGCAGTCCTTGCTTTTGTGTGGGCATTGCGTCACCTGTTTCGCCGGTGACTCCTGCATTTTCCTTCGCCCTTGCATTTGCACACACATGCACACCAAAATGCACGCGCATACGCGCGCATTCACACACGCACGTTGCATACCGCCTCCCATTACGCCGCCGTGCTCGTGGTCGTGGTAGGAGCCAAAGATTGGATCGGAGTTTCCCTGGCCTCCCTCCACACCGATTGAACCGATAAAAGAAAGCTGTTGCACGCCAACTGCCTGTCCTACAAAGTCCTGCATTGTATGTAGCATTGTACGACGTTTTCGTGCATGCACACACAAGCACATCAGTACATACATATGCACACATGCACATAGTACAGGTGCATGCACACATGTGCACCCACACACACATATACAAGCCTACACACGCACACGCACAAGCACACGATAACACACACGCATGTACGCATACACACATATACAGGGACAAAACACACAGAGATGGAGACACTAAAAGGCACAACGGGATGGAGAGAGATAGGCCGAGAGAGAGACAGAGAAAGGGACACCCACACGCTCACACATACACACGCACACATGCACACACATACACACACACACACAGAGATAAAGGCCCACACGCACACACACATAAACACACACACACACAAACATACACTAAAGAGCAAGTTATTTATTTTGTTGATACACCATGTTCCCTACATGGTGGTTTGAGACACCGTTAAGTAGGCAAGGTGGGGGTTGAAGGCATTTCACAGTCATAAATACCTAGTCTCCTTTGCTTATAAATTGTGTCTGAACAGAAAAGGAGGGAGTGGAAGAGGACGGTACTTGCCCTCACATCTTTAGACAG
>Ga0105051_10007223_pt1 | contig 11668 bp, 7 predicted proteins | sample FRY02_FD_78383 | JGI IMG/M metagenome (GOLD analysis project Ga0105051, IMG submission 78383) | Freshwater microbial communities from Lake Fryxell liftoff mats and glacier meltwater in Antarctica - FRY-02 (megahit assembly) | ecosystem: Environmental > Aquatic > Freshwater > Ice > Glacier...
GCAGTGGCGGACGATGGCGAGCTGTAGCGTTCAAATAGTAAGTTCGCATTTGTGTTCGCGTTGGAAACGGGAATCCCGATTTCCGCAGGTCCGAATCCTAACCCGCGAAATAGCGTAGGGTTCGTTGGACCGCCTGCTAAGTCGTTGAAGGTGCCATTGAAGGTGGTGGACGCCCCAGTCAAGGCGAAATTACCATGCGCATTTACGTTCAAACGCCCGCTCAAATCCTCAATCATTGGGGCCACCAAAGGTCGAAGCAGTTTTCCTTCGGGTGATGTGATCAACGGCAGTCCAATATCAACCCACACACTGTCAGTGATCCCATCGCCATCATTATCAACGTCCCAAGGATTCTCTACGTCTCCTGTCAAAACTTTAGCTACTTGATTCAGCCTTACGGCCGAATTTATTAAGAGTGGCGTTCGCAAAGCAAAATTGCTATTACCACCAGTAAATCGCCCATTTATCGCCGCTGACCCAGCGCCAAATTGTTCACTTGCAATTGGAATAGGACGCATGGTGCCGCGCGCTAAACTTGTGACGACGTCCCGAAATCCGTTTGCATCACTGACCGAGAGCCAGTTGTTGTTTTCATTTAGAATGTAATTCACTACTGACGGCCGATGGAACGACGGGACAACCCGGATTTCGTTTGGTTCGATTACTCCGCTACCATTTAAATCGATGACGCTCACATGCGAAAGGAACCAGTTATTAAAGTCAGAGGCATCGTACTCCTCATCAAAGTCGCTACCGGTTGTTGTAAGAATCGACCCTTTGTTAACTGAGCGCCGAAAATGATTCGGTTGCAAAGCTGCTGGCAGCGTAATAAGACCAACGTTCCCAGTACCGAACGGATTCGGCTGAGGGGGCGCATTGTTTTGAAAATTGGTGCCGTTGAAGCCGATCCCTGGCGAATTGCGTGGGATGCCATTCATGTGAAACGTCGTCGTGCCTGCCACAATAGCCGTTGAATCAAACTCGGACCGGGCCTCGAAAATCAGATCGTGTAAACCTGCTCCCGTCGAAATCGAACGCAACACCCGATACGACTGGTCCCGATTTGCTCCAATGGTGAACGTAATAACCCTTCTCGCGTAAACATCATCTAATTGCCGAGGCTCAATTGTTTGACCTCCAGTGATGACAGGGTTTGCTGCCATGGATATTCGCACAAAGCCATTATTAATGGTTGGCGTGGTACTCACACGAACCTGTAGAGACAGAAAGTCATTTCGCCCGTAAAAATCGCTTAGCAAATCTTCTCCGAAGAACGGGTGCATTACATCACCGGTGCCCCGCAAAAGAGTCATCATCGCTTCGTCAAGCAACGCGTTGGGATTCGGTGCTTTGATGTTTCGGGTTGAAACGCTGAAGGATGCCTGTAAGGATTGGCTGCTGAACACCAAATAGGCCGCGACGAGGAGGCTGAAGAATGTCAGCATGCTCAACACCACCAATAAGATGATGCCGCTTGATTGCTGTTGATTGCTGCGTCGCATGATTAAGATCCCTGAGCGGGAAGTATTGAAACTGAAAACTTGTAACTTGTGAAAAGGTCGTTGCGATTCCTGCAACGAATTAAAGGCTCGATATCGGAACCACACGCTCCGTCACGGACACCACATCAGTCAGAATTGTTGCAAAGGTATTATCTGCAAAATTACTTGCAGCGTCGTTATCAAATCCGAATTCCCAATCAGCACCGTCAAGCTGAACTCGCTGCAGCCAAACGTCAGTTCCGACGGCAGTCGGCACACTCGCTCCAAGAGCGGTGTCCAAATTTGGTGCGGTCGCTGTTGTACGATGGAGGACAGGTTCATTATCTATCGAGACGACGCGAAACCAGCGATGAATATCAACCGGGGCCGTCCCTGGTACGACTCCCCTCGAAAGCATGACCCAGTCATTCGATCGTAATTTTGAAAGTGTGTTTTGCGACGCCGCGAGCAAAACCGTACCGCCTGCACCTCCCGAGAAACCCGCCGCATTGGCAACATACGCCAGTCTTTCGGAAATCCCGTTACGCAAAGGAGTTTCTTCCGTGATCGATGGATAATCAGGTTCGGTATCACGATTCCTTACCACGATCACGGAGACGCTCGCAAAACGCCCACCCGCCAAAGGACATATCGTTGCGATCCAAGTGTACTCCCCGGTTGGTGCGCGTTTACCGTAGGAAAGCAGATGCGAAGGATCCGCATTTAGGCCTGGTAGGACTGCATTCAAAGACCGATCCTTTGGGCGATCGAATGTCAATGCGTCATTACTTTCAACAAGCATACGTGCCTGCTCAACTCGTCCTAGGGATGGAGCGGCTACCGTATGAAAAGACCCCACTCGCCGCAGCCGTGGCTGTAGCACAGGCCAAGGGTTGCCAGCTACAGAAGGGTTTCTCAGCGGATCGTGTGTTGCGATGAAATAGGGAAAGAAAAAGTCGTTGTAATGATTGCTAGTCAGTGGAGCTTGCTGCGCTTTATAAATTGGATCGATGCATATCGCCCCCACGGCGGTGGAACCAACGTCAAGTCGTGGCGGCGTGGTCGTTGTGTTGTAAGTAACCAAACTATCTGTCATATCCGACAGCAAGCCATTTCCGATCGGTCTACGGGACAGAAGTTCGTTCATCACGCTGTCGCCAATCGCGGCAGCTGCCGCAAGACTAATCGCATCTTGGGACCGTTTGCCTGCCAAGGGCATAAGCGACAACAACCCAAGAAGGCCGATCAATACGACGCCTATCGAGAACATTACCTCGATCAACGTGACGCCTTGTTTTTTCAAATATTTCATAGCACTGCCTCTTCTCACTTAAGGAGCCGCATCGAGGGTGTCGGAAAGCAACGCTAACGACCTTGCAAAGGGCAATGCGTTTGCACGAGACGACGTGTCAGAAACCGAGCCAAACGGCGACGCGACGACTCGGCCGGTATTAGGATTGATCACGATCCAAATCGAATCGCTGTTCAGAATATTAGGTTGAGACTTGCCTTCAACGGCAAACGCATTCGCTTCATTTGTAGCAACTGATTCGCGAATCCCGTCTGTGCTACCCAAGCATAAAAACACAAGTCCCGGCACCGGTCCAAGATTACCAGCACTGTCGAGCGATATCTGTGCAACTTGCCCTTCAGCCCCGAAGTAAATGTCGACCGGCTGACGGACATTTGTGGTGGTCGGTGCAAGCTCGGAACCGCTGTTTCCGAATCCCGAGAGGTTCAAATCAATGGCGACACCGCGAACAAAATCGAGCGGCGCGATCGACGACACGATCGGCCTTCGGTGAATCCGATAGCTCATCGACCGATTTCCCGAGATTAAGTCACCAGCCGGATACGTCGAACTACCGTCCCGAGGCGCACGCAAGTTAATGACCGCATGCACTTCGGTAACGCGAGCCGGCGGCGTTGGCGCTGGTGGCTGGGTATTAAAATCAAGAGCGAATAGCTTTCCACCGGGCAATTCAATCAAATCACCATTTTGAAACGCGGGGTTTGTCGTGTTGATAAGTGCAAGTAATTGATTGTCGTTCAGGTCGAACACAAGCGTCGTCAACCCCAGCGCGTTGACGTTTCCCATCATGACTTTGGAGTCGGCCGCATAACCGGAATAGGGCGGAATGCCCAGAAGGTATCGGAGTCGGAGCGAAGCCGCCCCATTAAAGGACGCTTGGTCATTGCCACCGGGCCGCTCGATTCGTACGCCAACCAAACGCCCTTCGGCGATCGCGCGGCTTCGGGCCACCGAAAAAAATCCGGTGACTGACCGCGCGGCCTTCGCAATTTTTTGGTCCGCGAGTAAGTTCTTCACGGTTGGTAACGCGACCGCCGACATTAGCAAAAAGATGAACAGAACCACCAGCAATTCAATCAGAGTGAAGCCGGCGACTCGTCGACGCGAAATGCAGGATCGTGCTATGGGAAGCGACACTTTTGAGTAAGCGATCATAACGATGCCCCCAATGAATAGTTGGTCAAGTCGTCGTCACTCGCCACGGCATTTGCAACAGCACCCGGTAACAGCAAAGGAAGCGGATTGGGGCTCCGTCTTAAAAATGGATCAGGGAAGACGTAAGCACCGATTCGGTTCTTATTTTCATTGCCAACATGTGTTCTGGTTCCGCCGTCCATCTGATCCAAAGGCCACGTCTGTGTGTTGTAGACAACGGTATTGCTACTCAACGCGATACCGAATTCCTGGTCGACGCCCGAAGATACGATGAGCGGTCGGATCGACCAGGGGGTGGTGTTACCCGAAACCGAGAATCCAAAATCAGCTTGGAAGGGATCAAAGTCATCAGTTACGCTACGATTCGTCAGACCCGTCGGATCTTCGTAACCAGCAGGCCAACGAATGAATCCGAGCGGTCGCCCCCACCCATCAAGGATTTCGGGCATCTTGTCAACATCGATATCCCCAATATTGGATGCCGGTATCGCATCAATCGCAGGAGACCCGCCGACAAATGTGGTGGCCATGATCATATATAGACATTCCGCTCCCTCATGTTCTTTGGTCCAAGTGCTACCGGAACCGAGGAAACGGCGAAAGTAAACATCAGTCTTACTTCCAATGGTGGGTGTTGCTATCGTCGGCTGATTGAGCCAACTAATGTTTTGCTGTGTTCGATTGTCTACGAAATCTCGAACGATACGCCCACTAGCATTCGCTCCGACACGGTTAGCAACGGCGGTAATCCGCGCCGGTGACTGAGGCAAAGTTAGCGCCTTCTCAACGACATCTAGTCTCTTGTCTGGAAAGTCCATCCGTAGGAGATCTCGCTTCATGATCAAACGAACGCGGGCCGCTTCAACGCCCGTCACCTCAAAGCTAAAGGTCACTCCACCCGATTCAACGGTTCCAAAGTCAGGGATTACGACAGGTAACGGACGATACTTATAAGATTCGTATTGTTCCTGCAGCACGGAGTCAATGGTTGCAATAATGCCGCGCGTACGTGCTTCTCGCGCCGTTCTCGTGACCCCTTGAACGGCAGAGGTTACCATCCCGGCAAGCATTGAAACTATGAGAAGGCTTACAAGCACTTCAACAAGCGTGAACGCTAGATATGGTTGTTTGTATCGAGTCATGTTTGCTGTCAAAATTGCGCGGGCTGCCACTGGAACCAGATAATAGAGGGGCAAAAAACCGCAAAAGCAGGTGTATTAAGGAACATCGTCCACCAACTGCGCAGTGCTAAAGTTCGTGATGTTGTCTAAATGGAAGTCTTCTATTACTCCAAAAGTACTTGTTTCCTGGTACCCCTTCACTCCGTTGATTAAAAGTGCGCCAGGGGTACTTACAGAGGTGGATGGTTCAATCGCTGCACCAGTGGGATATTGGAAAAAAACCTGAAGTAACAACAAGGTGCCGCCGCCAACTGATCCGAAGTTGTTGTCAACGCCCGCTGAAATGATTTGGAACGTGTTTGGATTCATAAATTGCCAACCCTGCAAGGCAGCAGTTAAAGTGGTGTAAGGAGAACTGGTGGGATTTGCTTTTGATTTGTCTGCAATATATGGCCGGACGGTCCCAAACGCCGTACTCGAATAGCCGTTGAATCCACCGGCAGAAGTGTCGTAAAGATCGTATGTTCGATAATCAAAATAAACGAATGGCGCACCGTCCTCACGGGCCGAATACGTCAAAAACAAATCGTTATCATCGGTTGATAGGTAGCGATTCGTGCTGCTCAGGGGTAAAGCGTCATTGATTTTCGAATAGTTAAGGCGGGAAATATCGAAATCGTTTAGCGAATTAACTCGATCAATATTGATTTGAAAATTCGCGACATTACTTCTCGCGGCCAATTTTTGGGTGTCGTTCGTCGCACCCGAAGGAGCTTCATACGAATCGCTTCCGTTGCCGACCCAAGAAAGCGGACCACCGTCTCCTGTGAAAGGCCGTTGCTTATTTTTGCTGTACCCACCGAGCATCCATACCAAAGCTTCCGCGCGGTCCATCGTATTAGGCTGAAAAACATTAGAGGAGTCATGCAGCAAATTGGAAAGCAATTTTTTGTCCTCGTCCGACATCCGAGGGAAGAGTTTTCGATAATGCTTCTGAATCACAGGCCAACTCGAAAAATCTGGAGGATAATCACCATACTCTTGCAGATACTTCTCGATCGCCTGCTCCAATGAAGAGACCTCAAGACGAATCGTTGTGATTCTCGCGCGATTGATCGAAGATGTAATCGCGGGGATCGCGATGCTCATCAGGATTCCGATGATCGCGATGGCGACTAGCAACTCCACCAATGTGAATGCTTGACGGCGTTTTACTGGCATGATTGGGACTGAGGTCATGGCGGATCAAAGGAAAGGAGGGGTCGGTTGAAGTCTGCTCAACGAATCTAGAAATTCTTAAAAAGCACCTATCGTGCCTTCTATGAGTTTTCAAGTTCTCTGGTCTGCAGAAAACGTGTTGTTATTGGAAATTTGTGTTTTGTAATCGGAGTTCGGTTCGTGCCGTTCGCGATTTTCGCCGTCAACATTCACTCTTGCGGCCAAGGTTCGTTGATTCGAAATCGATCGCTCGTTGCTTTTAATCCGTGATGAGGCTTGGAAAAGTTTCGCACAATCGCGATTGATGAATGGTTACGTTGGCAGTTGGCAGTGGGCAGTTGGCAGTTGGCAGTTGGCAGTTGGCAGTTGGCAGTTGGCAGTTGGCAGTTGGCAGTTGGCCGTGGGCAGTTGGCAGTTGGCAGTTGGCAGTTGGGAGACTTAGGCCGGGCGGCTAATCAGTGATGGTGGTTGGAAAATGGGGACAAAGGGTGGATGCCGACATCGAACCGTCAGGATTGCTTCGGTGGTAATACGTCATCAGACCGTCTAAGTCGCAAATCCAACATTCCACCGCGCCGGCCGCGAAGTAGAGCTGACGCTTGGCTTGCATTTCCGCAATGGTATTGCTCGGGCTCAGGACTTCGATGCATATTTCTGGAGCAATCTCGAATGTTGATTGTCCCGCGACTTCGGCATAACGAATCGGCGAACACCAAGCAACATCGGCTGACTTCACCCCGTCTTGAGTCGATATCGGACACTCGGCCATGACCGATTTTCCTAGTGCTTGGTGCAAATGCACCACGATTGCGCCTTGTCTGGCACTATGCAACTTATTAGGTGGGGGACTCACGACGATCTGCCCAAATCCATTGGTTTCAATTCTGCCTGCATAGTCATGCCACTGCGGATCTTCCAATATCTCCGCCCAACGCACGCGATTGAACGCGAGCGCTTCGTCGTGAGCCGGTAGGTGGAGGTGAAGGATCATGGCAGTTGTTAGTTGTTAGTTGAGTTGCTTAAGGCCCCTCACCCCCAGCCCCTCTCCCCGCAAAGCCGGGGCGAGGGGAGCCAGATGAGTTTGTGCGTGGAAGGCATCTCGCCCCGCCAAGCCGGGGCGAGCCGGGGCGATAGGTTGTGAGTGAATGGTTTCTTAGGTCAATCCGGTGATTAGTTCGACGAGGGGCATGAAGAGACTGATAACAATGAATCCGACCGCGACGCCGAGGAACACGATCATGAGCGGCTCCATCAACGCGGTTAACGAGTCCGTCATGACTCGCACTTCTTCGTCATATTGATCCGCAACCTTATAAAGCATCGTGTCCAACTCGCCCGTCTCCTCACCCACGTCAACCATGTTGACCACAAGATCGTCGACAACGCGATTCTTCATCTTCATCATGTAAAACAGACAACCGCCCGCGACGCCGCCGACGGTGACATAAAGTGCCGTCATCTGCAGCGTCTGCAACATCGTTCCGGTGTCCAGCTTCGTGCCCGCTGCGGTCAACGCCACCGACGCCACCATCGCGCCGGGGAATGAACCCAGCAGGGCCCAAAACAACAAGGCCATCGGATAAAACCCAGGCGTGCTGTTGTCTCGCAATGGCTTGGAGATCACTTCGCCTTCGCGAATCGCTTCGGTCACCTTGGCAAACATCCGCTCAAACATCCCATTGCCCGCCGTTTCGCGAGTGATGTTCAGCGCTTCCAAAATCGGCACACCGCTGGCGATCAGCGTTCCGAGCGTCCGCGTCGTTCGAGCCATGATGTTCTTTTCGATCAAGCCACCGAAAATCGGCAGCTTGATGACAAACATGTCAAAGCCCATGCGGCCCTGTTTGAACTTGCGCAACAACTTGACCAAAATCATCGCGCAGATCGGCATGATGATCAGCAAGAACCAATAGTTCGCGATGTAGTTGCTCATCGCGATCAATAGCAATGTCGGCGCCGGCAACGTCAATCCGAACTCGTCGAACATCGTTTCGAATGTCGGCACGATGAATAACATGATGAACGTCAAAATCGCGATCGCGACCGACACGACGATGCACGGATAAATCAGCGCGCCTTTGACTTTACGCTTCAACGATTCCGCACTCTCAAGGAAGTCCGCCAGTCGCTGCAAAATCACTTCCAACGCACCGCCGGCCTCACCGGCCTTGATCATGTTGACGTACAAGCGGCTGAAAACCTTCGGCGATTTGCTCATCGCTTCGCTGAGCGTTGATCCGCCTTCGATTTCGTCGCAGACATCCATCAAAGCGTTCTTCAGCTTGCCGGGCTTCTGATTGTTTTCCAGAATTTTCAGGCTGCGCAAAATCGGCAGACCGGCGTCTTGGAGGATCGACAATTGACGCGTGAACGCGCAAATATGCTTGGTCTTCGCGCCACCGAGCGCGAACGGTCGCTTCTTACTGTTCTTCGCCGCCTGCTTTGCCGAAACTTTTTTCAGGGCAATCTTCGTAACGAAGTAGCCCATGTTCCGAATGGTAGTTTGCGCTTCCTCTTCGGACTGCGCATCGATTTCGTCCCGGATCTCTTGACCCTTGGCGTCCATCGCTTCGAATTGAAAAGTTGGCATGGTTTTTTAGTTGGCAGTGGGCAGTTGGCAGTTGGCAGTTGGCAGTGGGCAGTGGGCAGTGGGCAGTCTCAAACACTGACGACTCCTTCCTCAACCTTCTTCGATCGTTTCTCGGACAATTTCATCGAGGCTAGTGATTCCGTTGGTGGCGAGACTCATGCCAAATTCACGCAGGGTGATCATGCCATCTTTCTGCGCCTGGTCACGAATCGCGTCGGTCGACGCGTTGCCCATGATCAGTTCCCGGATCGTATCGTTCATCACCATCAATTCGAACAATCCGACGCGGCCCTTGTAGCCGGTGTTATTGCATGCGTCACATCCGGCACCGCGATAGAAGGTTTTGCCTTCCAATTGGTCTCGCTCCATCCCCAGTTCGAACAACATGTCGGCACCGACGCGAGTTTCTTCACGGCACTTCGCACAGATCCGACGAACGAGTCGCTGGGCCAAAATGCCTTCGACGGTCGCGCAGATCATGAAGGTCTGAATCCCCATGTCGGTCAACCGCGTGATGGTGGCCGCGGCGCTGTTCGTGTGCAGTGTGCTGAACACACGGTGTCCGGTCAGCGCGGCTTGAATCGCGATTTCCGCGGTTTCTAAGTCGCGGATTTCACCAACCAGAATCGTGTCGGGATCTTGCCGGAGGATGGCGCGAAGGCAGCTTGCGAACGTGATCCCGGCGTCGGAGTCGATCGGGATTTGCACGATGCCGTCGATGTCATACTCGACCGGATCTTCGGTCGTGATCAACTTATCATGCGGATCGTTCAGTTCCGACAACGCCGAATACAGCGTCGTGGTTTTGCCGCTGCCCGTCGGCCCGGTCACCAGGATGATCCCGTTGGGGCGATCGATCGTTTTGCGAAACTTGTCCATCGTCCACTGGTCCATACCGACGTTTTCGAGCGACAGGTTCACGACCGAGCGGTCGAGAATTCGCATCACGACGGATTCACCAAACATCGTGGGCAGGACGCTGACGCGAAGGTCGACGGGGTGGCCACCGACCATCAATTCGATCCGGCCGTCCTGGGGCATACGGCGTTCGGCAATATCCAAGTCGGCCATAACCTTGACTCGCGTCGTGATCGCAAAGGCGAGGTGTCGAGGTGGCGGCACCATTTCATACAACACACCTTCGGCCTTGATTCGAATCCGGAATTCGTCCTCAAACGGCTCAAAGTGAATATCGCTGGCATGGTCCTTGATCGCCATGAGAAGCACCATGTTCAACAGCTTCCGAACGGGCGCCGAATCCGCCAACGCCTCCATGTCCGTCAAGTTGAACTTTTCGCTTTCCAGCATCGAGATGGCGGCTTTCAATTCCACATCATTGGCGAGTTCCGCGACCAGCTTTTCAACGCTTTCGCTGTCGCTGTCATAGAAGCGATTGATCGTTTGCATGATGTCACGCTCGGTCGCGATGACCATCGAAATCTCATGCCCCAAGAACGTACGAAGTTCATCCTGTATCGTCAGGTTCTGAGGATCGCATGTCGCGAGCGTCAAACGGTTGGCACTGGCATCATAGGCGAGCGGAATGACGCGATACATCTGCGCCATCGTCTCCGAAATCTTTGCCATCACGACGGGGTCAAGCGTCGCTTCGCCAAGCGAAACCGTCTGCATCCCCAACTGCTCGGCAAGACCCTGGATTAATTGTTCATCCGTGATCAACTGCATATCTTCAGCGATCTTGCCGAAGAGCGCACCGGACTGCTGCTCCTGCTCCTCAAGGACGATCTCCAACTGCTCGTCGGTTAAAAAACCGAGGTCGACGAGGATCTGTCCGATGCGACGGGTAGCCATTATTAGTTTTTAATTACTAGTTTGTAGTTTCAGGATATAAGGATTTTACTATCTGCTAACGGAACATTAACTGGCGAAGTGGCATAGGCTTCCAGCCTGTGCCACTGATGAATTTGATGCTCCTTACGACGCGGGCTCCTCCGTCATTCCTTGACGAGCTTGAACGATTCGCTTGGCAAGTTCGTCGGGAAGATGTGCTTTTCCGAGGACGTCTTCGATCGTCACGCGGCCTTCGACCCAGTGCTTAAAAAGCGCGTCGTCCAACAATTGCATTCCGAACTTGGCACCGGTCTGAATGGCGCTGTTAATACGGAAGGTTTTGTTTTCGCGAATCAGGTTACTGATCCCCGACGTCACAATCAGAATTTCATAAGCCGCCACCCGGCCGCCACCGATCTTGGGCAGCAGCGTTTGAGCCACCACACCGATCAAGGAACTGGCAAGCTGCGTTCGCACCTGGTCTTGGAGGTTGCCTGGAAAGGCATCGATGATTCGGTTGACGGTGCCCTGGGCACTATTGGTGTGCAGCGTTCCAAAGACGATGTGTCCGGTTTCCGCCGCACTGATTGCCGCTTCGATCGTCGCCAAGTCACGAAGCTCGCCGACCAGGATGACATCAGGGTCTTGGCGGAGGGCGCGGCGGATCGCTTCGGCGAAGCTTGGCACGTCGACCCCGACTTCTCGCTGGTTGATCGTGCTCTTTTTGTGGTCGTGATAGAACTCGATCGGATCCTCGATCGTGATGATGTGGTGGTCGACGGTCTCGTTCAGCAAGTTGACCAAGCTGGCCAGCGTCGTGCTTTTACCGCTGCCCGTGGGCCCCGTCACGAGGAACAAGCCACGGGGGCGGTGGATTAACTTCACAACCGATTCGGGCAAACCGAGCTGCTCCGGGGTCAGTTTGTCGTTCGGGATCTGACGCAGCACCATTGAAATGAAGCCGCGTTGCTTGAAAACCGAAACACGAAATCGTGCCTGA
>Ga0105051_10007224_pt1 | contig 11664 bp, 32 predicted proteins | sample FRY02_FD_78383 | JGI IMG/M metagenome (GOLD analysis project Ga0105051, IMG submission 78383) | Freshwater microbial communities from Lake Fryxell liftoff mats and glacier meltwater in Antarctica - FRY-02 (megahit assembly) | ecosystem: Environmental > Aquatic > Freshwater > Ice > Glacier...
GCCTACCTTAATAACAGCTGACATTGCATCTCCTGTCTTTTTGATTCCTATGATAGATGTCTTGCTCTTAGTTGCTTCTATGCTCTTAGCCTGTCCGAAGTGTTCCTTTGTTATCGGTCCTAGTTTTGGGTCGTGTATGTTTGCTTCTGTTAAGTCTGCAATCTTGTTAAGTATTTCGTATTTCTCCTCTCCGAACCCTGCGTTATTTACAAGAAGTGGATTGAATACTCCGTTGACTTTATTCATAGCTACAATGCTTAGTACTTGGTCTCCGAAACTGTCTGCCATTATGACAAACTCTTTCTTGTTAGACTTCATTACAATTTCTAGGATAGGCATCACCTGTTGTATAGAGTTTAGGTCTCCGTCTACTAAAATCATAAAAGGTTTATCTAGGTATACATTGTTCCCACGATTGATTAAATGCGTAGATGTGTAACCTGATGGAATTTCAAAGCCTGATGCTATTTCGTATTCTGTTGTCATTTCTGTTGAGTCCTCTATGTGTATGATTCCTTTTGCTCCTACCTTGTGTACAACCTCTGCTACTATCTTTGCTATTTCTTTATTGTTGTATGCACTATAAGCAATCTTTTCTAAGTCTGATTTGTTTTTAACTGGCTTTGCTTTTTTGATTATTTGAGCCTTAGCTTCTTCTAGTCCTTTCTTTACTTCTAAGACATTCTTCTTGTTATGTCCTTTAGCATTAAAAATCTCTTTGATAAGAGCTGACATAAGTATTGCTGATGTTGTAGTTCCATCTTGTATTCTATCGTTTGTCTTTTGTGTTGTGTCCTTTATGTACTCCACTACTGCCTGTTCAAACTCGTCTTCTAGTTCAAAGTGTTCTGATGCAATCTTTCCATCGTCTACTGCTTTTATTCCGTTTGAGCCTATAAGGACAGTCTTCCCTGCTGGTCCGTATGTCGGTGTTATAAAGTCTAGGTATTTGTCTATTGTAGAGATTATAACTTCTTGTGGATTATTGTTTGTTATCTTCATATTATTATATTATACCATAGTTAAGATGTAAGTTCTTTTAGTTCTTGTATATATTTATTTATTTAGCAAACCTAAGACTGCTTCGATACTAATTTCTTTAAAGTCTTTTTTTTCCATACCATTGTCTACTTCATTAAATACTTCATCAAAAGACATTTCATCTATCCACCCTGTTTCATACTTACCTGCTTTTTTATCTTGCAAAACACTAAAGTAAATTTTATCAATTTTAAATTTAGCAACCTCCACAAGTTCTCCTCCTCCGAAGATTTCAGTTATACCTGTTCCATTCCATATTTTTTCCATATATTTATTTAGTTATATTAAAATCAACATTAACTGTTCCGTTTTTTCTATCCCATTTAACTGTCCACTTTGTAAGACTTTTTCCATAAAGGCTTGGCTGTATTGTGCTGAAGTCAGTCATTCTTAATCGGCTTTCTTCTATGAGTTCTTTTAGTTTATTCATATATTTATTTAGTTAAACTATTTAATCTTTTCTTTAAAGACGGACTAGCCTTAAACTTTATACGCCTTTTGTTTTTAATCTCGTTGCTCGTAGGTAGTGTGTTTTTCTTCTTACCACTCTCAAGCTCGTAGAATGTTCCAAGTCCTCTTATAGTTATTTGTCCGTTCTCTTTAAGGGATTGCATTATTGTTTCTACTATTGCTGGTGCGTGTATTATTTTTAGTCCGTTTTTCATATATAAAGTATCTTAAATGTTTTGTCCGTTCTCATTCCCCACACTTCGGCAGGTAGGAACACTTTGTGTAGCTCGTAAAACTCTTTTATTTTCTTTTCCCTTGCTCTTATGTTTCCAATAGATGTGTACTGTATCATTCTTAACTCGCTGTCCTTTAAGGCTAGGCAATCAAAGACTGTGAATATGTCTTTTGCAGAAGCTGTCTTTGTGCAGTATGGAAACTTTGGTGCAAATCTTGAGACGGCAGGATACCATACAAGGTATTTGTCTTTTTCCAATGCTTTCCTAACTTCTTTTTTTATCTGCGTTTCCGTCATCTTTACTTATATTATAGACTACTTAAAATATTCTGCAATCTTTTTTTTATGCTTTCAAGGTACAGTACATCTCTTTTTACAATCTCGTAGTTTGATTTAGTTATTATTCCCAAAGTGTAGCTAGTTAGTTTTTCTTTAAATTTCTCGTCTGAAACATTATGCCCATCTGCATATTTGTGGCACAGAAAGCAAAGCATAATGCTTCCGTAGATACTGTCCGAGACTGTTCCGTCAATGTGATGCAAAGAACAGATTTTGTTTGAAGTACACAAAGCACAAAACTGATGGTCTACCCATACTCGTATTTTGTCTTTCTCTTTAAATCTATTTTTTAACTGCATCTTTGTTTATTCTCCACTTCTTAAAACTCGACAGATTTGTAATGCTTCTACTAAAATATCTCTGTCTTCTTTTTTTAAATAACTGTTTGTTTCAAGTCTCTTAATTAACCTATCTTCATTAAAAAAGACATTATCTAAATCAAAAAGTCCATTTTCTTTATATGTATATGGCATATTAAAGCATTTCTTTATCTATCCATTGTGAATAATCGTTAGCTATCATTCTAAGAATTGCAGGTATTTCATTTATTTCAACTACCTTTTCAGTTTCGCCTTCGGCAATTGTATAACTGCCTATTACCTTAATTATTTCTACGGCTAAGTTTGGTATTGTTTTCATATATTGATATGTAACCTATGGTACTTTTGTCTATTTGTCTTTGATGTTGTGTACCCTTTCTCTAATAAATATTTTTCCAATATCTCTGTTACTTCTTCTATCTCCACAATAAATCTCTCTTCGTCGATATGCACTTCACACCTAACTGCTCGCCCTGCTCGCCCATTATAAAATTTAAGGTTTGTCATATATATTATTTTAAGTTATATCCATTAAGCATCTGTGCATCGTTTCTCATAGGTATGCAGTCTTCAAACACATCAGATTCGATGGGTTTGGCTACCATGTACCCAAGTATGAAAGCTATTAGTATTAAGATTATTTTCATACATTATATCTTACTAATTTTATGGATAATCTGCTCCCCATTCGCATTTAGGATTTGTATTGCAACAGGCTCGTATAATCTTTTAGCAGTTGCAACGCCTTCTTCAAACGATGCTTCGTTAAATTCTTGTTGTTCCCCACGAGCAACAGCTTCGTCAAATGCTTTTCTTAACTCGCTACCTTCTCCTTCAAATATTTCTGATATTTTCATATTTATTTATTTTCTTTTAAGATGCTGTGGACAGTTGAAGCGACTGCTTCTTCAATCATTTCCTGCGTCTTCTCGTACCAATCATGTAAATCCATTCGTTTCGTATCTTTAAGCATCTCCTCCTGCACCTGCACTGTATAAATGTCGATTGCCTTCCGTGCATTTTCTTCTGACCCTGCGTGTACTATGTTGTTTATTAGTTCGTCTTTTATGTTCATGTTATTTATTTACTAGTTAATATATTTTCTGTTAGTTTCTCCCCCACAACAGCACATTTGACCAGAACAGCATATATAATCATCTAAATCCCTATCCCATACGTCTTCTTTCCAAGCCCTAAAAGCAATAGGGAAAAAGGTGTACCTTGTAAACATAATTTTTATTTTTAATAAGTTATCTTTCATATATTTATTTAAGTAGTTTCCCTATAAATGTTTTTGTTTCTTCTGATTGGTCGTTAAAGTTGTCTTTGGTTAAGTCCCAAGTGTGCTTGTTTCTTAAATGTCTTATGTACTCTACAAAGTTGCCGTAGTTTAAATGTTCGTGGTTCATATATGTTTATTTTTTTAGATTAAATAACTCAGCATACGCTTCAGGTAAACACAGTTCCCACATACCGTCAGAACCTGTTTTTTCTATTGATATTCGCTTTGCAATTTCTTCTGTTTTTTCTTCGGTTGTTGTTTCGTGTTTCATATTTATTTACAATTAAATCCTGCGATTATTAAGTTTTCTTCCCAAGTTTCAGTAAGCTCTTTGCCTTTGTATTTTTTTTCTTGATGTGTTTCCACTCCCGAGCTAAAGAATCCATCACATATATTGTCTGTGAATCTATACTCATATTCTTTGCTTTCTTTATCTATCCACTTAAATGTTTTTTTCATATTTATTTATTTACTGGTTAATATATTTTCTGTCATTATTAGACCACAACCACATCTCCAAGTGTTCAAAATATTACTAGATAGCTTACCTGCTAAACCTCTTTTTGCACTGTGTGTTTTGCACTGTGGGCAATATTCAACTTCAAGATATATTTTTCCGTGGTTCATATTTATTTAATTAAGTTTTTAATGGAAACTCTCTCCTCCATTCTTCTTCTTCTGGACAAACATGTTTTTCGTCTTCTTGTGTTCCATCTAAGTCATTTCCTGTACCTACACCACACAAAGGGCAGGAGTAAAATTGTATTTGGTCTTCGTGATACATATATTATTTAATTAAGTAGCTTTGTCGTATTTTTTAAGAGTATCTATTCTTTCTAAATATTTTTTGGTAATTGGTTTTACTTCTTCTGTAAAATCTTTTATAAGTGCATAATTAGGGGTTTTAAGTATTTGGTATATTCCAGAAAGCCAAAACTCAATCTCTTTTATACCTTTTCTAAAAGAATCATACCTAACTAAATCTGCATATTTCTTTTCAATTTCTATTGTCGCATCTTGTTTTTTCCCATTTATCTCTAAAGAGAAAGTGTCCCAACAAGTAGACAAAAGAATTGTAAAATCTTCGAACTTGTCCATTTTTTCTAGCCTTTCTTTGTTTACCTCAGTTGCAGTCCAACGCCAATCAGCAGTAGCTCCTACATAAATTTCTTTGTCTGGGTTTTCCTCTACAACTTTTCTTACCTTTTCTAAATCAAGATAATTTATTTTATCTTCAAAAGTATTTACTTTTATAGTTTCCCCATTTCCAATATAAACCTCTTGTGTTTTCATATATCTATTTAATTAAGTTTTTAATAAGTAAGGTGTATCTATGATGAGCTTTACTGGGACTGCATATACTCAGTGAGTTTAGTTGTTGCAACAACTCTGTAGCTTTATTTTATATTTCCTTTTACCAAAAGGCATACCCTTATGTAAGTTGAATATAAAATTGTTATGTATATGTTATCCCCGATAAAACCCACCATCGTTTCTTAATTTAATAATTCCCTAATAAATGTTTTTGTTTCCTTACTATTTAATTAAGTAAGCAATGTAATGAGCTAGGAAGTACCCACAAGCAACTCCTAAGAATATGTATGTGAATGCTACTGCTCGTTTGTCGTTTCGTCTTTGTTTTAAATATCCTTTTATTTCTGATTCTCTGTTAAAGTTTTTCATGTTTATTTATTTATTGGTGCTAGTGCTATGCAGATTCCTATAACCATCATCGATACTGCAAATATTATTGATTCTATATTCATGTTGTTTTGTTTATCGTTACTTATTAACTACTCTTATATAATAGCAAGGTTAAAGAATAATGCAAGTAAAGTTATCCACAGTTCATAAAGAATGTCCCACGCATAAAGTAGTAAGGTGAACGATAAAGATTACCTTCTACTACTATGTGCAGGACACTTCTTACGAAGTGCTAGAAAGTAGGATTGTCATTTCCTTTCGGATACTCCATATCTAACTTTTCTATTTTACTTTCAAAGTGCCTGTCTCTTTCTTCTTTGTACTGTTCAGGGTTAGGTAGCTCTTGTGCATAATTGTTTCTGACCCATTCTGAAATCCTTAAAATGTAGTAATCAAATTGCTCTGAGTCTACATCTCGGTTAGCTACTGGCATTGGGTATTTTCTATTGTTGCCGTTTTTGTCCTTAATACTAAATCCATTAAACTCTGTCTTTAATATTTCGTGGACTTGCTCGTCTGATAGATTTGTCCAGCTTGTAACTAGCTGACTCATAAAGGGTACAATTGCTGCGAAGTACCACCCTCTCCTGTTGTCCGATACTTTTGACGATGTCCTTTTAATTTCTACTTTGTGTCCGTTATTGTTTTTTAGAAATTCTTTGAAAAGACTTTTGTTGTATGAAGTTAAAAATTCTAGCTGTCCGTCTTTTATCATTGCTATGAATTTAGTTCTCATAGTTAGTTAAATGGAATGTCCTCTGCTTTTATTTCGTCATAAGCAGTTGTAGTTGCTGTTGCATTTCCGAAAGGGTCTTCGCCTTTATACAATGCTTCTAGTTTTATATCTGACTCTTGGTAAAGTGTTGCAATCTCTTCTGAAATTTCTTCTTTTGGATTTGGTACAACACTATATGTCGTGTCTAACCCTTCTCCACTTCTTGTAATTGAAATATCATAGTTCTTTGGGTCTCCCCACTTTGTATTGTCTACAAGTGCTTTCACACCCTCCATAATAGTTTTTTGTGTAATCTCCATTACTTGAAGTGTTTTAGTATGCTCGTTGAAGACTACAAAAGCCCAGAAATGTTTTACTTTTGATTTTCCGTCTTTGTCTATTCTTGGATTGATAAGTTCTTTTGGGTATTCTTTGCTTCTAATAGGCTTCTTATCGTTGTTCCAGTAAAGGTAGCCGATAATAGCACTTGATAGCACTCTGACTGTGTTTTCTCCGTCTTGTAAAGATGTATAGTTTCCTAGCGATTTTGGTAATTCGTAGTCTGTTGGAAGAAATCCTGATGACATAATATTTGTTTTATTTAATAATCGCCTTTTATACTCTTGCTTGGGAGTTGTGTTTTACTTAATTATTTTTAATCCTTTAATGTTTAGCTTTTCTTCTATTTGTGTGAGTGTCATTTCTATAACTTTTTCTTCTTCTTCTTCAAAGTTAGGCATAAGTTCTGTGTGAGATTGCAACTGTGTACTATTTTTAATAACATACCCACTTGGGTAAACAAATTCAATTTCATCAAAAGTTCCTGTCTTAATAACCTTAACTTTCATACCTATTGGATATGGTTCAAAGTCTAAGTGAAAAGGTGTTATGTCTGTCCAGTCTTTGCAAGATTCTTCGAGGTTTATGTAGCCTCTACACTTTCCCATTCGTTGCTTTGTTTCTTCTAAACTACTACACCACCCACTTGCTCTGTAACGTCCGTCTTTATCTTTTGTAGGCGAAAGTGTTTGGTGTTCCCCATTCGCAATTTTCACGCTTACAGGTATTCCATGTTTCAAATATGTGGTTATTATTTCAAAATTTGTCATATTTATTTATTGTTATATTTAATACCTACCACCTTTCCGTCTACTTTATATTCTACCCTAGTTAAAGGACTGTTTTTTAACTTATACACATAGTCTTTTCCCTTTGGAGATTTAGTAAATGCTCCTTCTAGTTCCCAGCCGTCTTTGTTTAAGTCGCAGATAATTGCACCTAGCCTTGAAATAAAGTTTTGTAGGCAAAAGTCCCGAGAGATACTTCCGTTCTCCATTAGGTGTTTTATTACAAATTCTTCTTGGTTTTTCATAGGTGTTATTCTTCTTTGTTTTCCATCATTACTACACTCATACCATACATATCTGAAACCTCAATCAGACAATCGTTTTCTTTTTCCCAAACTAATTTATTTTGGTCTACCTTTATTCTATCTTCTTGGCTTAGGTGAAATACTGTAGAGTAGTCATCTCCTTCTGCTCTACCGACTGTTAAACCCTTACTTTCCAAGAACTCTCTTTTTTGTTTAATTGTGTTCATATATTTTTTATATGCTTAAATTTTTAATAAATTCTTTATAGTTATAACCTTCAAAATGTTCAAAATATCTAAATTTACCTTCACTTCCGTCTGGAAACTTTCTAAAGGTTGAATACCAAAATCCTTTCCCATCATTTGTTTCGTTTATTTTCAGTATCGTAGTTCCTTTAAATGTTTTTTTTAACAGGTCTTCTTTTACTTTCTTTATTATTTCTTGATTGTTTTCGTTGTTTTTCTTTTTCCTTTCTCTAGCTTCTTTAGATTTTCTTCTTTCAAAAGAAAGGTGGCATTCTATTTGTTCTTTTGTATACCCTTTTTCTTTCCAAAATTGCTGTCTTTTCATAGTTTATTACAATTAGTACCCTTAACCACATTAAAGTGCGTGGTGGGCAGTTTTGGCTCTTGTAGCGTGGTGTTATAGCTCGTTCTTTAATCTTATAATTGCTTCTTCTATGGTTGCGATATAGCCGTCTGCTTCTATCTCTTTCTTTATGTCTTCTAGGAAGGTTAAAAGAAAGTTTGTTGTAGTTTGTTTGTTTGTCATAGTGCCTACTTCTTGTAGGTATTCTTCAAAGGTTGTTTTCATATTATTTATTTAATTAGTTCAGGGTTTTGATACACATTTCCGATTACTTCAAGGAAATGTCCGTCATCTCGGTAATTAAATCCTGCACCAACATTGTTATAACTATCCCACCTGATTGCCTTAACCCCTACAACATTCCCTCCAAAACCATAAATGTTGCATATATCCCCTTCATAAATCTCTATTTTATTTTTGTCCTTTATGCCTGTGTATTGCATAAGAATCGAATCTTTGTCGTTTTCTCCATTTATGTCCCACCCTCCCTCTGGGAAATTTACACCTCCGTTTGATATAATAAACCCATCATAAAGCATTTGTGATGCATCGTCTCCGTCTTGAAACAAATCTCCATGCTCTTTTATGTATTCTTCTCTAAAATCATCAACTTCTTTTCCTAGCTCGTTTGAAATCGGACTACTACCCCCATAAGCTCTTGGAAACTTCTCTTTAGATAGTTTAATATAACTAGCCCAAACAGGTTTTTCTGTACGCTTTACCCATACTCTAAATTTTATTTCTCTCATATATTTAATCAACATTAGGTAAATTGTCTTCGCAATCGTCTTGGTCGTCTTCGTTCTCGTTAAGCGTGTTGTCTTCGTACTCGTTTCTTTCTTTTATTCTTTTTGCTTCTAGTTCTGCCGTTACTTTGTCTATTCTAATTTCTTCTTTTAATCTTAATTTGTCTTCTAGTTCTCGTTGTTCTATTTCGTTTATTTTTGCTATGTAAACTTCATAAGCAGGGTTAGCTACCTTTTTGTATGCCTCAAATGCTGGACTTATTATTGCTTCGTATTCCTCACTAACTGGTTTTTCTATCGCTTCGTATTCTTCTAATGCTTTTGCTTTTTGTTCTTCTGGTGTCATATTGTTTATCGTTACTTGTTAACTACCCTTATATCTTAGCAAGGTTAGAGCGTGGAGTCAATGTAGTTATCCACATTTACTGTCTCGGTTTAATAGCACCTGAAAGCGTTAGGTTTTTTCTAACTTCTTCTATCTTCTTCTTTAACAGCTCTTTTGATAAATATACTCCCTTTTCTGCTGGTCTTTCTATTTTTAAACTGTTGGCTGTTAGTTCGTCTTTCCACTTCTCATTCCTAATTTGTTTATGTTCCTTGCCGTCATACCAAGTGCCGTCTTTTATGTATTGAGTAGGTCTTTTGTTTTTAACATAACTATCGTAAGTGGTTTCGTCAAAAACTTCTGAAACATCAACTGAGTTAATAGCTACTGGCACAAGACTGCCTTTTGGTACTGTCGCTATAATTCCCTTTGAAGAAAGTTGTTGAAAGGCTGTTTGGTAACTTGCTTCTGAGTACTGGACTTCGTGCATAAATCCACTTCTCATTAAAATGTAAAAATATTTCATAGTTATACTAATTTAATGCTTTTAATATATTTGTTTTTTTCTTCTTGGTTTTTTCTATTCCAATTTAATATAGTGGCGTAGTGCGAGGCGTACCTTTTATTCTTAGACTTCATATAAGAACTTAGATTTTCTATTAACATTAAGTAGTTAGGTGTTGTGTCCTTTAACTTTTCTAATTCTTCTTCTGAAAGTTTTACATTGTTAAATTCTCCTATATATATCTCTTTATTACTTATACTCTTTATTACTATTAAATCTTTATTACTTACTGTGTCCTTTTTAGCACTTTGCTGTTTTAGCACTTTGCTAAAATCGACATTTGGCTCTAGTCCCCCTATGTCTATTTTCGACATTTGGCTTTTTAAGATATACACAACTCTGCCTGAAGTTTGTCGTTTTCTTAATAGGTAGCCGTTTTCTTCTAGCTCTTGTAACCCTGTGTTAATTGCCCTGCGTTCTTCTTTAGATTGGAGTTTAATTCTGTCTATGGCAAAATCCCAACCTTCAGGCTTTGAATAGAGAAATGCATATAAACCTTTCGCTTTAAAGGTTAAGTTTATGTCGTTTAAAACTTCGTTTGCTACTTGCGTAAAAGGTATGTTGTCCTTTTTAAAGTTTATTTTTTCCACATTATTTTCCCTGTGGGTTCATTACTCCTATAACAGTCCAACAGTCCGAACACCTTTTAAAGGTTCTGCCTTTATTGTCTCCTGATATTTCTACTGTGTGGTTTTTGCAACTCTTTACAGGCGGAAGTGAGTCATAAGGTCTAATCGTTTGCTTACTTTCTTCATAAGTAAGTTGTCTTATATTTGTCTTCATATCTTGTCTTTTAAATTAAAACTCTCATAAGGAGCTGGGAAGTAACCTTGTGTGTGATTCCCAACCCTTTATGAGTTTTCTAATCAAGGTTACTTTTATATCACACACTTAATAATTATACCTCATAGAAAAAAAGTATCTAATTGCTTTTATGGGGATAACTTAGAATAAAATTTACAAATATATTGGTACAATAAAAGCAAGTGAAAACTATGCAACTAAAATGAGAGAGCAACACTTTATTAGAAATACTTGTAAGAAATGTTTGACTCTATATTACCCTTCGTACCCAAGAAGATTTACAAGTGTCTTCTGTTGCAGGGAGTGTATGCAAAAATACAAAGTAGGAAAGAACCACCACTCGTATATATTAAGGGTAGGTCGGAAATGTTTAAGATGCTCTAATGTGTTTTCTGTTCGTGCAACTTCTAGGAAGAAATATTGTACTCCATACGCTTCACAATGCTCTAATATAATTCTAGATGTTCCTAAAAGTAGGGTTGTTAAAAAAACAATCTACACAGACGACATAAGCACTATTCTTTTTATCCTACCAATGGAAGCACAACAAGTTATACACGATGCAGGCTTAGGAGAGTTTTACTTTGACACTAACTTTACACAGTACAAAAGAAATAAAGAAACTTTAAATGTCCTGTTTGATTTACAAGAAGTTAAAGACTGGATAGGAGAAAAATATCCTAGTAATTTAGAAAGCCGTAATATTTTATACAGCAATATTTTAGCTGAATATCAAAGCCTTGACCATAAAGTGTGGGGACTATAAACACAAACACCCCAGCGTTTCATTGAGGTGTTTGGAAGCTATGAGTTATTTATTATGAAAAGTAGCTGTGGCAGGTGTTTCTATTTCATAACACCTACACTTTTATTATACCATGTAATTTACCTATTTATATTATGTAATATATATCATACAAAAGCCAACAGATACAAGGGTTTTTAATGTATTTACACGGTACACGGATTGAATATATTTAAAAATATAATGTAATTTATCAGTTCCACTAACGGCATATATATTACGCCGAACTAACGACTAATTGGTTCAGGCGATTTGATAATTCTTTCCTTAATGGAAATAAAGCGTTCCTAGTAATCGTATAATAATACTGGCGTGAAAGGCGTGTGATAGCGTCTTTTATTGTATCAGAGAAAACAAGAAGCTCCATATTTCA
>Ga0105051_10007227_pt1 | contig 11656 bp, 9 predicted proteins | sample FRY02_FD_78383 | JGI IMG/M metagenome (GOLD analysis project Ga0105051, IMG submission 78383) | Freshwater microbial communities from Lake Fryxell liftoff mats and glacier meltwater in Antarctica - FRY-02 (megahit assembly) | ecosystem: Environmental > Aquatic > Freshwater > Ice > Glacier...
CGACTGAACTGCCATGAGAAAATAGCATTTGTCATCGAAGGACGTTCCTTCAAAGACGGAATCTTGCAGGACATCTTCGCCGCCTAATTCAAAATCTTAAAACACAAGATTTGACAATAGCTCAGATTAAGACGCTTGACGATGCTGAGCGTCTATCACGTCGGCAAAGTCTGTCGCGTCACGTGCTTGGGCTGATCGAGCAGTCCCTTGATAGCGACGCGATGTCGAAACTGAAAGTCTTGCCCAAGAGCAATCTTGGCTTGGCGGCGGGTTACGTCCGTCGTCACTGGGAGGCACTGGGTCGGTTCACCAAGGACGCGACGATCCCGATCGACAACAACGACTGCGAGCAGTTGATGAAGCGTGTGGCGGTGGGTCGGAAGAACTGGTTGTTCAAAGGCTCGGTGGCCGCTGGCGAGCGAGCCGCGACCTTGATGACAATCATCGGCAGTGCAATCCGTAACGACTTGGATGTTACTGCGTACTTGCGTGACGTTCTGCAGCGCGCACTCGATGGCGAAACGAACTGGCAAGCGATAGCACCCAACGCATGGAAGCTGGAGCACCCCGAATCGATCCGGGTCTACCGCGAAGACGAGCGCCGCCAGGCGGCCGACCGCAAGCGAAACCACCGCGCCAGCCGCCGCATCGAAAAACGGTCAAGCCCAGCAACGTGACTGGTTCCGGTGTACGGTTACAAACAACGACTTAAAAACTGCACGACCTCAGTAGCGGAGGGGTGGACGCTTTGAGTCCTTGCCATGCTGCAAACTGTGCAATGTTGCTGCGTAGCGTGATTCCGGCCTTTAGTTTTCCCGATGGAACAAAGGCATTCTCTCCATGCGCGAGATGAACTAGCCAGCGTTATTTGTTTCGTTTACTGGGCTCCGGAAACAGAAGCAGCACAAGGCGAACCCATGAAAAACGATCTTTTATCGGTTCAGGAAGCAGCAAACATTGTCGGTGTAAGTTGCTCAACGTTGAAACGCATGTGCGAGAGCGAGTCCATTCCTTTTTCTCGCACACCAGGTGGACATCGTCGCATTGACAAACTGGACTTGGAGCGTGTTTTCAGTAAATATACGAGGGTAAAGCATTCTGGTGTTTCCTCGCAAATCGCAAGCGATGAGTTAAGTACGGAGCAAGTAATCAATCTGTTGCTTGCAGCGAAGCCACTCGAAGTTGCAAGGCTCTTTTCGCGGTCGACGAGTACACCGCTTGAGTTACTTACGTCGTTAGAAGATTGGCTCGTCACCGCCCTTTGGAAGATTGGTGAGATGTGGCGAGACAACAAAATTGATGTCTATCAAGAGCACGTGTGCACTAATACTGCACAAGCCTCAATCGACATTCTGCGTCAGCACTTGGAGATCAATGAAAAGTTTGCAGGTGTTGCGGTCGGAGGCGCGTTCGCGCCCTGTATCGAGACGCTGCCATCCAAGTTCGTTGCTTTGAGTCTTGATCTGGCCAGGTTTCAGGCGATTGATTTGGGGGGCTATCTTCCTGCTGAATCGATGGCAAAAGCCGCAAAGGATTATCACGCGACGTTGGTTTGGGTAACACATACGCACGTTGGGGATGTGGATGCGTTACTCGAGAGCCACATGGTGCTCAAGGATCGGCTGCCTCCGGGGACTCGAGTGATTGTTGGCGGCGGAGGCATGTCTCCCACGATCCGTCGCAGTTTGCCTTGGTGTGAGTTTTACGAGACGTTGTCGCAATTGTTTCGTAGCGAAATCGATCGTGCCAATGTTCGGTGTGGGTGATTGCGTTCTCGCAGTGACAGGTCTTCATCTAGCCCAGACGCTAAATAGGGTTTTTCCTTGAACGTGCCGTATGCGGTTTCGGAACTTGATGCTTCAGCGGTTCCTCGCCTTATACCAGCGCCTATCCCCGGAATGGCTGTCCCAACAAACCTGAATCATCGTTTTCAGTGAATCGACAAAGAGGATCGGGGTAGCCTAGGCGATCTTCTGTGATTCCCTTTTTCGACCACGCCTCTCGTGTCAACTCCGCCACGAATCCAGTTCCCCTTTGCATATTACCACGACGTCGCCCGCGATGACGGCCGGCGGGGGCTGTTTCATGATGACGGCCACTACGAACGCTTCAACAAAGGGCTCCAAGTTGAGGTGGCTTAAAGTAGATGGCGAGAGCCTAAAGGAGCTTGGTAGTTATTCCGTGGGGCAGTTCAGACCGACAGTGCAAGCAGAATCATTCCTACCGACGGGACAAGCCCGGGGCCTCACGGCAATCGTTCGGAAAATAAAAACTTATCACTTGATTAGTTGCTCAAGTACCCCAAGCGTTCAAGGAATCGGTCGAGTTTTTTCAGCGTATCTCCGTAGCTGCTTCCATCGCCGCGACCGTAGTTGAAAAAACCGTGTTCCTGCTCCTTGTAACCAACCAGCTCACAATCATTGCCCGCAGCCTTCATCGCGGCGGTAAATTTTTCCGCGGTTCGATAAGGAACGGTCGAATCCGCAACCCCATGAAAGATGATGGTTGGCGGTTGATTTGCGGCCACGTGGTGAAACGGTGAAAGCTCTTTCGGTTCGACACCTAAGCGTGCTGGCAAATCTTCAATGCGTTCGGTATCGCGTGTCGACGAACTTACGATTTCGGCGAGCACCAATGCGGGATTGAATAGCGCCATCGCGTTTGGTTGTGAGCTGATGGCTGCGTCTTCGTCCGGCTCATCCAATCCATTGATCACGCCTGTGCACGCGGCCAAGTGACCGCCTGCGGAGCCGCCACCGGCGACGATACGATCCGGATCGATGCCCAGCTTTGCGGCGTTTTGACGAGTCCATCGAATGGCGGACTTGGCATCACGAACGCATGATATGGCTTTGACGCCGTGACGCGATGCGACACGATAATCCGCGGTGATGGCAACCATGCCGCGTGACGCAAGATGCTTGCAGTGCTCGACGAATTGGTTTGGCGAACCGCTGTTCCATCCACCTCCAAAGAAGAAAACGATCGCAGGTCGCTTGTCCGACGCATGATGTCCTTCAGGTAAAAAAATATAAGCGTTGAGGTCCACGCCGTCGATCGATTTATAAGCTTCGATCTTGTCCGCAGCGACTTCCTTGGTTTTGGGCTTCTGAGATTTGAGGGCCTGAGATTTGAGGGCCTGAGATTTAGACGCTTGCATTTTAGATTCGGCTGCCGGCGTGGAAGCACTTTTCTTTGGAGTCGGTGTTGGCTTCGTGATCGACTGAGCATCGACGTTTCCGCAGATGAGCGCGGCCATCACGATGAAGAAACGGGCCCAAACAATCGATGTTTTCATGAGATTCTCAAGAATGAAGAGGGGGCGGGATGCGTGGAGGCTGGCGTGGAGGATCGTCGTCAGGGAGTTTTAACGGTTCAGTTGCCTCGCGTGGTCTGCTGGAGGACAATGCTTTTGCCGTCGACTCGTGGTCGGTCCCTCCATCGAAGCCGTAAACAAGACAACCAGTATGTCCGAAACTCCATCTCATCGCACTCCCCGTCATTCTGGTGTCGATCGCCGCACGGCCATTGCCGGTGCGGTCATCGGATCGGCCGCTGTCGCCGGAATCACCCAGTCCACTTTCGCCGTCGAGGAAAAAACAAGCATGTCCGTTGATGCCAAGTCAGGAAAATTGAAACAGTCCGTCTGCAAATGGTGTTTCCCAAAGATCTCGTTGCCGGATCTCGCCAAGCAAGTCGCGTCGATGGGCATGGTCGGCATCGATCTTCTTGATCCCGTCGACTTTTCAACGCTCAAGGAGCATGGTCTTGTTTGCACGATGGTTCAGTCACATCCGTTGACCGATGGATTGTGCGACCCGAAATTTCATGACAAGTGTTTAGAAAAGATGAATGTCGCGATCGAGGCGACGTCTGCCGAAGGATGGCGAAATGTGATTTGCTTTTCGGGCAACGGCCGAGGCATCGATCGTGAAACCGGCATGAACAACTGCGTCGAGGCACTTCGAAAGATCGTGCCCGTTGCCGAAAAAGCGGGCGTTGTTTTGATCATGGAGTTGCTGAACAGTAAAGTGAATCACCCTGATTACATGTGCGACAATTCAAAGTGGGGCGTTGAATTGGTGAAGCGAGTTGGCAGCGATCATTTTAAGTTGCTTTATGACATCTACCACATGCAAATCATGGAAGGCGATGTGATTCGCACGATCAAAGAAAACCATAAGTACTACGGACACTATCACACCGCCGGAAACCCAGGGCGACATGAGTTGGATGACACGCAAGAGCTGTTCTATCCCGCGATTGCGAAGGCGATTGCCGAGACGGGATTCGATGGCTACTTCGCACACGAATTCATCCCGACTCGTGACCCTATCGCAGGACTTACCGATGCAGTTCGCCAGTGTATCGTTTGATATTCACCGAGTGAATTCAGTCAGCCAATCCGCGGCTTCGGCGTTGAACTCTTTCGCTAGAATCCGGACGATGCGACCCACTTGATACTTTTCATGTTCTCACTTCTCACTTTCTGGATCATTCAAAATGGATCGACGTAAGTTCATTCGTTCCTCAGTCGCCACGGCCTCGATGGCCGCGATCGCTTCGCGTGCTTACGCAGTTCCTGGCACGCGTCCGCGACGCGTCGCATTGATTGGTGCGGGATGGTATGGCAAGTGTGACCTGTTGCAATTGATGAACGTTGAGCCGGTCGAAGTCGTTTCGATCTGTGATGTCGATTCCAAGATGCTCGACGAAGCAGCTTCGTTGATCGAAACTCGTCAAGTCTCGAAGAAGCGCCCACGAACCTATGGCGATTACCGGAAGCTGCTTTCGGAAAAGGATTTTGACATCGTCATCATTGGAACGCCGGATCATTGGCATGCGTTGCCGATGATTGCTGCCGTGGAAGCGGGGGCGGATGTTTATGTCCAGAAGCCAACGGGAGTGGATGTGCTGGAAAGCAAAGCGATGCTTGATGCCGCGCGGCGCACCGGTCGTGTCGTCCAAGTTGGCACGCAGCGACGCAGCACGCCCCATTTGATCGAAGCGAAACAGCGCGTCGTCGACGCAGGTTTGCTGGGCGACATCGCTCACTCCGAGATCTGTTGCTACTACCACATGCGTTCGCAGGCCAATCCGCCTGATTCGACGCCGCCAGCAAATCTTGAATACGACATGTGGACCGGCCCCGCGCCGATGCGACCCTATAATGAAATGGTTCATCCACGTTCGTGGCGAGCATTCATGGAGTATGGCAATGGGATTGTTGGCGACATGTGCGTTCACATGCTTGACATGGTTCGCTGGCAACTTGGGCTCGGATGGCCGAAGCAGATCAGCAGCGCCGGTGGCATCTTGGTTCAAACCGGCGTCAAGGCAAACATCACCGACACGCAAACGGCAACATATGAGTTTGATGATTTGAATGTCGTGTGGACTCATCGGTCATGGGGCGACGCACCGGATTCGAAGTTCCCCTGGGCGGGCATCATTTATGGTGACAAGGGAACCTTGAAGCTGAGCGTGAACGAATACGAATTCACTCCACGCGGCAAGGGTGAAAAGCTGACGGGTACGGCCGTGATCGAGACTGACAAGTATCCGACCGATTTGAAGGATAAAGAGAATTGGCGATTGGAACTGCACGTTGCGTCAGCGATTCGCGGTCACATGAAAGACTTCTTGAACGCGATCGACAATCGTTCGTTGCCGGTTGCTGATATTGAGCAAGGGCACATCAGTAGCGCTTCGTGCATTATGGCCAACAACTCATTGACCCTTGGCCGATCGATCAAGTTTGATCCGGCCACACATACAGCGGTCGGTGATGAAGAAGCGACAAAGCTGTTCGCAAGGCCTTACCGTTCACCCTATGTGCACCCGAGCAAGGGCTAGGCTTTTCGCGAATCATTTGCTTCCTTCATAGCGAAGCATTCGGTGAAGGCATTTTCAATGAACGGCAGTGTTCGCGTATTGAAACACTGTCGGAGGCGACTCAATCCTCAGACGGATTGGTAGGAGGCATCGTCGGTGACAACGGAGCATCACCATCGCGCCATGTCGGGCGTTTCTGGCGTGCCCGCGGGTGATGTTTGTTGACGAGGTGGGGAGTGTCTCGCCCTGACAATGTTTTGCCCATCGGCCGGTCCGTTGGTCGCACGATCGTCGCGCGAAGTTTCTTTTCCTTTTCGCGATAGTCCTCGTCAATCTCGAACTCGACATAAAACCCGATCTGCGGATCACGATGTCGTCCATTAATTTCGCCGTCCCAAGCGGACTTATGAAAGAAGACGTCTTCGCGGAAGTCTTCTGCACTGATGAACCCAAAATCGCCTTCGGGCCGCATAAATTTAATCTCACCCAGCCGACGTCGTTGGACTCGAAAAGGTTTGGGGGATTCGTCAGATTTAGGTTTCAAGGGAAGCGCGCAATCGTGAATCAGGGATGGTGAACCGCTGGAAGAATGATTGTTGCCTGTCTCAAGCAAAAAGCCGCTTAATTTTTTGCAACTTTTGCGGATCCAAAGGCGACCATTCCAAAACGATTGTTTAGTTTAGCGCCATGGCCGCCGGATTGTCAGGGGCACCGATCCAGCGGGCAAGCGTGGCCCCCGTCGCCCGTCGAATCAAAATCGGCCACAAATCACTGTCGACGCCGAAAACCATATCCGCGGTGGCTGGAAGAACGTGCCATATGCCAGCGTCCACTTCCGTGTCCAATTGTCCGGCGGTCCAGCCTGCGTGACCAATAATGAGGCGATATTGACTTGTTTTTTCCCTCACCAACTGCTCCAGATGCTCTTTTTGGGCCGCCACATAAATGCCAGCTCCGGTTTGGGCTTCGGCAAGTGCCATCGAACCGTGAAGCGCCAATACTGGCCCCGAAAGCGGACCGCCGAAATGTACGAAATTTGATGCCCCGTTAACCGACTCCATTTCGGACGGTTCTCCGGGCGAACCCGAGTCGCGGAAATCCAACCGCGATTTTGGATCGAGATTCGGTGATCCTCTCTGGCCCGGCTCAACATCGCCGGCAATCATTTTGAGCAATTCAGCCGGAGGCGGCCAGATTGGACGATTGAGCATCACACCAATGGCTCCGCCTTCGTCATGATGCATCATCAGGCATACACCACGAGCGAACACTGACTCAGTGACGAGTGTGGAGGCGACCAAGACATTGCCGACAAGCGAATGGGGCATTGCAGATTTGCTCAAAGTCAAAAGAATCAACCCGCTAGCTTCTGCCAACGTGACAGAGAACTAAAGCGAAAATCAATTTTGCAATTCTTGCGCCAAACATGAATTTCTCGGAGAATCCGATGTCGATCGATCAAATGCGGAAGTCGTACAAACTGAGTGGGCTTTTGGAGCACGAGGTTCACGCAAACCCATTCGAGCAATTTCATGCTTGGTTCAATCAAGCGAAAGATGCGGAGGTCCCGTCATGGCTGGAGATCAATGCGATGACCCTTTCAACTGCAGGGGTTGATGGGCGAGTCAGCAATCGCATCGTCTTGCTCAAGGGAGTTGAATCTGAACGGTTCATTTTCTTCACCAACTATGAATCGCACAAGGGAAAGCAGATCGCGGACAACGCGTTTGTTGCCCTCTGCTTCTTCTGGCCTCACGTCGAAAGGCAAATCCGAATTTGTGGTCAGGCAGAAAAATCCACGCGACAAGCGTCAATCGAATACTTTGACTCGCGTCCACGAGGCAGCCAACTGGGGGCTCATGTCAGCGCGCAATCCACCGTGATCACCGACCGTCATGCGATCGAACGAACACTTGCGAAACTAGAAACGCAGTACGCGGACAAAGATATTCCGTGTCCTGAACACTGGGGCGGTTATTCTGTGATGGCGGACGAAATTGAATTTTGGCAAGGACGTGACAATCGGCTCCACGACCGACTTGTCTACCATCGCACCGAGGGTCAATGGACCCTTTCACGCCTTGCGCCGTAAACGAATCCAATGCCGCCGCGACGCTCCTCCGCCACACCCCTGTCGTAATGATTCGTTAAAATCGGAACCCGCAATTGTCTGCGAGATTCGCTATTGCTCGCCGTAAAAACTCATCCACTTGAAAGTTCGTCGTGAATCGTTTCATTCAATCTCTTACTTTCCTGTTCATCATCATTGCGGTTTCGACGCAGGTCCCCGCGAACGGCCAAGAGACTTTGAATCTGGACCAGCAACTCAAAGCGGTCGATCCCGCGTTGCTTGCCCAGGAATCTCGGCGGCGAGGTGATCCGAAGCGAGGAGCACTCATCTTCTTTGCGTCTCCCGCGGGGTGCGTGAAATGTCATCAAGGAGGAAGTGACGCGACACCACTGGGTCCTGATCTCTCAGCCATCGGGCAAGAGCCAACCCATCAAACGTTGACCGATCAATACTTGGTGGAATCGCTGCTCTATCCTTCAAAGTCGATTCGCAAAGGTTATGAGACGCTTCGGCTACTCACCGACAGCGGCCAAGTGATCAGCGGCATGCTGGTGCGAGAATCGGAGCAACGGGTGACGTTACGCGACGCGGCAAATCTTGAAGCCGAAGTGACAGTCAACCAGGACGAGATCGAAGACCGCAGCGTCGGAACGAAATCGATGATGCCCGATGGGTTGATCGCAACATTAAAGACACCCCGAGAATTTTTTGACCTGGTCAGCTACCTATCCGAAATCACCCGTGGTGGTCCTGATCGTGCCAAGGAGTTGCAGCCATCGCCTGAACAATTGGTGGTGAAAGATGACACGGGAAATATCGCCCACGCGAAAGTCATTCGCGGCATGATGAGTGGCAAGAACGACAGAGACATCGAAGCCGGCCGAACGATTTATCAAGGTCTTTGTTCGAGTTGCCACGGAGCCGATGGCAACACTCCGTCCCTATCAACGGCGAGAGCCTTCGGAACCCAGACGTTAAAATTTGGTGCGGATCCTTATCGAATGTTCATGACGCTTTCTCGCGGCAATGGGCTGATGGCAGCGACGACTTACCTGTCGCCCAAAGAACGATACCAAGTCGTTCACTATATCCGCGAACGATTCATGAAAGCGTCCAATCCCGGTTACCAAGAAGTCACCGATGACTATCTGGCCGACTTGCCCAAGGGAACCGACATGGGTGACTTTCAGCCCGCCGGTGATCGTGATTATGGTCCCGCACTCGCATCGCAACTGGGCCGCGACATCACGAGCGCTCTGACGGTCAAACTTGACGACATCACGCTGTCCTACAATCTGCATACGCTCGACCAAGCTGGCGTTTGGAGAGACGGATTCCTCGACCTGGACCAAACCCAGCATAAACGCGGGCGAGGCGAGCGTTACCCACAACCCCAAGGTGTGGACCTCCCCGGCCTCGCCGGTTGGCAATGGGGACACGCTGGCACGCTCGACTACTCACGTGATAAATTACTGCCACGCGGCCCGTTGCCAACCAACTGGCTGGACTATCACGGCCATTACCTGCACGGCGATCGACTCGTTCTCCGCTATAAGATTGATGGGCGAGAGATACGCGAACTGCCTGAATCAGTGGCCGGCGCGAACGCGATTCGTCGAACGCTTCATATCGGAGCGGGTGATGAGTTGACGCTCGCGACGCTGACGGGATCGCCTTTGGATTCAACTCTCGAAGGCGTGATCGCGCAAGGTGCCAACAAGCCAACGGCGATGGAGGGACCAGCCCGTTCCACCGTGGTGATTGTTGGCAATTGCAAAGGAGCTTCGATCGAATCTTTCAACGCTTCCAAGGTACTTGGTGACACCGACGGCATGATGTGGTCCGTCGATAAGAAACATCGACTCGTTCTCACCATCCCAGCTGATACTCAATCGCGAATCGTGGAAGTGATCTGTTATTCCGGAAGCGGCGACAAAGCACTGCAACAGCTCACCAACCTGCAACGAACAAATGTCGATCCGACGCAGTTGATTCAGGGCGGGCCGCTTCGATGGAATGAAACGCTGAGCACGGTCGGCTATCTTGGGTTTGAGCAAGGGGCTTATGCCTTCGACACTATTCCGCTTCCTGAATCAACGCCTTGGAATACATGGTTTCGCACCTCGGCGCTGGACTTCTTTCCTGACGGACGCATGGTGGTTGCGACGACCGGTGGAGACATCTGGATCGTGTCAGGGGTCGACAATGATCTGCTTGAATTGAATTGGGAACGATTCGCCGGTGGCATGTACGAACCGTTTGGCGTGAAAGTTGTCGACGGACTTATTTATGTGACCTGCAAAGATCGGCTCACCCGACTTCATGATTTGAATGACGATGGCGAAGCGGATTTCTATGAAAGTTTCAGCGCCGACAATGACGTTTCCAGTTTCTTTCATGCATTTAATTTTGATTTGCAAACGGACGCCGAGGGTAATTTCTACTACGCAAAAGCCGGTCAATATACGGACTACGCACTGCCCGGCGCGGTGATCAAAGTCTCACCCGACGGGAAACACCAAAGTGTCGTTTGCACCGGATTTCGAACGCCCAACGGAATGGGGATTCTTCCGGATGGCCGACTGACCGTCAGCGACAACCAAGGCAGTTGGATGCCGGCGTCGAAGATCAGTCTCGTGAAGCCAGGCGGCTTCTACGGGTACGTCCAAACCCACGCCAGTGGCGCTTGGGCTCCTGATGGCGGACGGATTGATCACACCAAAGTCATTCCTCCAGGATCTTTTGACCAACCGATCATTTGGATGCCGCAAGAAGTTGATAACTCTTCAGGTGGCCAGCTCTGGGTTAATGACGATCGCTGGGGGCCGTTATCGGGCCGTTTGCTTCACACCAGTTTCGGCAAAGGATGGTTGTACTATGCGTTGCTGCAGGAGATCGATGATGTCGCTCAAGCCGCCGTCATCAAAGTACCGCATGATTTCGGTACTGGCATCATGCGCGGGCGAGTCAACCCGGTGGATGGCCAAGTCTATGTGACGGGCATGAATGGCTGGAATGAAAACGGTCGTCGAGGCCTACGCGACGGTGGAATTGAACGAGTTAGATACACGGGCAAGACGGATCGGATGGTGACCGATTGCAAGGTGCTTCCAAACGGCTTGCGACTCAGTTTTAACTTTCCCATCGATGCCGCCTCCGCGTCAGATGCAGCTTCCTTTGAAATCGACCAATGGAATTATAAGTGGGCCGCATCCTACGGCTCGGCGATGTATCAACCCGCCACAGGCGAAATCGGCCAAGTAAAAGTGATCCTCGATTCATCCACGTTATCCAGCGATCAAAAGACCGTTGATCTGATCATTCCATCGATCACGCCAGTCAATCAATTGCGAGTTCGCGTCAACGTCAAAGACTTAAGCGGTGATCCTTTCACCGAAGAGATCCACTGGACCATCAATCGTGTTCCAACCGCGGATTGAACCGCCTGGCATGGTGAGCGACTGCCGCACGCTACTTTGGATTAGAAGGTGCCGCAGGCAGTTCATCACCATCCAAGATTTGCTTCACTTCCCCGAATCTGAGTTTGTCAATATCTGCTTCGCAAACCATCGTCTCGAACACAGCGTTCGATAGGCGACCGATTGTTTCGTCGAATCGACGAGCGTGAAAGTTTTCTTGCCGCAGTTTCTTTTGAATCAATCGCGATGATGAAGCATTGCGTTTGTAAGCGAAAGTGGTTCGAAAGTGGTTCGAAAGTGGTTCGAAAGTGGTTCGAAAGTGGTTCGAAAG